>JAAGKN010000770.1_pt1 | contig 51262 bp, 47 predicted proteins | sample 6206371 | NCBI WGS metagenome assembly JAAGKN01 (sample SAMN11533720, study PRJNA540317) | gut metagenome | isolation source: fecal pellets from male and female animal of same cohort | host: Peromyscus leucopus | place: USA:CA | collected 2017
GAGCCGCCCCTCCCTTTCCCACCAACCTCTTTCGATTAGTTGAGCCACACTGTTCTGGACAGGTTGCTATCTTACGAAAACAACCAGACTGGGCTCCCCTCTTGTCCGCGCTCACCTGACTAGTTGAGCCACACTGTGTTGGACCGGTTGCAAACTTACGAAAACAACCAGCCCGGACGGTGAGTTTTTGGGTTACTTTTTGACGGCACAAAAAGTAAAAAAATATCAGTAGATCCTGAATTACGACTCTTCAGGATGACCGGATAAAAAGAGGTGTAGATTTCCGACAAAAAACTTCTTCTTACTTTTTCTGCCGTCAAAAAGTAACCAAAAGACCGCCGCCCAACGCCCTATAAAAAGCACACCGAAACGGGACGTTTTACAACTCGCTTCGCTCAAACAAGTAAAACGCCTGCTCCGTTTCGGACGCTTTTTATGGACAGGGCCAAGGGGCGGATAGATCGGGAATGACCTTATAGATATACCAGAGTCCCGCCAACCCGTAGGAATGACTTTAATAAATAATAACGGCGGCTCTCCTTATTTATTCGTTTGAACAAGTAAAACCTGTACGTAGCGGATTTTAGAAATAAATTAAAACTGGAGAACTAACAAAAAAAAACGGCTATCCTTTTTTGGATAGCCGTTTTTTGTTCTTCTCAAACTTATTGGGCGGTTTTCATGTCGCTGCGAACTTTATTAAACAAGTTGGTTTTTGTAGCGCGCTGCAAAAACGCCTCCCATTCCTGCTGGGTGAATTCAAAATCATCCATTACAATATAGGAAATTTCTTTCGCAGCGTCTTTGCCCGTCTTATTCTTTTTTGCATATTCGTTTTCCAACTCTACATAGCGGCTGGCAACGGCATAGTCGATATCTTCCTGCGAATACGCAGGCGGAGCGACTTGTTCGTTTAGCGTATTGGTATCAAATACTCCTTCCGGCGCGGCGGGAGCCGTTTTTAGCGGAGCATCCCCGGTGGGAACAAACATCTCGCTATGGGACGCACGGTCCTCCTGTAAAGTGGGTTCTGTATCGGTGGAATTAGTTACGCGGCCCAGCATTAAGTTGGAACAAGCGGCCGGGTTAACAATAAAATACACACTTAAAATAATAAAAACCAAAATGGCGGCTTTAAGCAAAATTTTCAGCACGGGAATCCTCCTAATATCCTATAGAATACAATATTTTCCTTAATTTATTCAGCTTTTTTTTGCGCGGAGGACGGGTTCACGGCCGCACGCTGCAAATCCTGCACGCTTTTAATAAATTGCGGATTGGTTAAAATTTGCTGAACGGTTTGTGCAAAATCCGGGTTTTGCATATGCTTGCCGACTACGACGGCAATTTCCGGATTATCCTGGAGCATTTGTTTTAAATCTCTGCCGGATAATGCGCTTAAATCCACCGCTTTGCCAGATGAAGCGGCCGCCAAATCCCGATTAAAAGATTGCAGTTGTTCATCATCTTTATAGTCTTCTAAAATGGAAACGATGGTATCCTGCGCTTGGCGGACTTCCTGCTCCGGCGAAAGGGGCGCGTCTTCCAAAAATACATCCTGCACGGAGGACGGGGCAAACCGCACGGGTAAAGACATCGGCTCCGCCTGCGGCGCGGCTAAAGAGACCGGCACATTTTGAAACGAAAACGCACTTTGGGCCTGTTCGCGTTCCGCTTCCCATTGGGCCGTTTTGCGCTGGTAGAGCTGATAACCGCGAACCGCGCCCATAAAAATGAGCGCGGCCGCCATAATTGCTATTAATATATAGCTGATTTTAGACATTATAAATCCGTTTCCAACATTTCCACATCAAACACTAAAACAGAATTGGCCGGAATCTGCCCCACGGGGCGGCTGCCGTACGCCGTTTCGGCCGGGCAAACCACTTTGGCGCGCGCGCCGGGCTTCATTTGCTGCATGGCTTTCGTCCAGCACGGGATAACGTCAGTCAGTTTGGTTTGAAAGGCTTCGCCGCGGTCGCGCGAGCTGTCAAACTTTTCGCCGTTAATAAGCGTACCCGTATAGTGTACTTTTACGGTGCCGTCCGCTTTAGGCGCTCTGCCTTTGCCCGGGCGGGAAAGTTTAATCAGTGTGCCGTTGTCCAACTCTTTCACGCCTTTTTCTTTCTTAAAGTTAGCCAGGTATTCCTGTTGCTCGGCCGCGTATTTGGCGGAAATGGTTTGAGCGTCCCGTTCGTATTTTTCGATAATCTGCGGTTTGTATTTTTCTACATCCGTCTGCGATTTTTTGTTAAGCAGACTGTCGCGCATACCTTGGGACAAGGCTTTATAATCGTCTTCATTATCCAACACCAGTTGGCGTTTTAAATTGTCCCCCAAGAGGAAGCCTAAAGAGTACAGCATTTTATTGCGTTCCGCCAGTTCTTCCGCGGTCAGCTGCGGCTGCGCCGCCGGAGCGGCCGCGTCCTGCGCAGAAAGCAAAGCGGGGGCAAAAAGAACAGCTAAAAGAATCAATTTTTTCATGGGTTAAGTTCTCCTATCTTGTTTTTAAATATGTTTCCAAGCGTTGGGTAATTTGCTGGGCTGCCTGTGCTCCGGCGGCCTGCATACTGTGGCGCATAGAATCGGCCGCGCGGGACGTACCCGCCCGTTCATGCACGTTAAACCGGGCAAATGTTACATTGCGCTGGGCGTCCATTAAGCTAACGGCGGCACCGCTGGAACACCAAATCAGGCCATCCACTTTTTTGGACGCATAACCGTCCGTTTCCGTCATTACTTTTACCAAAATTACTTTATCCGGGTCTGTTACGTCCGCCACGCCAAGCCCCATTTGGTTCAATGCGTCCACCACGTACGTAACAAACACTTCGCTCTGTACGCCGTCTACATCCACGGCCACCAATACGGCGGAGAGTTTTTCTTTCAGCGCGTTTTTGTAGGGCAGAAAATTGGACGGCTCGAAACTTTCGCGGTCGGCGGAAAGAAACTGGTATAAATCGTCAATCGCCTGGCGGCGAAGCACCACCGGCTGCATTTTGTAAGCGATTTTTAAGTCCGCCAGCGGTTCCGCCGGAGACGTAAACTGCGCGGCTAAACCGGCCAGTTTTAAATCGGCTTGTTTTAAAAGCGGTTCCAACACTTTGCGTGCATTCGAGCGCGGCAAAACAGCTAATGCGTAATAATGTTTGGAAGAAGCATCCGCATCGCGCCATACTTTATCCACGGAGGCGTTGGCCATCAAATCCGGCACAACTCCTTGATTGGCCGCATCCGGCGCGTTTTGTACCATCTCCCGGCGCATATTGGTAAGAGCATTTTGCGAAGCCTCTTCTTTCGTCATTCCTTCACCCGCCACCACATAGTATTTGGCGGTATCATATTTAGCCGTTTGATACGAAACGGTGTTCTTGTTAAGCCCCGAACACGCACATACCCCCACAGCGGCTAAAACGGTAAGTAACAGTTTTTTCATATACCCTCTCTTAATAAGCGGTGCGAATGTGTAAGAATACCCGCCCGCCGCGTTGTACGCGTACATTTTCAAATACGCGTTCTCCTACTATATTACCATATCCGTCGCGCAGCAACAGGCGGATATTTTGTTCGCCCGGCGGCACAAATGCGCGCGCCATACGGACTTCGGCCGGAAGCGTAAACCATTGGCGCGTATCAGCCTTTTCCACCGCCGCGCCAAGCGCGCTGACAAACATACCCGCCAACTGGCCGATGGAATCGTCCTTAGCCGCCTGTGCAGCCGCCTGGCGAGCTTGTGCGGCGGCGATTTCTTTTACCACCGCGCGTGTAGCCGTGCGGAATAAAATACCCGGCATTTTTTCGTCCAAATCCATGCGCGCGGCGGCGGCAAAATCGGCCACTTTTTGTGTATAAAAAGTTTGTCCGCCCGCTTGCACGGCGGAAACCGCCACACCGTACGGCATGCGTTCAAATGACGGGAAAGAAAGCGTTACCGCGTTGCCGGACAGCCCGGCGTAAACGGCGTTTTGAACTTCGGGCGAAACGCTTGAGCCCTCTTGGGCGGTGGACGCGATTAAAACAGCCCGGTCCCACGCGACTTGCAAGGTATCCGTTTTTTTAAGCGGCATAAGCCCGTTGGAATGAACCACAATAATTTCCCCCAGCTGGCTTGCATTGGAAGGGACCGGAAAATCCGGTGCGGATACCCCTAGCGAACGCCCCAGCCTGGCATACGCGTTAAAAGCGTTGGTGCGCGCAATACGCGCGTCTGACAGTTGGCCGACGGACTCAAACACCAGGCTGGCAAAGTATTGGACAAAAGGATCATCGTTGTATCCTTTTTTCTTTTCGCCGCGTAAATTGTCTAAAAAAAACACGGCGCGGCGAGCTTCCACGGCGGAGGAAGAAACATCACCCGTCTGCAAAAAATTTAAAGCGCGGTAATAATAAGTGAGTGCCTGTTCGTAAGCCGGGGCATAATAGGGGGTGGTTAAATCGTTAATAAAAAAGCGGCCGACAGAGGCGGAAATGCTTTTGGCGTACAAATCGTCTATATTTTGCTGGGCGGAGGCGAACAGTTCGTCGCTTTGGGCGTTTTCGCCCGCGTCATGCAGAAGAACGGCGCGGTCCAAATAAAAAAGGGTGGCGTCTTTGCGGGAATAGAGTTTATTTTTTTTAGAAACAACCAATTCGTCCGCCTGTTTAAATTTACCGGCGGAAATCAGTTGGTCTGTTTCTTTCTTATAACGCAAAGAAGGCGCCGCACACGCGGAGCAAAACAGTACGAGCCCCAATAAGCATATACGCGCCTTCTTCATATATAAAAAGCCTACCAAGTGGTTTTGCTTCTTTTTACGTATTTTTTAATCTGTTTTTGTCCGTTCCAAACAATTTGGTTCGTTTCAATATTGATAAGTTTTAAGTTTACCTGATAGAAAACCAACGCTTTAGAGCCGGATTTATCCACCACGGAATTGAGTACGCCGCTTAACATATAGTCGGCCCCCACTTCTTTGCCAAAGGCTTTGCGGGTGGCTTCGGAGGCGAATTCATCCTGTTCCAGCCGTTCGGTGCGGATCTCTCCGCGTTCGGACGCGGAGGCCACAAAATCCACTTTGGCGGAATTAATCAGCGCACGCTGCATTTCTTCAATAAATACGGCGGTATTAATGTGCTCCATGGTATTATTGGTTACGGTACCCACGATAACCGTAGGTTCTTTGCCGTAACGGGTGGTAAACTTGGCGTACCAGCCGCTTTGCAAACAGTCGGTAATCATTTCCTGCGCCACCATTTGCGCATCGGTATCGTTCCAGCCGCCGCCTACGTCTTTGACCAAATTGGTTTCCACGCGTTTTACGCTGGGAGAGCACGCAAACAAAAACGGCAATACCAGCAGCCCCGCTAATGCTTTTTTCATATACAAAACTCCTGTATTAAGAATTTATTTTATACTATCAAATTTTAATAGGAAAAGAACCGTTAATCCCGGCGCAGATATGGCGGCCGGCCTCGGAATTCCCCGCATGGGAACAGTCCACATGCCCTTCATCCAAATAAAACTCAAGCCATTTGGGAAAGCGCACATGAGAGGCTTTAAGCACCCCCGCTTCCTGCGTAAACAAATACTCTCCGCACAACAAAGCATTACCTTCTTCCTGCAAAGTGCAATAGGCCAGTTCTTCGGGCAAGTTTAAACGGGAGAAATCTTCGGTATAAACACCGTGGGCTTGTTTATAAGCCGCCTGTGCAAACGCCAGCGCGCCCCCGCGATTGAGTGCAGCGCGGCCTTCGGCGATGTTTTTATGTTTTTGATATTGGGGCAGCCCCAACGCCAAGCCAAAACCAAACAAAATAATTAAAGCGAACATAAACGTATGCATGGAACCGCGTTTGGAAAAAAGCATAAAATCTCCTAAAAATTAATTTTCTATATTGTAGCAAAACCCGTTAATGATAAGGGAACAAACCAGGGTGAATCCGCCGCACGCGCGTAATGTAAACCAGCTTTCCGCGGCGGTAGGTTTGGATAATAACGGGGGCTAAAATAATTAAGCAAACCGCACCGATAATTAAACACAGCCCGGCTAATAACGCATGCGTAAACGGCTCCCCAAAAACAAACACGCCGATGAGCATGGCGGTAACGGGCTCAAACGCGCCAAGCACCGCAGAAAACGTAGAGCCAATGCTCTTAATTGCGTACACCAAAGACCAGTTGGACACCACCGTCGGCACCAAGGCAAGCAAAAATAAATTAATCCCGGCCACGGCGCCCGGAACGGGCTGTAAACCGCCGCTGAAAAGAGCGAAAAAGAAAAACGTCAGCGCGTCAAATAAAAACACGTAAAACGTCAGCTTCCACGCCCCCATATTTTTTACGCACGATTGGTTCACCCCCACAATATACAGCGCATACGAAACGGCCGAGCCGACTTCAATCAGCACCCCCTTTACTTGGATGCCTTGCGCCGACCCCGCGCCGGACAACAGGGCTACCCCCGCCAGAGCCAGAAAAATGGCGGAAAACGTAAACCCGGAGGCCTTTTCTTTAAAGAAAAACACCATTAAAAGCGCTACAAATACGGGATATAAAAAAATAATGGTGGTGGCCACGCCGCTAGGCAGATAGTTATACCCCCAAAACAAACACAGCGCGGAACCCGTATATAAAAGGCTCAACCAAAAAAGCGTAAAAAATTGTTTGCGCGTTACGCCAAGCGGCTCACGCACGCAAGCAAGCACCAGCCCCAACAACAAGGCGGAAAACAAAAAACGGTAGCAGAGAATGGAGGGGGTCCGCAGCCCGGCCGCCATAAGCGGAAGCGTAAACAGCGGAATCATCCCAAACGTAGCGGAGGTAAGCACCCCGCACAGAAAGCCTTTTAAACGCAACATATTAATATTGTAGCTTACTTGCCCGCCGCCGCAATACCCCCGCAAAGCAAAAACGGAACGCATTTTATTGCGTTCCGTTTTTTTATTTTGCAAACCGTTATAACCGTTATTTTTTCATCTCGGCTTGTTGTTTTTTGACCAGGTTTTCATACGGGCCGAAACCTTCGTCCGTATTCCAGCCGCCGCCAAGCGCCTTGGAAAGATTGACAATAGCGGAAAGTTCGTCGTTACGGGCGGAGGCCAGGTTCATCTCGGCCGACAGCAAATTCTCTTCTACATCAAGCAAATCCGTTACCCCGATAAGCCCCGCGTCTTCCTGTTTTTTCGTCAAATCGTAACTGCGCTGCATGGCAGCCGTTTGCTGTTTGTACGATTCATAAATTTCGCGGTTTAAACGGTTGGCGGCCAAAGCGTCATACGCTTCTTTAAAAGCGCCTTGTACCGTTTTTTCGTATGAAGCCAGCATTTCGGCGTATTCGGCTTCGGCTTTTTTATTTTGCGAACGGATTTTACCGCCCTCAAAAATAGGAGCCAAAACCTGCCCGCCTAACGCCCACACGCCGGAAGGCCCCATAAACAAGCTGTCCAGTGCGCCGCTGGCAAACCCGGCGGAGGCCGTTAACGGAATAGACGGGAAGTACGAAGCGCGCGCCGCGCCGATGTTAGCATTGGCGGAAATTAACTGCCCTTCGGCGGAGCGAACGTCCGGCCGGCGGGCCAGCAAATCGGACGGCAGATTTTCCGGCACGTTCGGGATGAGCGTAAGCTCGTTAATTCCTTTACCGCGGGAAATGTTATTTTCCACAATTTCGCGCGGAGAGCGGCCCACTAATACGGATAATGCCGTTTCGGTCTGCGTAATTTTTAACTGAAGCTGACGTTCCTGTGCCTGCACACTGGCCATATTGGCTTCCACGCGTTTCAAGTCCACTTCCGTGCTGTAACCGTTTTTATAGCGGCTTTCGTAAATGCGGACATTTTCCTGGCGGGCTTGAAGTGTACGCTGGGCAATTAACAGTTGCTCATCCAACATACGCAAGGCAAAATAGTTATTGGCCACGTCGGCGGTAAGCGTCAGGCGGACGGTGTCGCGCGCGGCTTCGCTGGCAAGCAGACGCGCCCGGGCGGCTTCGCTCAAGCGGCGGTATTTGCCCCATAAATCAAGCTCAAATGAAGCGGACACCCCGGCCGTGCTTTGCGTTTGCCCGGAACCTTTATCGTTCCCGGCGCGGCCCGATTCCGCGGCGGCCGTAATACTGGGCAGTTGGTCCGCCTGCGCAATCCCTACGGCGGCGCGGGCTTGGTCTACACGTGCGGCGGCGGCTTGCAAATCTTTATTATACGCAAGCGCGTCCGCTTCCAACTGGTTAAGCACCGGGTCTTCAAACACTTCCCACCATTTGGCGTTCGTAAAAATGCTGAAATTATCAGCCGCTTCACCTGTAGGTAAATCTAATTCCGGCTGTTTATAATTCGGCCCCATCATACATCCCGCAAACAGCGTAAGACACGCCGCCAATGCGGTCAAACGGATTGTTCTCATACTTGTTCCTCTTTTTGCTGCGAAAGTTGTTCCTGCGGTGCCGCTTTCTTTTTGCCGGAGAACCAACAGTAGAAAAGCGGAATAAACAGCGGCGCAATACACGTAGCCGCCAACATACCAAATACTACGGCCGTACCGATTGAATGACGGCTGGCCGCCCCGGCGCCGGAACTGATTGCTAACGGCACACAGCCTAAAATAAACGCCAGCGAAGTCATTACAATCGGGCGGAAACGCAGTTTGGCCGCGTGGACGGCGGCTTCGGCCGCGTCCATGCCCTGCTCTTTAAGCATGACGGCAAATTCTACAATCAAAATAGCGTTTTTGGCGGCCAGGCCGACCAAGGCCACCAGCGCGATTTGAAAGTAAATATCGTTAGACAGGCCGCGCGCCCAGGTACCCAAGAGTGCACCGAAAATAGCAAACGGAACCGCCAGCAATACGGCCACCGGCAAACTCCATTTTTCATACTGGGCGGCTAAAATTAAAAACACCACCAACATGCCAAGCAGAAGCGCATTGGCCGAAGAACTGCCGGCCAGCTGTTCCTGGTAAGTGGTACCCGTCCACGCAAGCGTGAAAGAAGAGTCCAATGCCGATTTAGCAGTTTCTTCCACGGCGCGGATAGCGTCGCCGGAGCTGTAGCCGGGCGCGGGGTTGGCGATAATCTTTGCCGCCGGGAATACGTTAAAGCGTTCCACCATATCCGGCCCCAAGCTGGGCGTAAGCGTAACGAGCGTGGATAAAGGCACCATCGCTCCTTTGGAAGAGCGCACGTAAATCCCCGCAATCTGGTCCGGCGTGGCGCGGTAGTTGCCGTCGGCCTGCATCATTACTTTAAAACTGCGGCCGGAGTATGTAAAGTCGTTCACGTACGTTACGCCAAAGGTTCCCTGTAAAGTGGCGTACAGTTCCGAAAGCGTAACCCCCATAGCCTGGGCTTTAATATCGTCCACCTTCATCGTATACTGCGGGACAGCCGCCGAAAAAGTGGTGCTGACGGAAGACAGTTCCGGACGTTTTTTAGCGGCCGCCAAAAACGCTTGCACTTGTTTTTCCAATTCTTCGCTGCCGCCGGAACCGCGGTTTTGAATGTATCCTTCCAAACCGCCGGTGGTGCTCATGCCCATAATGGGCGGCGGGTTAAACGGCATGACGAGCGCGGCGGGGATTTTATACAACGCCTCTCCATAAATTTTAGCCACCACATCGGTGGATGACATGCCTTTTGCTTTACGTTCTTTCCACGGTTTTAACGCCACGAAAGACGAAACGCTGTTGCTTTTTTGCGTACCGCTCAGCAGATCAAACCCCGAGAACGTAAGCTCCTGCGACACGGCAGGCTGGGACAATAAAATCTGCTCCAACTGCCCGCCCACGGCGGTACTGCTGGACAAAGAAGCAGACGGATCCAGCTGCGCCACCACCATCAGCATCCCTTGGTCTTCTTCCGGCAGTAAACTTCCGGGTACGATTTTAAATAAGCCCAGCGCACCCGCAAACATCAGCACGATAATAACGGCTGAAACCGGCACGCGGCGGATAAAGAAAGACACCCATCCAGTGTATTTGCCGGTAAATTTTTCAAAAAACCGGTCGAACTGATAGAAAAACCCTTTGGTGGGATGTTCCTGCTTTTTTAAGAGAAGAGCGCACAACGCCGGGGTAAGCGTAAGCGCCACCAAGCCGGAAATAATAACGGAAACGGCAATCGTAATGGCAAACTGCTGGTACATCACACCCGTTAAACCGCCCATAAACGCAACCGGGACGAACACGGAACACAGCACAAGCACAATCGCCACCACCGGGCCGGAAACTTCTTCCATAGCTTTAACAGTGGCTTCTTTTACGGGAAGGTTTTCTTCGTGCATGAGGCGTTCCACGTTTTCAATAACCACGATAGCATCGTCCACCACCATACCGATAGCAAGCACTAACCCGAAAAGCGTCAGCGTATTAATCGAAAAACCGAGCAATAACATCCCCGCAAAAGCACCGACGATAGACACCGGCACCGCCAAACAGGGAATCAGCGTGGCGCGCCAGTCTTTTAAGAACAAGTACACCACCAAGAACACCAAAATCATGGCTTCCAGCAATGTATGGATTACTTCTTCAATGGACGCAGATACAAAGAGTGTGGTATCATACGCCACTTTATAATCGATATCCATATCCGCCGGGAAGTTTTTGGCAAGGTTTTTCATGTGTGCGTCCACCGCTTTGGCCGTAGCCACCGCGTTGGCGCCCGGGGACAAATACACTCCCACCGGAACGGCCGGTTTGCCGTTGTAACTGCCGTTAAATTCGTACGTTTGGCTGCCCAGTTCAATGCGGGCCACATCTTTTAACAATAGAGAAGTGCCGTCCGCATTGGCGCGCAAAATAATGTTGCCAAACTCTTCGGGCGTGGTTAAACGGCCGGGAGCGATGATGGAATAGGTGCGGTCCACATTCACAGGCAGCGGAGGCTGGCCGATTTTGCCTGCTGCGCGCTGGGCGTTTTGCGATTGAATGGCGGCCGTTAAATCACTTACCGACAAACCCCGCTGGGACAAAACGTCCGGCTTAATCCAAATGCGGATAGAATAGTCGTTGGACGTCATGACGGACGCGTCGCCCACCCCTTCCAAGCGTTTTAAATCGTCCACGATGTTTAAAAGCGCATAGTTGCCGATGGTGGTAGTATCCGTCTGGCCGCTGGGGGAATACAGCGCAATCAGCTGTAAAATAGACGAAGACTTTTTATTGACTTCAATCCCGTAACGGCGCACATCTTCGGGGAGGGTCGCCGTAGCGCCTTGCACGCGGTTGTTGACGTTAATCATCGCCTGGTCCGGGTCCGTACCTACTTTAAAGGAAACGGTAAGCGACATGTCCCCGTTGGAAGACGAAGTGGAATTCATATACAGCATGTCTTCCACACCGTTTACCTGCTGTTCAAGCGGGGCGGCCACCGTGTTGGCGATTACCTCCGGGCTGGCGCCGGGATAACTGGCGGAAACCTCAATGGTGGGAGGCGTTAAATCCGGGTATTGCTCAATAGGCAGCATGGTAATGGATACGATACCCGCCAATAAAATGAGCAACGAAATGACCGTAGAAAAAATAGGACGGTTAATAAAAAATTTAGAAAACATAGCGTCCTCTTAATTTGCAGCCGGGGCTTGGGAAGCCGTATCAACGGGGGCTGGTTCTTCCGCAGGGGCCTGGGCTTCTGGCTTTGCCTCATCAGCCTGGGAAGAAGAAGCCTGCGTTTGAGAAACCGTAACGGGTACTTCAAACGCTTTAGGCTGGGGCTGTACCTGCTGGCCGGGGCGCACTTTTACAAGGCCCTCGCCAATAATACGCTCGCCTGCTTTTAACCCGTCGGTAACGATATAGATATTATCCTGCAGTTCGGCCTGAACAGGACGCGCGGCAACCGTGTTGTTGGCGTCAATCACATACGCCACCAAACCGTTAGACGTATTAAGCAACGCAGAAGCCGGAACCAGTACCGCATTTTTATACACCGCACCCACCAAACGCACGCGCACAAACTGGCCGGGCATTAACGCACGGCTGTTTTTGGGGTTGGCAAAGGAAGCCTTTACGGCCAGGCTGGAAGTTTGGGAGTTTTCGGTGCTGTCAAAAAAGATGATTTTACCGCGTTCAGGGTAAGTTTTGCCGTTCGCCAAAATCGCTTCCACATACACAGGGGCGTCCTGGGCGTTAATATTGCGGTATTCTTCGGAATTTAAATAGATTTGTTGGTCTTCCCCGCCCAGCGTAATTTGGCCGGATAAATACCCGCTGGCCAATTTTTCGAACTGGCGGCTGGGCATGGAAAAATTAATGTACAGCGGATTAATTTGCACCATAGTGGTAAGAAGCCCGGAATCCCCCGACGCGGAAATTAAACTGCCGACAGACTGCGCTTCTTTACCCGCAATGCCGGAAATAGGAGCGGTTACTTTGGTGTAACCCAGGTTTATTTCCGCGTCGCTCACGCCGGCTTTGGCAACTTGTACGTTGGCCTGGGCGGATTCGTAGGCGGAAAGGGCGTTATCGTAATCCTGCTGGCTGACAGCGTTATCGGCCCGAAGGCTTTTCATACGCTTATAGGTGCGCTGGGTACGTTTTTCTTCGGCTACTGCCTGCGCTAACGCGCCTTTGGCCTTTTCAAGCGCCACCTTATATTCTTTATCATCAATTTGAAAAAGCTGGGTGCCTTCGGTTACGTATTCGCCTTCATTATACAAACGGGCTTCTAAAATCCCCCCCACCTGCGCGCGAATTTGAATTTCCAGCGACCCGGCAACCTGCGCGGGGTATTCGATTTCCCACGGCAAGTCCTGCTGGATAACCGTTACCGCGCTGACAACCGGCGCAGGCATGGCCGCCTGCTCGCTTTTTTTACTGCAAGCGGTTAAAAAAACACATAATCCGCACGCCAAAAAGGCGGCGGACGAAAACATACGCTTCATGAAACATCCCCCTTGGGAAAAATAAACGGCTTTTCAAAATTGTATAAAATTTTCCCTCTGCGCCCAGGCGTTTTTTATACTAATTTAAATTAGCCGGGCTAATATAAAAATACACTTCCGCAAAAGCCGTTACTCCCCTATACTAAAAACAGATTTAACCATTAGGGGGATTCTATGAAAATTGTATTTTTTGATACCGACCGCATTACGCGGGATTATCTGCACGATAAAAAAATGTGCGACTGCGAAGTAACCTACCTGGAAAACAGCATCGAAAATACCGACCCGGCAACCTACGAAAAAATTAAGGATGCACAAGCCATATCCGTATTCGTCCATACCGCGGCTAAAATGAACGCGGCGTTACTGGACAAATACCCCAATTTAAAACTGCTTTCTACCCGTTCCACAGGCTTTGATCATATAGATTTGGACTATTGCCGCGCACGCGGAATTGAAGTCGTCAACGTACCCAAATACGGCGAAGCTACCGTGGCCGAATATACATTTGGGCTGCTGCTTAATTTGTCGCGCAAAATTATTGAGGCCCGCAACGACATGAAAAACGCCTCCGTCCATATTAACGATTATCTGGGGTTTGACCTTTATAACCACACCATCGGTATTATTGGCACCGGGGCCATCGGCCGTCACGTAGCCAAACTGGCGCGCGGATTTGGCATGCACGTACTGGCGTACGATTTATACCCCAACGAAGAATTTCAGCGCATCTATAACATTAATTACGTTACATTGGATGAATTATACGCCGGTTCGGATGTTATCACCCTGCATGCGCCGTCCACGAAAGAAAATCATCATATGCTAAACGATTCCGCATTTTCTAAAATGAAAGACGGCGTACTTATTATCAATACCGCGCGCGGCGATTTAATCGATACGGAAAGCCTATATAAAAATATCGTAACGGGCAAAGTGGCCGGGGCCGGCCTGGACGTGCTGGAAAACGAAGATTTTTTGCTGCATGACGACATTATTATAAAGGACCAGGACATCGGCCTGGATTACGCCATGAACACTATCGCCAACAGCAAACTTTTGCAGCACAAACGCGTGATTATCACGCCGCACATTGGTTTTAACTCTATTGACGCGGTGCACCGTATTTTGAATACTACTATTAAGAACATTGAATCCTTCTTTGCGGGACATACGCAAAACTCGGTTTTAGGAGCCAATAAATGAAAATCAACACATTGGAACAAGCTGTTGGCAATACGCCGCTTTTACAAATTACCCGGTTGAACCCGGGGCCGGGCGTCGTATGGGCCAAGCTGGAAATGTTTAACCCATTCAGCGTAAAAGACCGCGCCGCCCTGTATATGCTCAACGCGGCCGAAAGAGAAGGCCGTTTGGGGCCCGGAGGAACAATCGTAGAACCCACCAGCGGCAACACGGGCATCGGCCTGGCATTTTTGGCGGCCGCACGCGGATACAAATGTATTTTAACCATGCCGGAAAGCATGAGCGCGGAACGCGTAAAACTATTAAAAGCGTTGGGCGCGCAAATTGTTTTAACGCCCGCCGCCAAAGGCATGCAAGGGGCGGTAGAGGCCGCGTTGGAAATTGTGGACAATACGCCGGGAGCCTTTTTACCCGGCCAGTTTGACAACCCAAACAACGCCCTGGCGCACGAACAAACCACCGGACCCGAAATTTGGAATGATTTAAAAGGAAAAGTAGACGTATTTGTAGCCGGGATTGGAACCGGGGGCACCATTACGGGTGTAGGACACTTTTTAAAGAAGCAAAACCCGAACGTAAAAATGGTGGCGGTGGAGCCGGAAGCGTCGCCCTTATTATCAACGGGCAAAGCCGGGCCGCACAAAATCCAGGGCATAGGGGCCAACTTTGTGCCGTCTTTGCTCGACCGATCCGTGATAGACGAAATCGTCCCGGTAACGTATGAAAACGCCGCACGCACCGCACGCGAACTGGCCAAAACGCAGGGAGTTCTGCCGGGCGTATCAGGAGGGGCCGCCTTATGGGCCGCCTTGCAAGAAGCTAAAAAACCGCACAATGCGGGCAAAAACATCGTTACGCTTCTGCCAGACGGAGGCGAACGGTATTTAAGTACTGAACTGTTTGGTTAAAAATAAAAATCCCCGGCTGACTACCTTGCCGGGGATTTTTAACAAAAACAGTTAAAGCGTCAAAATATACGTATTGGTGTTGGCGCCATACCAACCGCTCCCGCCGAAACGGCCCTGTGTTTTGCATACTTTTTCCCAGGTACTGCCAACAGCCGCCGTACAGAAAATGGCGTCATTACGTTCCGGAGTCATCCAAAAATAATACGTAATGCCTTCCGGCGACGTGCGCACGCTCACTTTCGGTTCCGATCGGTAAATATCCACCACCAACGCACGGGAAGAATTACCGCCGGTGCGCGCAATCTGCGGAGTGGAAGCGTCCACCGTAAAATGAGCGGGAAGCTGAATATCCAACTCGTTGATATCCTGTGAGTATGAGCCGTTGGCCAGATAATAAATTTTTTGCGCGTCCCGCAAAGAGCGTCCCAGCAAAAGCATCTCCGCACTCCGGCTTTTTGCCACCGCCACCTGATATTGCGGTAACGCCACCGCGGCCAAAATCCCAATAATTAAGACAACAACCAACAACTCTATTAACGTAAAACCTTTCATTTTGATACCCTAACCCAAAATATGTCATCCTAAGGTATTGCAGCTCAAAATCTATTCCTCATTATTAAGAACAGATCCCCGATTACGACCTTCGGGGATACATAAGAGGAGAAACCTTCGGAGAAAACAGCTTTTGTTCATGGTATCAAAAAAAAAAAACAAAACAACCCCTATTGGCGCACAAGGAGCAAAATGATACACTAAAAACATGAAACGCTTTATAGGCATAGTGGTTTGCGTACTGGCTGCGGGCGCGTGGAACTTGTCCGCACACATGCACGCAGAAGAACCGGAAATTGTTATCGAAATGCACGGTGCAAAAACCGTGCCTGTAAAAACCGTATCTCTTTGGGATAAAAATGCTCTTCAGCTGACCCGGCTGTTTCGCGGGAAAGACCGCACCCATGTGCTCTATTCAGTGGAAAATGTTTCCACCAAAGACGACATTCTGCGTTCAACTTCCGGCAAAGAATATGCTTTCGTCCGGTACGGTTCGGACGACGGCGATTACCGCAAATTTTTATTTAAAGCCGAAGACCCGCAAACATTCGTCGCCTGTGCGGCCAATTTAAAAGACGTCTTGGCCGTCAACTTAAAATACGGCGTAAATATGGGCATCAGTTTAAAAGATTTCCTGCGCGGCTACGGCCAAACGGCAGAAGTTTCCGCGCTTGCCGATGAAACCAACGGAAAAACCCTTTCCGTTTATAAACAAACCTATTCGGACGTAAACCATAAAACGCCTGCGCCGTATTATTTCGTATTTGACGGAAATGCGCTCATCCAAACACTTGCGGGAACAAAAGACTATAACGCATACGTCAATAAAATAGAAGAAGCCAACGCAGCGCTTAAAGCCAAAAATAAAGCATCCCAAGAAAAAGCCGCCCTTGAAAAACAAAAACGGGCTGAAGCGGCACGTGCACAAAACCGACGCCAACCCATTAAAGCTCTCGCGTACGGAGGAACAGCGGAAGACCAAATGTATATGCCGCGCGTGAACAACCCCAAGTTTCCGCCGCCGCAGCCAAGCAAAATCCCGGCCGGAACGCCGATGCCCGTCAGCCCGTTTTAAAAGTAATCTATTTTTGCACGGAACAGAGAGAAAATTCCACTTACACTTACTTTATGGACATCAATATAAACCACCTTCACTCTTTTGGACTGGCGGGGCTTTTTTATTTGGCCCTGCAAATCAGCGTTACCACGCACATCCTGCTGAAAAAGGACGACGTAAAAAGTTCTATCGGCTGGATAGGCCTCGTTTGGTTGGCGCCCGTATTGGGGAGCATCATTTACGTTATCTTTGGCATTAACCGCATCCGCCGCCGCGCGCTGGCCTTACGCAACAAAGGGCCGGACATTTTTACGTTAACGGGTAAAAGCCAAAAAGAAATAGAGAAAGAAATACCCGCCCCTTTTTTGCAGCTCATGCGGTTGGGATATAAGGTGCATCCGCAGCGGTTTGCTTTGGGCAATTTTGCAAAACCGTACGTAAACGGGGATGACGCCTATCCAAAAATGTGCGAACTGATTGCTTCGGCTAAAAAAGAAGTACTGCTGCAAAGCTACATTTTTGATAATGACCAAGCCGGGCAAATGTTTCTGCCCGCGCTGAAACAAGCCGTAAAAAACGGGGCCAAAGTAAAAGTAATGGTGGACGGCGTAGGGCTAAATTATTCTAAACCCACTATTGCCGCCGCGCTTAAAAGATTAAAACACGTGGAATTTGCCGTCTTTTTACCGTCCAAAAGCCCGGTGGCGCTGCCGTTTCTCAACCTGCGCAACCACCGCAAAATGCTCATAGTGGACGGAGCAAAAGCCTTTTTTGGAGGCATGAACATTGCGGCCGGAAACTTGGTAAAAACCAACCCTAAAGAACCCATTATAGACGTTACGTTTGAAGTGGAAGGCCCGGTGGTGGACCAAATGTCTCGCGTATTTGAAGAGGACTGGATTTTTTCGGGCAGGAAGCATTTTATTCCGGCGTCTTTCCGCGCCAAAGGCAGACTGCCCGGCCATATGCCGGCGCGTATTATCCCGGACGGCCCGGACAGCGACTTTGGCAAAATTGAACTGATGGTACTGGGGGCCCTGTCCTGTGCGCAAAAAAGCGTGCAAATCGTTACGCCATACTTTTTACCAGAAAATAATATTTTAACGGCCCTGGAACTGGCCGCCATGCGCGGCGTAGACGTAGAAATTATACTGCCTTCCAAAAGCAATATCTTTGGCATGGACTGCGCCATGCGCGCTAACTTTGCGCGTCTGCTTAAAAAAGGCGTAAAAATTTACCGCACGCGGCCGCCGTTTGACCACAGCAAAATTTTACGGGTGGACGGTGCGTGGCTTTTCTTCGGTTCCGCCAACTGGGACGTACGCAGTTTTAAACTTAACTTTGAATGCAACCTGGAATGTATGGATAAAACTTTGGCCGCACAAGTGGGAAAAATTATCGAACATAAAAAATCTATTTCCTACAGCGAAAAATTAGAGGAACACCTGCACCCGACATTTTGGCGCAAAATAACGGATAACGCCTTTAAACTGCTTACGCCGTACTATTAACCATGCTTTACAAACAACCTTTGCCGGATAATACCATTACCCAAACGGGCTGCGCGGCCTGCCATGCTCTGCCGCGTGAGTTTACCGTTTGCGTATGGAATTGGCAAAAATCTATACAAAAAAACTGGGCGGAAGAATTTAACGAATTGGCTCAAGCGGCGGATTTATTTTTGGCGCAGGAAGTACGCAAATCACCCGACGTGGAGCAATCCCTCATCAAAACACCCCTTTGCTGGACGCACGCCGCCAGTTTTTTATCCCTGCAAGGAAACCCGACAGGCGTTGCCACAGGCTCCTGTACCTCACCGGAAAAAATTTGGTTCAAACAAGGCGCACGCGAACCGTTTTTGCATATGCCTAAAATGACGCTAGCCCTTCTGCTGCCCCTTGAAACGGGCCAGAAACTGCTGGCAGTAAACGTACATGCCATTAATTTTACCGGCCTGAACCCGTTTAGAGAAAACCTTGCCCGGGCGGCGGAACTGCTTTTAGGGTTTGACGGCCCCATCGTTTTAGGCGGCGATTTTAATTCCTGGAACCAACAACGCCGCAACCTGCTGGAAGACTTGGCCAACTCCGCCCAATTAACAGAAGTAATTTTTTCGCCCGATGTACGCACCCGCTGTTTAGGCCGAAAAGTAGACTTTCTATTTACGCGCGGCCTTAAAACGCTGGCCGCCGGCGTGCGCGAAACGGACGCGTCCGATCACAACCCTCTGCTTGCGCGTCTGTGCCTCCAATAGAAACATCCCAAATATGGTAAAATATAAGTAATTATGAACACATCAGACAACAAAGCCGTATATTTTAAACGCGAAGCGTTAAAACGCGTCGTGAAAGCCTTTGACGAAGGCTCGCTTGAAACGAAAGCGTATCGTATTCCTTTTGACGTTATCCCGCAGGATTCTAAATCCGCGGTGCGCTGCTGTATTTACAAAGAACGCGCGGTTTTCCGCGCCCGCACGCTGGCGGCCTTGGGCTGCAGCGTGGAAAAAGACGACGAAGCCACCTCGCTTAACGACTACGCCAAGGAAGCTCTCCTTCGCAAAGACGTGCCCGAAGTACCGCTGACCGTTATGGACATCGCCTGCAAAGGCTGTGTAAAAGCCCGCCATATCGTAACCGAAGCGTGCCAAGGCTGTTTGGCCCGCCCGTGTCAGCAGGCGTGCAAATTTGGTGCGATTTCGTTTGAAAACGGACGCTCCAAAATTGACGCAGACAAATGCAAAAACTGCGGACAGTGCAAAGAAGCCTGCCCGTATAACGCCATTACATATGTACCCGTTCCGTGCGAACAGTCCTGCCCCGTAAACGCCATTCATAAAGGCGAAAACGGGTTTGCGGAAATTGATTTTGAAAAGTGTATCTCCTGCGGCCACTGCATGGAAGCCTGCCCGTTCGGCGCTATTATGGAACGCAGCCAGTTAATCGATATTTTAAGCTCCATTAAAAGCACCCGCAAAGTATGCGCGATGATTGCGCCGTCCATCGTCGGCCAGTTTGACTGCACGCTCCCGCAGTTGATGACGGCCGTCAAAAAAGCCGGCTTCGACAAAGTAACCGAAGTAGCCGAAGGCGCGGATATTACCACCGCCAACGAAGCGCGGGAACTTATTGAACGGTTGGAAGGCGGCGCGCGGTTTATGACCACCTCTTGCTGTGCGGCGTGGATTCAGGCCGTTAAAAAACATCTGCCGGCCTTGAAAGAATTTGTATCCCACACCAAAACCCCGGCCTCTTACACCGCCGATATTGAAAAGAAAAACGGCTTTACCACCGTATTTGTCGGCCCGTGCGTTTCCAAACGCGTGGAAGGCATGGACGACCCGAATATCGACTTTGTAATGACCTACGAAGAGCTGGCCGCCATGTTGGACGCCAAAGGCATCAACCCCGCCGAATGCGAAGAAATGCCGCTGGACCCCAAAATCTCCGGCGAAGCGCGCTACTACGGCGTAACGGGAGGCGTGGCCCAAGCCGTGGAAAATGCCTTAAACGGAAAACGTCCGTTCAAAAAACTGGCGATTAACGGCCTTGATAAAAAAGCCATGTTAATGCTAAACGCATACGCCAAAGGCGCGGGCGACTTCCAGCTGTTAGAAGTAATGAGCTGCAAAGGCGGCTGTATTGGCGGCCCGTGCACCATGAAAAAGCAAGCGCAGGTAATCAAACCGATTAAAGACCTGGTGGCTAACAGCCCTAAAGTAAAACCCGCGTTTGACGAAGAGAAGAAAGAAGAAAAATAAAAACTTTCTGATAAAAAACCGGGGCATCACTGTTAAGGTGACGCCCCGGTTTTTATTTGTTACAAACTGTTAAAGAGGATAACATAAAAAGTTATTTTCCAGGCACTGCTCGGGTTGAGAGTTAAACGATTTGCACAAATTATTGCCCGACACACTGTTTTTATGGGCCACACAGTCCAATTTATCACGCTGTAAGTAAAATAATATATACCATGAATCCGCATAGCTATAGCGCGTATATAAAGCCTGAATATGCGCAATAGAAGAATTCATCTCATGCAAAGAAATGGTAAAGTCTCCCACTATAGCATTGGACCCGGACGGATTACCAGGCAAAGATATATCCAAGGCGGATAAATCATCCGTATAGGCACCGTTGGACATATAATATACTTTTTCCGCATCAGCCAGCGACTTTACCAACGTAATTGCCTGCGTGGCGCGCGCTTTTTCCACCGCTTTTGTATATTGCGGAAGCGCCACCGACGATAAAATACCAATGATTAAAACGACTACCAACAGCTCTATTAGTGTAAAACCTTTTTGACTGGTTCCTGAAACGGCGGCGCGCAGCGTTTCAGGATGACGGCTTAACCATGCAAAACCTTTCATTTTGATACCCCTCCAACAAATATGTCATTCCCAAGTGTTTGACGACACCCTCCGGCCCAGCCGCAGGGTTCGGGAATCTACTCCTTGTTATTGCTGTCACCCTGAACTTGTTTCAGGGTCCAGTAAAAGAAGGAATAGATGCTGAAATAAATTCAGCATGACGACAAAAAGATACACCACAGATCCCCGACAACGACCTTCGGGGATGACTGCTTTTGTCCATGGTATCAAAAAAAAAAACGAGTCAAGTGCAAGTGCACGCCCTTTCCCACCGCGCCCATTTGATTCGTTTAAGCCACACTGCTTTAGACAGGTCACTAACTTACGAATAAAATGCCGTGCAGGACAGAATAACTTTGTAGGAGATTATATGATTTTTCAAAACCGACTTTAATTGGCGGGACTTAGTCGGCCGCATAGGCGAGGCTGAATGCCACGTTAAGGCCGAGGTACCGCCTAGTAAACAGGTTTTGGAAAATGGTTACCCATACAAGCAACACGGGGCTAAACGGGAAGTTTGGCCCCGTGTGCGTAAAACCCAATGCAACATCAACCATTAAACAAAACCCCCACTCCGAAGAGTGAGGGTTGTAAAACATTTTCTGCAAGTTTCCAATATCCAACGATTAACGCTTGGAGAACTGGAAGCGTTTGCGGGCGCCGGGCTGACCGGGTTTCTTTCTTTCCACCATACGGGGATCGCGGGTAAGATAACCGGCTTTTTTCACGGCTTTTTTAAGATCTTCGCTGATTACGGCCAAAGAGCGCGCAATCGCGTGGCGCAAAGCGCCGGCCTGGGAGGATACGCCGCCGCCCACTACTTTAGCGGTAACGTCGTATTCTTTTTCCAGGTTGGTAACCACGAGCGGAGCTTTTACCGCAGCTTTGCAGCGGGCGTGGTTGCCGAAGTATTCATCCAAAGATTTGGCGTTGACGGTGATAACCCCATTGCCTTTGGCCAAGGCCACGGTGGCGACGGAGGTTTTTCTTCTTCCGGTTTTGAGTTCTTTCGTATTGTTCATAAATTTCTATCCCTCTTATTTACCAAAGCGTTCGGTGAAGGAATGTTCTTCGCCGGCGAACAGTCTTAAGCGTTTCATTCTGGGCGCGCGGAGTTTGTTTTCGTCCAACATTCTCTTAACGGCCAGTTCCAGTACTCTGGTGGGGTTGTTTTCCAACACGCGTTTAACCGGGGTTTCTTTACCGCCTTTGGCGTAACCGGAGTGAGAGAAGTAAACTTTCTGTTCCAGTTTTTTACCGGTGAGTTTCACCTTGCCGGCATTGGTAACGACGACGAAGTCGCCGCAGTCCATATTAGGCGTATAGGTTTTTTTGTGTTTGCCCATAAGCAGAACGGCGATTTGGGTGGCCAGTCTGCCCAGGGTTTGGCCCGTGGCGTCAATATGATGCCATTTGCGGGTGGTTTCAACTTCCTTTACGGAAGGCAAAAAAGTTTTTGTCATGTTTTATTTCTACCTTTTGTAATTAATGCGCAGCGGAGTGGTGGCCGCTGTCTTAATGACTCGTGGTTTCCTATATATTATATCAAAATGCGGGATTTTTTTGCAGGAACTTCTATTTTACAGTCCGGCCAGCACGTCCGCAAATAATTGGCGGATGTCCGCCAGCGCGTCCATGCGCACGAATTTGCCGCGTACGTCGGCCGCGTTGGGGAAATCTTTTATCCAGTATCCGGCCGTTTTGCGGCTGCGGTTAACGCCGATGCGCTCCCCGTAGAAAGAAGCGTTTTCCTCTATCAGCCCCAAGTACGTTTCCAGCCGTTTTTTAGGGTTCTGCGAGGACGGCGTTTTGCCGGAAAGTTCGTCTATAATATCCTGAAAAATAAACGGATTGCCCACCGCACCGCGGCCAATCATCACGCCTGCACAGCCGGCTTCCACAAATTCTTTAACGCGCGAAGCAGTCAGCACCCCGCCGTTGCCGATGACGGGTATTTTGACCGCCGCACACGCTTGGGCCAAAGAGTCGACATTAGGCTCGCCGGAATGCACATCCACGGCCGCGCGGGCGTGTAAAGTTATTGCCGCCGCACCGCAGTCCTCCGCCAGCTTGGCAAGACGCGCGCCTAAAAATTCTTTATGATTTAGAGCAATACGCGTTTTAAGCGTAACCGGAATTTTAACGCTTTTTACTGCCGCCGCCAACAAACGCGCCAGTTTGGCTTCGTCCTTCATCAGTACGCAGCCAGCACCCGCTTTATTGATTTTTTTAACGGGACACCCGGCATTTAAATCTACTATATCCGCCCCGGCGGCTTCGGCATTTTGGGCGGCTTCGGCAATCGTCTGTTCGTCCGAACCGAAAATCTGCATGGAAACGGGATGTTCTTTCGGGTTGACCTGCAACATCCGTCCGCTTTTGGCGTTGCCGTAATGCAACGCGTGAGCCGATACCATTTCCGCGCACACAAGCCCCGCCCCGCCCCGCAGGCAAAGCACGCGGAACGGAGAATCGGTAATCCCGGCCATAGGAGCCAGGATTAAATTGTTGGGAATGTCCACTGTACCGATTTTTAAGGGGCGAATAATTTTCATTTAGCCGTTTTCCAATGTTGGGTTTTAGCAGGAAGCTCTTTTTGGCGCGCAAGGCAGGAGCGCATGATTTGCCGCGCTTCCACAAACGTATTTTTAAATTCTAATGAATCAATAAATTTATCGTGCCCAAAACCACCCGCAAGCACATGGTCCGTTACTGCAAAACGGTACGTTTCGCGCGGACGGACGGTACGGCCGCCTTTTTCCAATACCACTTGTTTAATTTTCTTGCCAACGGGAGCCGCGGGGTTATAGGTAACGGTAAATCCGGCAATTTGGGGGAAATTGTCTTTTTCGGTTAAAGACGCTTCCAACGCACGCAAAAACGCTTCGCCGCGCATGGTTAAAAAGGTAATATTATCCCCATATGGGTAGGTTTTATACAAATCATACTCACTGACGCGCCCGGCGGGAAGCGACGCGCGGATGGAGTCCGCATTAATAATGGCGCCGTCCAGCTTGGCCCAACGGTGTAAACATAAGGCCAGCTGGGAACCCACTTCGGATTCGCGCGACAGAGCCGTTTCCAACGCATGAGGCAGCTCCGTTACGCGGGCATTCATTTTTTTGCGCGTTTCGCCCAACAGTTTTTGTGCACGGGCGGAAATTGCAGCATCCTCGCCAAAAGACTCTTTTAAAAGAGCAACGTCTTCAAACGTAACGCCGCGGAACTGGTTCGTTTTTTTATCAAAAGAAATGCGAATATGGGCCACGCCGTCCAATTTCGCACCGGGATAAACGATAAAGGTTTCGCCCACTTGGTCAGTTTCGGCGTTTTCCAAATCTTTATTGGCGCTTAAAATAAGGTTTATCCCCGTTACTTCGGCGGCCAGTTCGGCATCGGCGGTAGGGCCGGCATCCCCCAAAGAACTTAAAAGGATAATAAAATCTACACCTTTTTCTTTTAACAGGGCAACCATCTTTTGCGCGCTTTCCACCGGGTCCTGCGCCCGGAAACCGGGCAGGCGGGATTTATTTTTATTGATAGAGGATGTGCCGATAAGACCAAATATACCAATTTTGATTCCGTCTACCGTGCGGATTTGGTAATCATGCATCGGCCAGGGAATTTTGTTTTCAAGCGTAAGGTTGGAAACGACAAACGGGTAAGGCAGTTCGCGCACCACAGCGCGCAAAGACGGCCAGCCGTAGGCAAAATCTTTATCGCTGACGGAGGCTGCCGTATAGGGCAGCGTTTTGGCCAGTTCGGCCACGTACGCGCCTTTGGTCATAGAACCTTCGGGCGCGGAACCAAACCAGTTGCCTCCGTCAAAAAGAAGAAAGCCCGGTTCTTGCTTGTCCAAAAAACTTTTAAGAATGGCGTAACCGCCCGCCTCGCGGTTTTCCAAGCGGGGCTCGGGGCGGGACCAATAGAACCCTTCCGCATCCGCCGTGTAAAACACGTCCACGCTTTTAAGTTCTTCCTGCCCGCAGCCAACGGCCAATACCCCGGCCAGACACAAAAACAAGGCTTTTAGACGCATATTAACGTTCGTAAATTCTTCCGGTTTCGGGCGCGGTTAATGGACCTTTTTTAAGGCCGTTTTCCATTAAGTCGCGAATGGTGGTGGAACCGGCCAGTTTTTTATTTTCCGCCGGGATTTTTTTGAATAAATACCCTTCGCTTCCACCGCCGGCAATATAAGAATTAGTGGCAACCAGATATTTTTTGTGGTTTTCAACAGGTTTCCCGTCCACTAACAACTCCACTTTTTTTACTTTGCCTTTTTTATTTAATTTATAAGAAACCGTCATGCCGGAATACGTAAATAAACTGCGCGGCGCAAAACCGTTTTTTACAAATTGCTTTAAAAATTTGCCGTCCACTTCCACCAGTGTAACCGTATTGTCAAACGGGTGAATTTCGATTAAATCGCGGCGGGTAACGGGGCCCTGTTTCATATCCACGCGGGTACCGCCGTTGTTGTGAATGCCGATTTGCGCGCCGGAATAGTCTTTTAACATATCGGCAATCCATACGTTAAGCGGCGCATCCTGCACGCCCGGTTTAACGGGAAATTTGGAAAGCGTTTCTTTCGCTTCGCCGACGGGCACGTCAACGCCCGGCTCGCGCAGGGAGTCGGCATATTCTTTCATAGCGGCGTCTTCGCCCGTTTCCGCCACAATAAGCGGAATCAACTCGGATTTGGCAGACACAAACTTGCCTGTTTCGTCGTCCGTTTCCACAGTAATTTTGCTTACGTTATCCAAATAACAGCCGCTTTCTACAAACAGTACGCCGTTAACAAATTCGTTTTGAAAGATATTATGAGCGTGCCCGCCCATTACCACGTGGACGCGGCCGCCAAACTTTTTACCAATTTCGCTGACGTAAGACTGCGTGCCGTGCTTTTCGTCTTTCAGGGAATCGTGTACGATAACCAACACTACTGCCGGATGTTGGGCTTCCGCTTCTTTAAGCGTTTTTTCCAACACTTTTAAGGGTTTGCCGTAGGAATAAGATTTGGCGGGGTTGGTGGGTTCGCGGTTGGCAAGGCCGATAACGGCGGTTTTTACACCATCTACATCAAAAATTTTATAAGCGGCAACGTGCGCGGGAAATTCGCCCGTTTTTTTATCAAAAAAGTTTGCCGCCAAAATAGGAAATTCAGCCTGCGCCAAAATAGGGGCAACGCCGGCATCCTTAAAATCAAATTCGTGGTTGCCCACCGTGGCGGCGTGATACCCCATACGGTTCATTAACTGCACGGCTTTTAAACCCTTGGAGTTGCGGGTTTCTACGGTGCCGTTGGAAAAGTCTCCCGAGTCTAAAAGCAAATAGTTTTTGGGCCCGGCGTTGACTACGGCGGCCAATGCGCCGAAACCGCCCTGCCCGTTACGCGGATAGAAAAAGCCGTGTACGTCGCTGGTGTGGTAAACCGTGGTTGTTTTGGCAAACAACACGGCGGGAAGCAAAAATGCGGCTATTAATAAAATGGTTCTTTTCATAAAAACTCTCCTTACGCTGATACTCTTATGCTAACAAAAAAAGAACCGCCCGCTCAAGAGCGGACGGCATAAAACCAGACGTTATTTTTGCAAGATTCGCCCTGTATCCGGCGCGGCTGCGCGGCCCGATTTAAGTGCGTCTTCAATCAAACCGTACACAGTTTTATCTCCTGTTTTTAAACGCGGAGCGGAAGCAAACGCCTTATGACGCGCTACAAAAGAATTAGTCCCTACCCGATAAACTTTGTCGTTTTCCAAGGGAGCGCCGTTCACCCAAATTTTAAGACGGCGCACTTTTCCGTCCCGCGTACGGGCATACGTTATTTTTACACCGGAATAGGCGTATTTACTCCACGGCAATAAACCTTGCTTGATAAAAGTGCGCAAGGTGCGGCCGTCCGTTTCAAACATCACCATATTATCATCAAACGGGAAAATACCAATTAAATCCCGTTTGGTGACGGGGCCCTTTTCCATAGAAGTACGCGTTCCGCCCGTATTATGGACATACAAATCCGCCCCCGTATAGGAGCGCCCCAAGTCGCTAATCCAATTATCAAGCGCAGAGTCTTTCTGCGCGCCGGCGGATTTATTGGATAAAGTTTCCCGTGCCGCCCCCAGCACTTCATCCACCCCAGGCGTGCGGAAACTTTCAGCCAGCCCGGCGACTTGTTCGTTCAAACCCGTATTATCTACATCAAGCGAGACTAATTTAGACCACGCTTTTTTAAACTTACCCGTGTTATCGTCCACTTCCACAAATACTTGGGTGGCGTTTTCCAGGTATTTTCCGCTTTCGGCATATAACGTGGAACCAACCCGTTTATTTTGAAAAATTTTATGTGCGTGCCCGCCCAGCACCACGTGTACCCTGCCGGAGAACTTTTTGCCGATATCCCCCATGTACGGCAGAACACCATTTTTATAATCCCCATACGAATCATGCACCAGCACCACCACTACAGCCGCGCCGTCTTTTTCAGCGGAGGACACGGCGTTTTCCAAGGCCATGATCGGTTTAGTGAACTTATATTTTTGCGTCGGTTTAGTAGGCGTTCGGTTGGCAAGACCAACTACCGCCACTTTTACGCCGCCCACATTAAAAATTTTGTAAGGGAGCACACCCGCCGGATATTGATCCGTTTCGCTTTCTAACAAGTTGGCGGCCACTACGGCAAATTCCGCTTCGGCAAGCATAGGCGCAAGACCCGCATCCCCGAAATCAAATTCGTGGTTGCCTACCGTGGAGGCATGGTAACCCGCCGCATTCATCAGCCGCACACTGGTAAGACCTTTGGAATTTTTAGCCTCAATCGTACCGCTGGCAAAGTCGCCGGAATCAAGCAACAGATAAGGTCGTTTTTCTTTCGCGGTCAATGCGGCCAACGCGGCGAAACCGCCGCGATTGTTTTTGGGATAATAAAAACCGTGCGTATCACTGGTGTGATACAGTACGATTGTTTTGGAAAACGCGGCGCAAGACAGACCCGCCAACATTAAAAATAAAAGCCATTTTTTCATACAAGTATCATACAAAAAAACGCCGCACAGTTTTGTGCGGCGTTTTTAAATTATGTTCGTTTATGCGGACAAGCGCGAAAACGGCGATATCTTGCGCAAACGCTCAATAATAGGCGGGAGCTCTTTGAGAACCAGTTCAATATCCGCTTCCGTCGTCTGGTCGGAAAGTGAAAAACGGATAGAACCGTGCGCGAACTGAAACGGCACGCCCATGGCCCGCAAAACATGCGAGGGTTCTAACGAGCCCGACGTACACGCCGAGCCGGAAGAAGCGCAAATGCCAAAATCGTTCAAGTACATTAAAATAGATTCGCCTTCAATATAACCGAAGCTGATGTTTGAGGTATTTGGTACGCGGTCGGCCGGATTGCCGTTTACTTTCACGTCCGGTACGGAGGCCAAAATACCCTGTTCCAATTTATCACGCAGCGCGGCAATACGGGCAGAAGTTCCGTCCGTCAAGTGCGCTTGGGCAATTGCGGCGGCTTTGCCAAGCCCCACAATAAGCGGTACGTTTTCCGTACCGGCTCGGCGGTGTTTTTCCTGATGGCCGCCAACCATAAACGGCATAAAACGGGTGCCGCGCTTAATGTACAGCGCGCCAATGCCTTTGGGGCCGTGGAATTTATGTGCGGAAAGCGAAAGCATATCTATGCCCGCGGCCTGCACGTCTACGGCAATTTTGCCCACCGCCTGTACAGCGTCCGTGTGCATGATCGCCCCGTGTTCGTGCGCAATTTTGGCGATTTCGGCAACCGGGAAAATATTTCCCGTTTCGTTGTTGGCCCACATCACGGATACAAGCGCCGTATCGGCGTCAATCACGCTTTTAAAGCGCTCCATATCAAAACGGCCCAGTTCGTCTACCCCGATGTAATCCACCCGGTAGCCCTGCGCTTCCAACTGTTTAAAAGGCTCCAAGACGGCCGGATGTTCCACGGCAGAAGTAATGATATGTTTCTTTTTAGGAAAACAGCGCACGGTGGAAAAAATGGCGGAGTCATTGCTTTCCGTAGCGCAGGAAGTAAACACAATTTCATCGGCATACTGCGCGTTTAACAGCGCGGCCACTTGGCGGCGCGCTTCGTCAACGGCTTTGCGGTTTGCCCCGCCAAAAGAGTGCATGCTGGAAGCATTGCCGTACTGTTCGGCAAAATACGGAAGCATCGCCTCCACTACTGCGGGTTCGCAGCGGGTGGTGGCATTATTGTCCAAATACACTACTTTTTGCATATTACGCCTGCTCCACGCTAAGGGACGCATCCACTTTTTCTTTCAGCGTTTTTTCGATAAAGTTTTTAAGCGTGCCCGCCGCACCCGCGCAACCGTGGCACATGCCCGTTAAGCGGATTTTAACAACGGAACCATTTAAGTCCACCAGTTCGGCGGAACCGCCGTCCATATTCAGTTTGGGGCGGATGTCTTCTTCCAGCACTTGTTCCAAGGTTTTAATTTTTTCAACCAGCGTCATTTGTGCAAATGTTTTCTTTTCCGGCTGGGAGGGCAGTTCGCACGCGCCGTTTACTTTGTCTAAAATTTTTTGGATTTCGCCCTTGCACCGGCCGCACGCGCCGCCGGCTTTGGTGAAGTGGGTTACATCTTCCACCGTGGTTAAATGATTGGTGCGGATGGCTTTAATAATCGCCTCTTCCGACACATTAAAACAATGGCAGACGATTTTTTCTTCTTCCTGTTCAAACACTACGGGTTTACCACCCTGACGGTAACTTTTTACGGCGGCTTCCAACGCTTCCATGCCCATTACGGAACAGTGCATTTTTTCCGCAGGCAGCGTGCCCAGCGCATCCGCAATATCCTGGTTGGTAATTTTGGACGCTTCAGCCAGCGTTTTGCCTTTAATCATTTCCGTTAAAATGGAGGAAGACGCAATCGCGCTCGCACAGCCGAATGTTTCAAATTTGGCGTCTTCAATCACTTCGGTTTCTTTGTTTACTTTAATCGTCAGTTTAAGCGCGTCGCCGCACACCAGGCTGCCCACCTGGCCCGTTCCGTCTGCGTTGGGAATGGCCCCCACGTTGCGCGGATTTTTAAAATGATCCATTACTTTATCGGTATAATCCCACATAATAACTCCCCCTTCTATATACCTTATTATAGCATTTTGCCTTTTGCGCGCTTCCGCGAAAAAGGATTAGGTGGCGCACACCCGCCGGGTAAGGGTATTTTTTGGTAAAATAGAAGAACTATGAACTTCCGACGCGCAGTTATTTTTTTTAACGAACACAAGCCCAACATCCGTACGCTGGCGCAGGAAGCGTGCGCCTTTTTGACGGCCCGCGGCCTGCACGCAGCCGCCATTACCACTTTGGACGGCTTGGACGCTTCCGCCGATTTACTGGTATGCTTGGGCGGAGACGGCACCATGCTGCGCTGTGCCCGCGCCGCCGCGCCGCTTAATATGGCGGTGTTTGGCATCAACTGCGGAACACTGGGTTTTTTGGCGGCTTGTGAAATTACAGACTTTAAAGAACGCCTTGCACAACTGTTAAGCGGCGCTTGTGCCGTAAACGAACGCTTTATGCTGCGGGCGCAAATCATCCCGCAGGACGGCCCGGGGCAAGAATATCTGGCGTTTAACGACTGCGTGCTCCGCGCGGCCCAGCCGCGCGCGTTTACCGTAAACGCCGCGTTTAACGGCAAACAATTACCGCCTTACTTCGGCGACGGCGTAATCATCGCCACTCCTACCGGATCTACCGCCTATTCGCTGGCAGCGGGAGGGCCGATTGTGGAACCGGGAGTGGACGTACTGCTCATCACGCCTATCTGCCCGCACACCTTGCACCAACGGCCGCTGATTTTACCCGCCGGAGGCGAACTGGAGCTCACGCCCGCGTTTAAAAATAAAGAAGACGGCGCGGTATTAAGCGTAGACGGCCAAATTAATTTATCCCTGCCGACTGGCGCGCGCGTAAAATTAACGCGCAGCCCGCTAAAGGTAAAACTGCTTGGGGCGGAAGGACGCGATTTCTTTTCTATTTTAAACCGCAAACTAAACTGGGGGGCCCGCTGATGCTAAAACGCATGCGCGTAGAAAACTTTGCCATTATTTCGGACTTAACGCTCGATTTCGCCCCGGGACTTAACGTATTTTCCGGTGAAACAGGGGCGGGTAAATCCATTGTCATTGAAGCCTTGGGGTTTGTGCTGGGGGCACGCGGGGACGTATCCGTCATTAAAGACGGCGCGGACCGCATGCGCGTATCAGCCGAGTTTTCCGCCGATATGCTGCCGGAATCCGTCCGCCAAGAACAACAAATTTCCGGCGACGCGTTTACGCTTCGCCGCGAACTGGACCGCAAAGGTAAAGGCAAAGCCTATGTGGACGGCCGCGCCGTAACCGTTTCCACACTGGCCCAAATCGGACGGCACTTGGTGGACTTTCACGGCCAGCACGAACACCAAAGTTTAATGCACGCTTCCGTACACTTAACTTTGCTGGATAAATTTGCCAAATACGAATCTTTACTCGCGCAAACTAAATCCGCCTGGCAAACCATGCAGGACGCACGCCAAAAACTGGAAGCCGTCCGCCTAAACGAGCAGGAAAAAGAGCGCCTGCTGGACTTATACGCCTATCAATTAAAAGAAATTGAAGACGTCAACCCCACTGCGGATGAAGATTTGCAATTGGAACAGACCCTCCCCAAAATGAAACATGCGGGCAGGTTGTTAGAAGAAGCGTCCGACGCATACGAAGAGTTATACGCGGCGGAGGATTCCGCCGTCGCCCGCGCTTCCCGTGCCGCACGGTTACTGGAAAGCATGTCCGACCTGGACGAAAATTTAAGCGCACTGGCCGAGGGCGTCAATTCCGCCGTTTTAACACTGGAAGACGCGGCCTCTACGCTTTCTTCTTATAAAGACGATATTAATTTGGAGCCGGACGCACTTGATAAAATGCTCGGCCGCCATGAAAAATTAAAACGCTTAAAAGCCAAATACGGCCCGGAAATACAAGATGTTTTGGCTACGGCAGACGATTTAACAACCAAAATAAAAAATTTGCAAAACGCCGAAGAACACGAACAGGAATTGCAAAAAGAACTGGAAAAAGCCCAACAACTGCTTTTACAGCTTTCCCGCCAGCTGCACGAAAAACGCATGGCCGCGGCCGAAAAACTTTCGGCAAAAATTACGGAACAAATCCGGCCGCTGGGCTTCAACCAGGTGCGCTTTTCCGCCGCCGTGGAAATGGATGAAGAAAACCCCGGCCCGGCCGGCGCGGACAAAGTGGAGTTTTTATTTTCCCCCAATCCGGGGCAGTCTTTGCGTCCGCTAAAAAATATCGCCTCCGGCGGGGAAATATCCCGCGTAATGCTGGGGCTTAAAACTGTTTTGGCCCCCACGGTGCCTGTTATGGTGTTTGACGAGGTAGACGCCGGCATCGGCGGGGAAACGGGGTGGCTGGTAGGCGAAAAACTACACCAAGCCGCCGAAGGACGCCAAGTATTGTGCGTTACCCACTTGGCGCAGGTGGCCGCACAGGCAAACCAAAATTTCCGCGTGGAAAAAAAGGCCGTCCAAAATGCCACAAACGTAACGATATCACCTCTGTCGGGAGACCAGTTAACCGCCGAAATTGCGCGCATGCTGGGCGGCAATGCGGACAAACGCTCCGCCGCTTTTACCCACGCGCTAGAACTGTTACAGGAGGCTAAACGTGCATAATAAGTATTTACCGCATAACATGCTAGGGTTTAAAAGCCTACAAATTATTTGGACGGTGTTTTTTTACGCAACGCTTGTTTTTGGCGTATACGCCGCCTATAACTGGATACTAGTGCTGCAGCTGCCCGCAGAATACTGGCAAATAAATTCTGCGCCGCTTATCCGCATTTACGGCTTTGCCGCCGGGGCGGCCCTGCTGGTATGCTTGGCAGAACTGGGCGTACTGCGCACGCTGGCTCTATGCAAAAAAGCCCAAGAAACTGTTTGTAAAAAATAATGTTCTTTTGGGGTTGCTAAAAAATATTGTTAGCGGAAAACTAAAGAGAAAGGAACTTGTCGCCATGCGGCGGTTCTTTTGATACAATAAGGATATAGGGGGGTAAAATTTGCCCCATATCAAAAGGAGTGTGAACATATGTCTAAATGTTGCAAATGCGGCAAATGGTGGCCGCACAACTGGCTGTGCCTGAAAGGCTTATATGTAATTTTCATCGCGCTGTTCTACCTGGCTTTGGTTTACGCCGTATTCCAAGCCGTTGCCGTGTTAAGACACCCGATGCTCACCGGTGCCGAAATGTGGGCCGCTTTGGCGTTTTACGTCATCAGCGATTTGGGCGCCGCCATCGGCTTTTTAACCGTGGCCAAAGTATTGGGCGTACTGCGCAAAATCAAAAAAGCGGTCAGCCCGTGCTGCTGCTCCCATAAAGAACACGCCGAAAACCACATTCAAGAAGTAGTGGAAGAAGAATCCAAATAAACCGTACGGCGCGCCTTGTGCGCGCCGTTTTTTGCCCTAATTTTACCCGGAGTCCCCGCCGTATGAAAAAAAGTTTTGTTTTCCTTTGCGCCTTATGCTGTGCCGCCGCCGTAAACGCCGAAACCTTAAAAATGAAAAACGGCGATTTGATTACCGGCTCCATTTTATCCCAAACCGAATATACGCTTAACTTGGCCACTTCCTACGGGAACATTACGCTCAACCAACGCGAAATTGAAGAAATTCTGCCCGATAAACACCGCCTTATTTTAAAAGGAGGCTCGCAGCTGGTAGGCGTAATTTTGGACATGGACGAATTTAACTTAAAACTCCAAACCGACGACGGCTCTACCGTAAACGTGGATATGCCGCAAATCGTCAGCATTGAAACGTACGATTACGACCGCGGACAACAAGCCCAACAAGAATTTGTGGAAGAAAAAATCCGGCAAGAACAGGCCCAGGCCGCACAGGCGGCGAACGCCGTACAACGCGCAGAAGCCGCCCAAGTACCCGCCGCCGGGGGCCTTAGCTTTGACTCGGACATCGACCAAGTGTTTGACGCGAAAAAGGCCACCGTGGTAAACGGTGCCGTCGTTACGCCTGCCGCCGCCGTACAGCAGGCTGCGCCGCGCCCGCTTACGGACGAAGAAGCGTTTCTTCGCAACGTAAAATCCGGTGCGGTTACCCAGCAGGAATACGCTCAAGCCGCAAAACAGGATTTAACCGCAAAAAAACCCGCAAAAGCGGAAACAAAACCGAAAACGAAACAGAAAGAAAAAGATTTCTCTAAATACTTTTCCGTGCAAGCTGGAGCCATGGCGTTAGATTTACAGCTCGCCAATTCCGCACGCCAAGGATTCGAACAGGAAGAAGGCGCCGCGGACGTAGGCGGTACCAGCGTGATGATTTCAAGCAAGTTTTTATGGCGCGTAAAAGAAAGCAACCTGTGGCTTGGCCCCGTATTGGGCGTAGGCAACGTGCCGAATAACTCTTTTGAAGACCGCGACCCCGCCGTATTGGCGGCAAATGATACCGCCCTCCACCCGGAAACGGGCACCCCGCAGGAAGAACCGTACCCCGACCCGTCCGTTAAAACCAGCGGACAGATTTTAACCGTCGGCGCCGCCGCACATTATTACCTCAACCCGGAAAGCCGCTTTGCCTTTTACCTGGCCGCCTCTGCCGCATACGAAATGTTAAAACTCAATTACCGCGGCGAAATGAACAGCCAAAAATTTAGTTCCAACGGCTTTGCAGGCTCGGCCGGTATCGGTGTAGAAACATGGGTAGATGACGTAATGGTTGGTTTGGAAGCGCGGCAAGTATTTGCCCAGCGGTCGGATAAATTAAAAGATTCCGCCGCCTCCAACACAGTTATCCAAGCCCAGTTAAGCTGGAAGTTTTAATGAAGATACTTGCGTTACCAAATGCTTTTAAAGGTTCTTTAAGCGCGGCGAAAGCCGCGCTTCTTTTCGCGCAGGAGCTGTCTAAAAACCATGAAGTAAAAAGCTATCCGCTGTCGGACGGAGGGGATGGATTTATCGATTTTTTCCACAACCTGGACCCGCACGCAAAGTTAATCTCGGTACAAGCGAAAAACGCTTTTTTAAAAATACGGCGCACTCATTTTTTATTGTTATCAGACGGTAAAACCGCCGTACTGGAAACCGCCCGCATCTGCGGTTTGGGTACCGCTAAAAAAGAAGAATTGGACCCTTTAGGCGCTTCTTCCTACGGAGTCGGGCAGGTGTTAAAAACGGCGGTAAAGGCCGGCGCAACCACGATTTATGTCGGGCTGGGAGGAGTTGCCTGCAACGACGGCGGCGCCGGTATGGCGGCGGCATGCGGGGCCGTATTAAAAGATAAAAAAGGCGCTCTTATTCCGTTAGGGGCCCAACTGCTGTGCAACGCCTATACGGCGGATTTTAGCGCGCTAAAAAATTTATTCAAAAACGTAACAATTATTGGCGTGGCGGATGTTACCAATCCGCTTTTGGGCCCCAAAAGCTCCGCTAAAGTTTTTGGCCCGCAAAAAGGAGCGACGCCAGCCCAAGTAAAAATTTTAGACAAGGCCATGGCCGTTTGGGCGCGTGTAATAAAAAAAGCAACGGGCCAAAGTATCGCCTACGCCCCCTCCACCGCCGCAGCAGGAGCCATTGCCGCCGGGCTGATGGGATGTTTTGGCGCGAAATTATTGTTAGGATCGGATTTTTTGTTTCAAAAAGCCGCCTTGGAAAAACATTTTAAATGGGCGGATTTAGTAATTACCACGGAAGGGAAATTGGACAGACAAACCTTTTACGGCAAAGCCCCTTTGGCCGTACTGCAACTGGCAAAAAAATATAATAAACCGACGCTTTTTATTTGCGGCCAATGGGAGGAACGCGCGTTACAAAAACAAAAATACGCGCCAAGTAAAATCGCCATTTTGACCGACTTTGCCCCGAACACGCAAGACTCGCAAAAAAATGCCGCCAAATACCTGCGGCGCATTTGCAAAAGTTTATAACAGGCACATAAAAAAACGCAGAAAATAAATCTCTGCGTTTTTTTATCAGCCAATAATCGTTTATTTAATTTCAGAAGTACAATGCGGGCAGCGGGTGGCTTCCAACGCAATTTCGCTGCAGCAGAAAGGGCACTTCTTCGTCGTCGGAGCAGCGGGAGCTTCTTCTTTTTTGGGCGCGTTTAACTTGTTAATTACTTTAATTAACAAGAAAATACACAACGCCACAATAATAAAGCTGATGATGGCGTTTAAAAACGTACCAATGTTCAGCGTAGTGGCTCCGGCGGCCTGCGCCGCGGCTAAAGACGGATAAGGGCCGGCTTCCGCGCCTTGTTTCAGCACCACAAACCAGTTGGAGAAATCCACTTTGCCCATTAAAAGGCCCAAAGGCGGCATCATGATATCGGCCACCATCGAGTTTACGATTTTTGTAAACGCACCGCCGATAATGATACCGACGGCCATGTCAATCACGTTGCCGCGCATAACGAATGTTTTGAATTCGTTAACCATATTTTTAATCATTACAGTCTCCTTTTTTAATAAGTCCCGCCGCTTGAAAGAGCGGGGTATATAAATCGTCTTCCACAGGATACTTAATTTCATCCGCGTCCGTACCGGGCCGGAACGAAACGGGGGCATTTGCGATCAAACACACCGGAGATTGTTCGTTTCCTTCCCCCATGCAAAACGCCGCCGCGGCGGCCAAAGAATCGGCCGCGTTGACGAGCGTTACTTCCAACTTTTTACCAAAAATATCCGGCGTGCCTCGCAAATCACACACGCCCTTAAAACCCGCATACGCCACCGCCGCGCCGATAACCCCGGCGCGAAGCGGCAAAATCATGCTGTCCGTTACTAATATGCCCAATTCTGTTACGTCCCATGCCGCGCACAGGGCTTGGCGCAATTCCTCCGCAGCCGCATAACAATCCGGCGGAAGAAGAAGCAGTTTTCCGTCCGCATTGGACTCGTCAATCCCGGCGTTGGTCATAATCATACCGTCCTTAATGGTCAGCCAGGCAAGCGGCGTTTTGAGAGCCATGGAACTTTCCCGCTTAATAAGCGTTTCTTTCTGCGCCGCACTTTCGTACGGCAAAATTTCACCTTTCCACAGCGCAAACAGTTTGGAGGCCACCGCTAAAACGCTCCGTTCCGGCACGGAAGGAATATGGTGCGTAATAAACGCGGGCAACGGTTCACGCGGCTTAAAGACGGCGGTTTTAAAAGCGGTAAATTTCATTCTTCCTCAAACGGGGCGACAAAACTGCAAAAGACTTCGTTCGCCAGAAAAAGCCCCTCAAAACTTAATTTTACTTTTTTTCCGTCCCGCAAGAGAAGCCCGCTTTTAATATGACGCTCAATTTCCCGCCCGAAAAACACTTCGTCCCGCGCGGATATTTCTACCCCGTCCAACTGGCGCAGCCCCACCATCAGCCGCTCGCCGGCGCGCTCCTTACCCGTTAATTTTTCACTGTAGTCCACCGGGTTTTCGCCCGCATTGATACGGCGGATGTATTCGCGCATATCCGGCACGTTTTGGCGGCGCGCTCCTTTAAAAAACGAAGCCGCTGAACTCCCCAGGCCGATATAATCGCCGTCGTTCCAATAATGCGTATTGTGCCGGGCTTCGCGCCCGGGTAAGGCAAAGTTGGAAATCTCATAATGATGATATCCGGCCGCCGTCAGCCGCGCGCGGGTTTCTTCCAGCATGCGGCGCATTAACAGCTGATCGCAAATTACGCCGCGTTCGAAAAACGGGGTTCCTTCTTCTATTTGCAACCCGTAAACGGACAGATGTTCCGGCACCAGGGACAACAGCCGCTCTAAACTTTCTAAAAAACTTTCCAGCGTCTGCCCGGGAAGGCCGGCTATTAAATCTACATTGATGTTTGCAAAACCCGCTGCACGCGCGTTTTGATAGGCTTGCAAAAACATTTGTACGTTGTGTACGCGGCCAAGTATTTTCAGTTCGGAGTCATTAAAACTTTGCAGGCCAATACTCAAACGGTTAAAGCCCGCGCGTTTTAATACGGATAGTTTTTCCGCGGTTAAACTTTCCGGGTTGGCCTCGCAGGTGCTTTCTTCAAAAAGGGAAATATCGCCAAAATGCAGACGGATCATTTCCGCCAGGCGGTTAAGCTGCGGAGCCGTCAGCACACTGGGCGTTCCGCCGCCTATATATATCGTTTCAAATTTTTTGACAGGGGATAAAGCCGCTTCCTTTTCCAAGGCAGAAAGATAATCGTCAATTAAAAACTCCCGCCCCGCAAACGAAGCGAAATCACAATAATTGCACTTCTGTTTGCAGAACGGGAGATGGATATACAAACCGGTTTTCATTATTTTTTGTTTTCGGCTTCGTGGTTTAAAAACGCAAAAATAAACGGATCCAAATCGCCGTCCATTACGGCGTTAATTTGGGACGTTTCATACCCGCTTCTTAAATCTTTCACCAGCTGGTACGGCATAAATACGTACGAGCGGATTTGGTGACCCCAGGCAATTTCGCCTTTTTGGCCGTAGCGTTTTTCAGCTTCGCCGCGTTTTTTGTCCATTTCCATTTCGTACAGTTTGGCTTTGAGCATTTTCATAGCCGTTTGACGGTTTTGAAGCTGACTGCGTTCAATACGACAGGAAACCACAATCCCCGTAGGGATGTGCAACAACCGCACGGCAGACTCCACTTTGTTTACGTTTTGGCCGCCGTGGCCGCCTGCACGGGAAGTTTCAAGCTGGATATCTTTTTCCGGGATTTCGATGTTGATGTCTTCGTCAATATCCGGGAGCACATCGCACGACGCGAAAGACGTATGGCGGCGGGCATTGGCATCAAACGGAGAAACGCGCACTAAACGGTGCACGCCGTTTTCCCCTTTTAAATACCCGTAAGCAAAAGGACCTTCCACCATGGCGGAAAGTGTTTTGATGCCGGCTTCGTCACCGGGCTGGGCGTCCAAAACGGAAAATTTAAAACCGTGCTGTTCAGCCCAGCGCGTATACATGCGCACCAGCATTTGCGCCCAATCGCACGATTCTGTACCGCCGGCCCCGGCGTGAATGGTTAAAATGGCGTTTAGTTTATCATTCGGGTCCGAAAGGCGGATTTCGCCCTCTTTCTGCGCTACTTGTTTTTCGGTTTCTTTTAAAGAAGAATCTAACGCCGCCAGTTCGGTTTCGTCCTGCATTTCTTTACACAAATCAAACAAGGCGCGGTCGTCTTCCGTTTTCTTTTGGAGCGCAAAAAACGTGCTGATGGATTTTTTTAACAAATCAATTTGGCGGCTGACTTCTTTGGCTTTTTTGGTGTCGTTCCAAAACGACGGCTCCGCCGACAACGCTTCCAACGCCGCCAGTTCTTTTTGCTTGCCGGGAATATCGTCTATCGTTTCAATTTTGGCGACACGCGCCGAAAGTTCTTCCAACTTTTGCTCTACATCTTTAAATTCAATGTTATTCATATGAAAAAACCGCCACAGAAATAAACAGCGTAAAATAAATCGCCGCGCACAGCCAGGCAAACCAATCGCCCCACTGCGTGTAAAAATTCACTTTATCCCCCACCGGCAGCGGTACCTCCGCACGCAAGATTTGGCGCGTAAATAAATCGCTTTTTTGTTCAATACGGCCAAAGGGGTCAATTGCGGCGGAAAAACCCGTGTTCGCCGCACGCAATACAGGACGGCCCATTTCTGCCGCGCGCACCGCGTTAATAGCTAAATGCTGATATGGCGCAGCCGTATTAAAAAACCAAGCGTCGTTAGTAATGTTTACAAACAACTTGGCACCCTGCCGGTTTTGGGATACCCACAACTGCGGGAAAATAGATTCGTAACATACCGTACGGGCCAAAGCAACGCCACCCAAATCAAACGGCTTTTGCTCACGCGCACCGGGCGTAAAGGCCCCCAACTCGCCTAACACTTCCACATCCGGGAACGCTTGGCGGATCCATTTTTCGAGCGGAATATATTCGCCAAACGGCACCAATTTAATTTTGCGGTAACTTTGTAAAGACTCGCCGTCCGGCGACATTAAATAAGCGCCTACATATTGTGCGCCCCCATCCGGAACATTGGAGCCCACCAGCTGGTACGCGCCGGATTCTTCCGCTGTATGTTTAAACAAATCAAAGTAGCGGTCTTCTAACAACGTGCCGGGCACCGCACTCTCCGGCCACACGGCCAGCATAGCATCCGACCCTACCAAAGAATTGCCCATATCCGTTAAGGTATCCGTAATTTCGGTTTCAAACGCCGCATCCCATTTTTTATATTGGTCGATATTCGGCTGCATTAATGCCGCCTGCAAACTGAGTAACGCTTTACCCGGGCGCAGCGGCTCTTCCGGCAGACGGAAGTGGCCGTACGTAAACAAACCTAAAAATACCAATGCCGCCACGCACATATGGGAAACACCGTGTTTTACGCCAGGCAAGGCAAATGCCCAGCCAATGCTTGCCCCGGTAAAAGCAAGTGCAAAACTTAAACCATAAACGCCCGTAAACGAAACGATTTGTAAAACTTCCGGCGCATTCCACTGGGTGTAGCCCAACATCAGCCACGGGAACCCAAGGCCATAAAACGCCAGCGTTTGATGCACCCATTCAAGCGCTACAAATCCGCACGCGGCCAACAGCGGAAAGAAACAACCCGTCTTTTTTAAAAAATAACAGCTCCCGCCAAAAAGGGCGAATTGCACGGACAGCAGTCCGCACAGCCCCAGCCACGCCGCCAGAGATAACCCCTGCGACAAACCGCCGTCGTGCAGACAGGTATAATAAATCCAATAAAAAATACCCGCGTGAAATAACAACGCGGTAAACCACGCATAGAAAAAAGAAGACCAAAACCCTTTGGTTCTGGTCACACCCCAAATAAAAGGCGCCAGCGCAAACCACGCCAGTTCCGGGCGGCTGTTGCGGGGGAAACTTTCGTACACCAGCCACGCCGTTCCCAACGCGCACAGGAGCAAAAAAAGCCCGTTTCCAACGCCGGCTAAAAAACGCTTTAAACGCGCGCCGAAAGTAGGTTTTAGGCGCGCGTCCTGATCGGTTATTTTTTCCCTAAAGTCTCTCATACCTTAATAAGCAATTTGGCAGACGTTCTCCCGGCAGACGGCCTGGGCGGAAGGACTGCATTCTTTTTCCTGGGAAGGAGCCCGGTCCGGGCAGGCTTTGGCAAGCATGCCGGACTGCATTTTATTAAATTCCAGCGTATAAGACGCATTAATGGCGGTTACCCCTTCCGGCCCGGCCAAACAGCCACACGGGTCTTTATCGACGATAATGCAATCTTCATCCGTTTGACAGCGGAATACGCGGCGAACTTTGGCTTTTTGCGCCGACGCCTGCGCGGCTTTCTGCTGTGCTTCTTCCTGTGCGGCGGCCTGCTGTTCCGTTAACACGGGCATACTGATTTCGATCGGGTTATCTTTGGACAAAAATACGGGAATCAACACCAACACGCACCCGGCGCAAATCAGCAGACACAACGCTTTTATTTTAGTTTTCATAAGTGGGCTCCGCAGCATTTTTTATATTTTTTGCCGCTGCCGCACGGGCAAGGATCGTTGCGGCCGATATCTTTCGACACGGGCGCGCCTTGCTTCGATTGGCTGCGTGGGGCGTCGTCCTGCGCGTGCTGCGCCGGAGTGCGGCGCGGCGGCAGCTGAAGACGGAAAATGTATCCCACCATCATATCACGCACGCGGTTAAGCATGGCGGAATATAATTTGTAAGATTCTTTTTGATACTCGATAAGCGGATCTTTTTGGGCGTATCCGCGCAGACTGACGCTGCTTTGCAGCTGGTCCAGTTCGTACAGATTCTGTTTCCACGCGCTGTCCAAGAGCTGCAACAGAAGCATGCGTTCAATTTCCGCAAAATTGATACCCTGTTCCGTAAAATACAACACGCGGGCATCATACAGGCCTTTTACTACATTGATAATCTCATCGGCAAACGCTTCACGCGATTTACGGCCTACGTTTTCCGCCGTATAGTTAAATTCGGCCGGGAAGAAATTGCGAAGGCTGACGTTTAAGGTTTCAAAATCCGAATGCTGCGGGTGAGACGGATGATAATACTGTTCCACCAGTTCATCCACAATTTCTTCCATCATCTGAAGCGACTTTTCGGTCATATTTTCGCCGTCCAAAATCGCGTTGCGAAGCCCGTAAATGGCGGTGCGCTGTTGGTTCATCACTTTATCGTAATCAAGCAGTTGTTTGCGGATATCAAAGTTGCGGCCTTCCACCATACGCTGGGCGCCTTCAATTTGGCGCGTCATCAGCCGCGATTCAATCGCTTCGCCTTCTTTCATACCCATAGAGCTTAAAATGGCCGAAATTTTGGACGTATTGGCAAACAAGCGCATCAGCTCGTCTTCCAGTGAGATGTAAAAGCGGGAACAGCCCGGGTCGCCCTGGCGGGCACAGCGGCCGCGCAGCTGGTTATCGATACGGCGGGATTCGTGACGTTCACTGCCGATTACGTGCAGCCCTTCCAAAGCCACTACTTCCTGCTGTTCCTGCGGGTCGGCCGGGGAACCGCCAAGCACAATATCCGTACCGCGGCCGGCCATGTTGGTAGCAATCGTTACCGCGCCTTTGCGGCCCGCCTGGCTGATGATTTGTGCTTCCATTTCGTGGTATTTGGCGTTCAGCACTTTATGCGGAATACCTTTGGCACGCAGCATGTGGCTGAGTTTTTCCGACTTTTCAATCGAGCGAGTGCCCACGAGTACGGGTGCGCCCTTTTTCCACAGTTCTTCCACTTCGGCTACAATAGCGTTGAATTTTTCACGTTCGCTTAAATACACCAAGTCCGAAAAATCGCGGCGTTTGGAAGGCCGGTTGGGGCGGATTTCCACCACGTCCAGTTTATAAATCTGCCAAAATTCGTTGGCTTCCGTCATGGCGGTACCCGTCATGCCGGAGAGTTTATTGTACAGTTTAAAAAAGTTTTGGAACGTAATCGTAGCCAGGGTTTGGTTCTCTTCTTTAATTTGTAACCCTTCCTTGGCTTCTACGGCTTGATGGAGCCCGTCGCTCCAGCGGCGGCCCGGCATCAAGCGGCCCGTAAATTCATCTACGATAACGACTTCGCCGTCTTTAATCACGTAATCCACGTCTTTTTCGTACAAGTGGTGCGCGCGCAACGCCTGGTTAATGTGATGCACCCATTCGGATTCCACATCATTATACAAGTTCTGCACGTTTAAAAATTGTTCCGCCTTAGCGATACCCGTATCCGTCAGCGTGGCGGTGTGGGCTTTTTCGTCAATAACGGCGTCGACGCCTTCGTCCAACTTAATGCCTTCGTACTTGGCTTTTACTTCATCTTTTTCCGTAATCAAACGGACTTTTAACGAAGGAATCAACCGGTTTACGATGTAGTATTTGTCCGTGCTTTGGTCCGACGGGCCGGAAATAATAAGAGGCGTGCGGGCTTCGTCAATTAAAATGGAGTCCACTTCGTCAACAATACAGTAATTAAGAGGACGAAGCACGCGGTCTTCGCGCGAAATAACCATATTGTCGCGCAGATAGTCAAAGCCCAGTTCGTTATTGGTAACGTACGTAATGTCTTTGGCATACATTTCGCGGCGTTCGGCATTCGACATATCGTGGCCGATAAAACCAACGGTTAAGCCTAAAAATTCGTGAATAGGGCCCATCCATTGGCGGTCGCGGCGGGCGAGATAATCGTTCACCGTTACCACGTGTACGCCTTTCCCGGTCAGCGCGTTTAAATAAGAAGGGAGCACAGCCACCAGCGTTTTACCTTCACCGGTGCCCATTTCGGCAATTTTGCCCTGATGCAACACAATACCGCCCAACATCTGCACATCGTACGGGCGCAAGCCAATTACGCGCTGCGCCGCCAAGCGCACCACGGCGAACGCTTCCGGCAGAATATCATCGAGCGTTTGACCTTGGGCCAAACGGTCTTTAAATTCCTGCGTTTTGGCTTTTAAGGATTCATCGGAAAGTTTTTCAAATTCCGCGGTAAATTTATTAGCCGCGTCTATATAATGCTGAATTTTCTTTAAATCGCGTTCGCTTTTGGTTCCAAAAACTTTATCAATTACGGTTCTAATCATGACTTGTTATTCCTTATTAAATTTAAATTGGGTAAGCAGGATTGCTCCGCAGCCGCGGAGCGGAGGCGTTATTTGGCGACGGGCTTTTTATGATTGCTTTTGACGTGCAAATTTTCCGCTTCGGACGCGGAGGCAGCCTGCCGGGCGGCTTGCAAAAGCCCGCCTTCGGCTTGCTGGACTTGAAGGACATAGCTGTCCACCGCCGACATAATAATTTCCGCACGGTTTTTTTGGAGTGATTTTCGTTCCGCTTTTAACGCACGTATTTCCGTTTGCAGTTGTTTTATGCGCGCGGCACGTTCCGCCTGCGGGAGGGTTTTATCCGCCCGGACGGATTTTAGAGATTGTTTCGCTTCCGCCAACTGATACGAGCGAAGCTGTACGGTGACCGCCCAAACGCGGCTGAAAACATCCGTTAAATCTTCCCGGAATAATTTTTCGGCGGAGGCCTCATTCCCGCCCATCAGCCGGGCAGCGGACGCAGCTTGATAATAAGCGTCCGTCAGCACTTGCAGTTGGATAGAATTATCAAAATTGCGGGCTACGGCAATAATTTCCGCCCGTTCCGTTTGCGCGGAAGACGCGTCATACGCCTCTAAAAAACTTTCCAACACCGCGTTATAATCGGCGTTCTCTTGAGCCTGTTCCAAAACGGAGGGATTATATTGGGAAAAAATTTCCAACACCTGCTCACGCGTAAAATGCGCATTATCCGCCTGTGCATACACGGCGGGCGTTAAGGCAAGTGCGGCTAAAATAAATAAACTGCGGCGCATATAAAAATATCCCCTAATAATTTTGCTTTATTCTATTTTGCTATTTATAACGCCCTTCGTCAAGGCCCCGCCGTTGCCGGCTGGATAAACATCCTCCGGCACTGGCAGGAGATTAAATCTGCCCGTCCATTTCTTCCAACGCGGCAATACGTTTTTCAATCGGAGGATGGGTGGCAAGAAACCCGGACAGGCTGGAAAAAAGCCCGGCTTTTTTAAGCGGATTTTCAATACACATAGCGGCCATGCTTTCACGCCCGGCAAGGGATTTTACGCGGCTGTCCCCTGAAATTTTACGCAGAGCGCTGGCAAGGGCCCCGGGGTTGCGCGTTGTAAGCGCGGCCGTGGCGTCCGCCTGGTATTCCCGCTGGCGGGAAACGGCCAAACGGATAAGCGGCGCAATTGCATACCCATAAACAAGCATAATAAGCCCGATTACAAGCAAGAAAGCCGCGCCGTTGTTTTTGCTGTTCCGGCGGCTGGCGCGCGCCGCCGCACGGAAACAAATTTCACCCGCCAATGTAAAGAAAGAAATGCCCGCCACGGTAATAAGCATAAGCCGGATGTCACGGTTTTCCACGTGCGCCAGTTCATGCGCGGCTACGCCTTCCAATTCGGCACGGTCCAACTTTTGAACAATGCCTTTTGTAAATGCAATAGACGCATGTTGAGGATCCCGCCCGGTGGCAAAAGCGTTAAGTGAGCTGTCATCCATTAAATAAATTTTTGGCGTGGGCAGGCCGCGGGAAATGCACAGATTCTCTACCATGCGGTACAGTTCGGGGAAATCGTCTTTTTGTATTTCAAACGCATCCGCCCCGCGAAGCAGCATTTTATCCCCGGCAAAATAAGCGACTAAAATCCACAGCATCGCCCCCAGCCAGCAAAGCGGACCGACAATCATCATCCATTCGCTTGCCGCTTGAATACCGCTTTTGGACGCAACGGCGGAATCATCCCCCCAATCCGCCACAGGCACGCGTTTAATGCGTCCATCCGCCAGACGAACAATACGCGTTTGCGTATGCGTTTTAACGGCGGGGGAATGGGAGGATTTACCCGTTAAGCCAAACACTCCCCATAATACCAGCCACGTAAACAGCGCAAAAGTGATTGGAAACAACAAAACAAGCAGCACGGTGCGCCGCTTGTTTTGAGCAATATGTTCGTACGTAGTAGCCATAAACTAAAACTGCACTTTCACCGCCTGGCGGGCTTCCTGTTCGTTATCCGCCAACTGGAAAAGATCGCGTTTTTCAAAATGGAACATAGACGCAAAAATGTTGCTGGGAAACAGTTCGATTTTGGTATTTAACGCAAGTACGTTACCGTTATAAAAACGGCGGGCGGCCTGGATTTTATCTTCCGTATCGCGCAGTTCACGCTGAAGTTCCATAAAATTGGCGTTTGCTTTTAAATCGGGATAGTTTTCCGTCAAGGCAAAAAGAGATTTAAGCGTGCCGGACAAAATATTTTCCGATTCCGCCGTTTCCTTTACCCCGCCGCGCGCAGCCATGGCCATATTGCGTGCTTGGATTACTTTTTCCAGCGTGCCGCTTTCGTGCGCCGCATACCCTTTTACCGTTTCTACCAAATTGGGGATTAAATCGTAACGGCGTTTCATCTGTACTTCAATATCGCTCCACGCTTCGCTCACGCGGTTTTTAAGCACTACAAGCCCATTATATACGCTAATAGCATATACGGCAAGCACGATTAAAATAATTACTACAACCCAAAGTCCGTTCATGTTTATCTCCTAATTATCCGTATCGTTATTTTTATGGTTGTGATAAAATTGATAGCGGGACGTTTCATACAATCCCTGCGCCAACTTTTTCATATGTTCAAAAAGTTTTGGCTGTTTTTGGGATATATCTTCATTGTAATTATCTGCTTTGTATTTGTAAAGCCCTTCTTTGCCGCCCTGGCTGTGGTAGTAGTAATCCCCCTGCACAAAGCCGATGACGGAAGGCGACACGGCCCACCCGTAAATAAGTGCGCCGGGCTCGGGCTTATCCTTGGCCAATACATCTCGTCCGATGGCGCGGGTGGTGTACGAACGGCCGAGCAGCCCCATAGCGGTAGGCAAAATGTCCACCTGGCTTGCGACGTCGTCAATTACACGCGCCTTTTTAATGGGACCGCCCGCAATAATAAGCGGAATTTGATGGTTAATTAAGTTAAAATCCACATATCCGCGCGGCATATTTTCCGACTGCGGGGCCGATAAGCCGTGATCCCCAAAAATAAAGAATAACGTGTTTTCATACCAGTCCTGTTTTTCAACCAGCTTAAAAAACTCGCGCAAAGCATGATCCGAAAACCGCAGAGAATTATATTCGTCTACGCTGACAAAACTGCGTTTATGGGCCAGCTCCGCCCCGATATCCCTGCGTTCAAAACCGGCGTTGTCTTTCGGAATCGTGTACGGACGGTGGTAACCGGAGGTTTGGATAAACGCGAAGAACGGTTTTTTCAGTTCCTTTTGCTCCTCGGTCAGCACGCGGTCCGCTTCGCGGAATAAATCCAGGTCCGAAATGCCCCATACGTCGTTGCGGTGTTCGTTTTCAAACGAACCCTCTTCGTACATGTGTACGCCGGACAAATTATGCTCTAAAATACCGCGGATGTTCCCCCAGCTGGCGCTGCCGCCGATAAAGTAATACTTTTCGTAATCCGTCAGCGCATTTACCACCAAATGTTGGTTAACCACCAGCGGATTGCGGGAACTGGTTTTGAAAGAAGTAACGTCCGGGATGGAAGTAACCGTGGCAAATACGGCGCGCGCCGTGGCGGAAGTTGGCGAAAAGAAATGCGTAAACAAAATAGAACGCTCCGCTAATTCTTTTACAAACGGAGTGGGATCAATATCCGGGTTGGTCATGGAAAGTTTGTTCCAGGCCAAGGACTCCATAAAAATCACCACCACATTATAATCTTTCCGCGCAGACGGTTTAGCCGTAACCGTACGTTCAAAATTCAACGCCTCTTTATTCGGGCGATCAACGCCCAAGTATTTGGATATTTCATCATAATAAGCGGCCGTTTTCGCGGCATCAAAACTGTCTGCTTTTACAAAGCGGGCCGTATCAACAATGTTTAGTACGGGGTTCATCGTCAAATTGCAAATAAAATTGTTAGTGGAATGATAGGCATTGCTCCAGCGAAGCGGATACTGGCTGATCTGCCCAAACATAAGCGCCCCCGTGGCAAGCACGCCCGCAAACACCCACGCCAGACGGCCTTTCCAATAATACGCGTCCCGGCTTTTAAAGGCTTTTTTCTGTAAACCTTTTACCACATATGCCCAGACAAAACCCCATACAATAAGGCCCAATACCGCCCATAACAGCGGATACGTCTGCCACGCCATTTGCAAAGAAATTAAAGCGTTTTCCGAATACGTAAAAATAGAATAATTAATACGCATGTCAATATAGGCATAGTGGGCGAAATCGGCAAAGTACACCAGAAGAACCGCCGCCTCCAACAGTCCGTAAAAAACGGCCATTACGTTGCGAAGCGCATATAACGCCCGCCAAAAAAGACCCACAGACAAAAACAACCCCAACGGTATAGCCAGCGCACAGGCAAGGCGCATATCAAACTTGGCGCCGACATAAAAAGTTTCCCATAATTCATGGTAGTTGGCAGGCAGCACTGCGGCACGAAAAACAAACAAAAAAATGACGCGGAAAACAGTAAAAACCAACCAGTTCGCCGCAATAAACGTAAAATAGGATTTAAACCAGCCCGGAACGAGCGTTCTTCTGTTCATATGTTTTTTATTTCTCCTAAACCCAATTATGTATATAATATCAAATTCTGCAAAGCACGCCGACGGCGTTTTCGTACGCGCGCGAAAAAACTTCTCTTTCCCGCGGGAAAATGCTACCCTAAAGGCATCAGCCGGTATCATACACAAGGAGGACGCACCATGAGAATGATTGACGTAATTATCAAAAAACGCAACGGTAAGACGCTTTCGCAAGAAGAATTTGACTTTGTAGCCCGCGGCGCGGCCAAAGGAACCGTGCCGGATTATCAACTGTCCGCATTCTTAATGGCGTGTTTTTTAAATCCGCTGACCGATAAAGAAACGGCCCTGTTTACCAAAGCGATGGCCCACTCCGGCGGACGGCTTGATTTTTCCGCCACTAAACTGCCCAAGGTGGACAAACACTCCACCGGCGGCGTGGGGGACGGAGTATCCATGGCGCTTGCGCCGTTGGTGGCCTGCGCGGGTGTAGCGGTGCCGATGATGTCCGGCCGCGGGTTAGGCCACACGGGCGGAACGCTTGATAAATTGGAATCTATGAAGAATTTTGAAGTGCGCGTCCCAGCCAAGTTGATTTACCGCCAAATCCAAAAATTAGGCGTTTGCATGTTCGGCCAAACCAAAGACTTGGCCCCCGCCGATAAAAAGCTCTATTCTCTGCGCGACGCTACGGGCACCGTAGAAAGCCGCCCCTTAATTGTGGCAAGCATTCTATCCAAAAAATATGCCGAAGGCGTAGACAGTTTGCTCATGGATGTAAAATACGGTTCCGGCGCTTTTATGCAAAAATTGGACGACAGCCGCAAGCTGGCCCGCGCGCTTGTTAAAACGGCCAAACTGCTGGGCTTAAAATGCCGTGCACTAATTACCTATATGGACCAACCGCTCGGCCGCGCCATTGGCAACGCCAACGAAATGCTGCAAACCGTACTGGTGTTAAAAGGGGACAAAACCCTCGCACCGGATTTTTATGAACTGTTAATGCGTGAGGCGGTGGAAATGCTTTTGTTAAGCGGAAAATTTAAAGACGCTAAAAAAGCGCGTGCCCTGTTGGAAGAAAAAATCGACAACGGCGAAGCCGCCGCCAAACTGCGTGAAATGATTAAATGGCAAGGGGCCTCACCCGAAGCCGTTGATAATCCCCAAAAATACTTCAAAACCGCCAAACTAAAGTTTGAATACAAGGCAGATAAAGCAGGCTATGTGGAGCATATTGACGCAAAAACAGCCGGTATGGCGGGCGTTTTGCTCGGCGCAGGACGTAACACCATGGAAGACGAAATCGACTACGGGGCGGGCATTTGGCTCGACAAAAAAGCTGGCGAAGCGGTAAAAAAAGGAGATGTTATCGCCACACTTTATGCCTCGGATAAAAAGCGGTTGGAAGACGGAGCACAGCTTTTTAAACAAGCGGTGAGGCTGTCTGCAAAAAAGCCGGAACCGTATAAAATTGTAAGAGAAACGATTAAGTGAAAATAAAAAAGAACTCCCCGGGCCAAACCCGGGGAGTTTCAGTTACTGGCACACATATAATACCTGCTTATAAACGGCTTTGAATACATTTTCGCTTACCTGGCCCGTATAGGGGTCTTCCGTGTAACATCCCCAATAAGTAGCGTTTGAGTCAAACGAGCCATTATTCCGGGAGCCATAATAAGACCAATGATCTTTTACATATTGGGTTTTATCGAAGCCATTATATTTTTTGTCCGGAACGCCAATTAAACCAAAATCAGGGTGTGATTTTCCGGGGCACTCCTCCCACGAAGAAGACGAAGGATAATAATAATCCATATAAGCAATACTGCTTTCGGCATAGACGTCCATACACGTTTGAGAGGAAGACACCCCCGAACAACAAGCGGGGCCGCCGCGGCGGTCAATATTTTCATCACAGTTATCATCAAGCCCCAAATCCCCTACCGGGGCAATAATATATTTTTCAGACTGCTTTGTCCACACGCAAGATTTGGCTACGCACCGACTGCCATCCCATACTTGCGAAGATGTACAACATTTTTCTTGATTTGGGTTTTCAGCACAAGAGGCTTCTGTTACTGCTGTTTCCGCTCCGCAGGCCAAATAAAGTTCATTTTTGGCGGCCCCTTTTAACTTTAGGCTTGCCCAACGCATCTGCCCGTTACTATTTGTGTTAGCATCCTTACAGCTGGGGAACGCTTTGCCAAATAAATTAAGCGTATCTGCTTTCGTCTCACTGGCATTTACACTCTCCATGGTTCCCGTGTTAATGCGCACGTTTTGGAAGCTAATTTCACCCGTGTTTGTACCGCTTCCCAGCTCTAAATTACGACCCAATATCCCGCGACCGCCGTTTAAATCGAGCCGCCCGCTTTGTAAGTTTACTTTATTAGTAACATTTAACGTGGTAGACGATTCCGTACAGCCTAACTTCATATCGCACGTACTCGTTAACCCCACATCTAAAGAACCCGTAGCGTTTACCTGACTATACGCTACATACGGCACAGGGAAATACGTTACCATGCTGATTTTGTTTTTAGCGTGTACGGGTAAACAAATTAAACTTATGAATGACAACAGATAAAACCGTTTCATAAAACCTCCTTAAACGGCCTTAACTGACCCTTATTAAGCGTAACAATACAAAGATACCAGGGGGTACGCAAGATGACCGTTCCCCTCAATTTATCA
>JAAGKN010000776.1_pt1 | contig 51246 bp, 52 predicted proteins | sample 6206371 | NCBI WGS metagenome assembly JAAGKN01 (sample SAMN11533720, study PRJNA540317) | gut metagenome | isolation source: fecal pellets from male and female animal of same cohort | host: Peromyscus leucopus | place: USA:CA | collected 2017
ACGCTGTAAAATCCGAAAGCAAACTGTGTCACTCCCGGCGAAAAGAGCGTTCCATGATATGCCCAGTGCCACGGAAGTTTGAATGTCCATAGCAGCTTTACTGTTTGGCTCAGGTCTTTGGTTCCTGAAAATACCAGATAGGTATTCCAAAGCATCAGGAAAAACATCGCAAAAAAGAAGATCAGAAATCCGTATCGGAAATATTTTGATTTCATCCAGCCCGGAACGTCTTTCTTTCTGGAAAGGCCCAACTTTCCGCCCACCAGCGCAAAGAGCTGTCCTCTGCCGCAGTACTTGTTGCAATATGCCTTAGTCCCTGTAACAATTGAAATAATCAAAGGTATAAAGAAGCAGAGCAATCCCAGCCATGCAAACAATATGTTAAAAAATCCCAAAACCAAATAAGTAAGTGACGCAATCCAAAGATAATCGTACCAGCGTTTTTTCTGATTCATTGCTCGCTCACCTCCACCCCAATTACACTTGCCGGGCATTCCTTTGCGCATTTTCCGCAGCCCACGCACAATGCTTCATCAATTACCGCAAAAATTCCTTTCGGAATTGTAATCGCCTGCCTTGGACAAACCTTTATGCAGCACCCGCAGGCCACACACCGGTTGATATCTACCCTTGCTTTCCTTTTCGCCATAATAAAAACCTCCTCCAGTAATATCTACAGTATACAGAAAGAGGTCTGCGTCTTCCGTGACGTAGTCACAAAATATTAAATTCCTCATTCTATGTGCACGAAAAAAGACCGGCAAAACCGGTCTTTTTGGTGCGCCAGACAGGAATTTGCGGCTACTTCGTATCCACCGTCCTGCGGCTCCTCCCTCAGTCGCCTTGGACCGCTCGCTATGTTTCAGTCTACCAGACTGAATCACTTCACGCTCGCGCCTTTTCAGGTTCGATTCCTTCCTCATTCTATGCGCACGAAAAAAGACCGGCAAAACCGGTCCTTTTGGTGCGCCAGACAGGAATCGAACCTGCGGCCTTCACATTCGGAGTGTGCTACTCTATCCCCTGAGCTACTGGCGCATAACATTAGTAGTATACCACATATTTCTGCAAAAGGCAAAACTAAATTCACATAATTATATCACAATCTCAAACTTGCCGATTCCGGCTGCAAGGGGCGGCTCTCTTAGCCCCCATAGATACAGTGACAGAATTGACAACTTTCCCGGATTTTGTCAATCCAGTCATCGTTTTCCCTCAAAAACAATGACAAAAATGACAGGTTTCATGTTTTGTGTCCTAACTGTCACCTTTTCACAAAAAACAGGCGTTTTTTGCCCTGCTTTTTCGGCAATTTGTTGACAAAAAGGAGAAAAATTCAAGATTTTGTCACCACTATCCGCCGCTCCACAGCTACACCGTCAATTTATCTGACAGCGCAGCCTCATCTATGTTCTGCAGTAAACTGCGCAAAGGCTGTATTTCCAAAGACATCTGTTACTTTTACGCTAATCTGCGCTCCCTTTGGCACAATGCCTTCGCAGCTCAACGCAAGTTTCTCCTGCTGCCGCATAAAAATTTCCTGCGGTCTATGCACGCCTTCCTCCGCCTTATAATCAAAATCAACGCTCCAGCTTTCTACCAGCTGCAGGGCATCTTCTTTCAGCAGTTTTTCGATATTTTTTCTGTTTTTCTCATCTACGATTCCGTCCAGCGCAGCTTCTTTCAAAGAAATCAATTTGAGGCTGACTCTTGCGGTATCTGTGCCGAAAAGCGGGTCAGCTGAAAAGCCGATTTCAACTTCCAAACCTGTCTTTGGCTCACGTAATCCGCATGGCTTGTACAAGTCTTCCAATCTCCAAAGAGAAAACTCCGTTTTCTGTGCCGAAAGCCGCAGAGCGGTACTTTCGCAAGCAAGGTTTCCCATATCACAAGCGACAAAACGCCGTCCCATCTTTGCAGCTGTCGCAGGCAGCGTCCCGCTTCCGCAGAAAAAGTCTGCACACAAATCCCCCTCACGGGTACAGCTTTCAATCATGCGCTGAATCAGCTGCTCCGGTTTTTGCGTGGCATAGCCTGTTCGCTCTTTGGAAGTTCTGCCGACCATGTCGATGTTCCAAACGTCCTTCATGTTCACCAAAGTATACCAGCCCCGCTCGTCCTGATACTCCTTGACTCCCTTGAAACGATACGGTTTAAAGCCTCTGTTATAGGATTTCTCCTGTAATGGGTAAAATTGGTAATTTCGGCTTTTTCCATAAACCAAAATCGTATCGTGCTTTCTGGAAAAATGCCGCTTGCTTGTGCCGCCCGACTTGTAATTCCAAATGATTTCGTTGACAAAATTTTTCTCGCCAAAAATTTCATCTAAAATCACCTTTGCATAATGTACCACATGCCAGTCAAGATGGACCCACAAAAGCCCGGTATCTGACAAAAGCTCACGAATCAGGTAAAACCTGCCGGTCAGCATTTCCAAATAGGAAGAAAGCCCCTCCTCCCATTTGTCATCATAGGCGGCATACTTGACACTTTCGCCGCCTGCCCTAACCACCGCATCGTAATTTGCTTTGGAATAAAAGGGCGGATCGATATAGACCATCTGCAGCTTGCCCGCCATATCATGATGCGAAAGAAGAGACTTCATCACAAGCAGATTGTCGCCGCAGCAAAGGAGATTCTCCCGAGATTTCTCCCCAAGGTTACGGTCATCTCCGCCAAGGCCATTACTGCCCCCGGCACAACCGCCAACGCCGCAATCATCACCGTTGCAACCGCCGCCAATTTCCTCCGTCAAAACAAGCCGTCTATTTTCTGCGCTTTGAGCCAGCTTTTCGCCCTCTGTTATAATCTTTTCGAACTCTCTGATTAGACTCATGATTTCTGCCTCTGCCTCCCAAAAGTACACCGATTAAATCTTCCCTGCCCGCTTTCTTCAGCGCCTTTAAAACAATCTCCCGATTCTCCGGCTTATGATAGTGAATCAGCGCCCGCTGCATTTTCTTTTCCTCTAAATCCTTTGCCACATAGACAGGCTCCATGGTAAAAGGATCCATTTCCGTATAATACATGCAGGTCGCCAAAGTGGCCGGCGTCGGATAAAAATCCTGCACCTGATCGGGCACAAAGCCGTACTCTTTCAAAAACAGCGCCAGCTCCACAGCGTCAGAAAGCGTGCTGCCCGGATGAGAGCTGATTAAATACGGAATCAAATACTGCTTCAAACCCAGCTGTTCGTTCATCTTACGATACTTTTCCGCAAAATCCACAAAGACCTTTTTCGCAGGCTTTCTCATATAGTAAAGCACCCTGTCCGAAATATGCTCCGGCGCCACCTTCAAAGTCCCGCTGACGTGGTATTTGCAAAGCTCCCGCAAAAAAGAAGAATCTTTATCCGCCATCAGATAATCATACCGGATACCGGAGCGGATAAATACTTTTTTCACGCCGGGCACGCTGCGCACAGCCCGCAGCACTTCCAGATACTCCTTGTGGTCGATATCCATATTTTTACATGGACTCGGATACAGACAGTCCTTATCCTTGCAAACGCCGTATTTCAGCTGCTTTTTGCATGCCGGATAACGGAAGTTGGCGGTCGGGCCTCCAACATCGTGGATATATCCCTTGAAGTCCGGTTTTTTCGTCAGCGCCTCAGCTTCTGCCACCAGAGACTCCTTACTCCTGCTTCTGACCTGCCGTCCCTGATGATAAGTCAGGGCGCAAAAGCTGCAGCCTCCAAAACAGCCCCTCGCCGAAACCAGACTGAATTTAATCTCGGAAAATGCCGGAATGCCGCCGGCTTCCTCGTACATCGGATGGTACTCGTTCTCAAAAGGAAGCTCGTACACATCATCCAGTTCCTCTCTGGAAAGAGGCGGCTGCGGCAGATTCTGCACCACATACACCGAATCTGTATATTTTTCCACAAGGCGTTTGCCGTTGATGTCGTCGTTATTTCTGTAAGCCATAGCGAAGCTTTTGCAGTAAGCCTCCTTGGAACCGGAAATTTCCTCATAAGACGGCAAAAGTACCGTATCCTCATCCGGCTCATATGCTTTAGCTTTGTAGCAGGTGCCTCGAATCCATGTGATATCCCTGGCCTCAATGCCGGAATCCAGCGCCTCGGCAATCTCCACAATGGCACGCTCACCCATACCGTAAATCAAAAGGTCAGCCTTTGCGTCCAGCAAAATAGAGCGGCGCACCTTGTCGCTCCAATAATCGTAATGGCCCAGTCTGCGCAGGCTGGCCTCAATACCGCCGATGATAACCGGCACATCTTTATAGGCTTCCCTCGCCCTGTTGCTGTAAACAATCACCGCACGATCCGGCCGCTTTCCGCTGACTCCGCCCGGCGCATACTCGTCGACCTTACGCTTTCTCTTAAAAACCGAGTAGTTGTTCACCATGGAATCCACCACGCCGCTGTTAATCAAAAACCCCAGCCTCGGCTTTCCAAACCGCTTAAAATCCTCCGCACTTTTATAATCAGGCTGCGCAAGCACCGCAACCTTATAGCCGTACCGCTCCAGAAGTCTGCCGATAATTGCAGTGCCAAAGGAATGATGATCCACATAAGCATCTCCCGTCACCAGCACAAAATCCGCCTGGCTCCAGCCTCTTGCTTCCATTTCTTTTTTCGTTACCGCTAAAAACATTCCGACCTCACTGTTTCAATAATATCCCCTGTAATTCTGGCAGTCAGCCCCCAAATGACCCTGCCGCAAATCCGATAAATCGGTATATCCCAGCGTCCCACACGCCACGCATAATCCCTGCCGATTCCCACTTCCTCATAAGGAAAATCCGCATCAATATCCGTATAAACCTTTTCGGAAAACACCTTTGGCGGCTTTGTTTCAAAGTCTGTCAGTGGCGCCAGAAAAATCTCGTCCACCTCGTCCTTCTGCACCTTTGCCTGAAGGAAATCCTCATAGGACACCACGCCCAGAAAAGTGTACAGCGTATAGTTTGCGTACCCATACAGCGTATTGCCCTGCCCGATGAGAGAAACCTTTTCCGGCGCTATGCCGATTTCCTCAAAAGTCTCCCGCAGGGCGCAGTCCTTTGGACTTTCGCCTTCTTCCACATGACCGCCCGGAAAGCAGATTTCCCCCGGCTGCGACGCCATGGTCTTTGCCCGCACCTCGTAGAGAATGTGCAGCTTTCCGTCCTTTTCTACAAAAGGCACCAGTACAGAAAAAAAGCGGTGCGCTCCAATGGGCGCAGACTCTCTGTTTTCAAAGGTCTTTCTGATGTCAGATAAAGTCAAATCCATTTTGTCTATACCCCCGTGAAAAAAATAAGGGCGGATAACCGCCCTTTGTTCGTAAAATTAGTTGAGAATCTCGTATTCGGAGAAATCTACACCGATCATCTCTTCTTTCTCTGCACTGAGACTTACTACGAAGTTCATGCCGTAGTTCTTGGAAATATTCTTCAGTCTTGTTAAGAACTCAGGTAAATCTCCTAAGGAGAAGTCAGCGTGCTTCAGAATGCTGTCGATGAAAATAGTCTCGATATCGTGGTCGGAACTGATGATTCCATAAATGAAACCTATGTACTCATCGCAGTTAGTGATGTGCTCATATTCTTCCATACATACAACTCTGATTCTATATTTCAAATCGTACATTAATCTTGAATTCTTATTGATAAAGATAATGCTTCCGTTGCTGTTCTCAACCTGTTCGTTTGCAAGATCGATCATCTGCTTTGTCTTGCCTGTTCCTTTATGTCCAACTAATAATTTAACCATTATTATTGTCCTCCCGTTTTTTTGTTATAGTGCTATTATACACTACCACGCCGGTACATTCAATGTTTTTTTCTTCAAAAAAACACTTTACTTACAAGAAAAGAGACAGGTTTGCCCTGCCTCTTTTATCTTAAAAATCAAATCTTGTTTATACCAGTCCAACATATGGTGCAACAGAGATTACGATTGCTGCCGTAATGAGGAGCGGAACAGAAATCTTCAGCTGCTGCTTTAAGAATACATTGTATGGTACGCCTGCCATTTCGATGATACCCATGTTAGTTGCTTCAGGATACCAGCTGCATACGAAGTTTACACCGCAGGTGAATGCAGACATCAGGATAACCTGACCGCCTGTGGAGCCTGCTGCTGTACCTGCAAACAGTGCAAATGCCAGTGCACCGAAGATTGGCATTGTGATACCGGAAACGCCGCTTGTGGACTGTAGGAACAGTGCGATACAAACATATACCAGTACTGCTGCGATTGCAAATGCCCAAAGAGGTACGCCGGACAGAACGCTCTGAATCCAGTGGATAAAAGTAATGCTCATGCCGGATTCTTTGGATCCCATAAAGATGGAGATACCTCTGGCTGCGGAAAGTACCATAACAACGCCCATCAGGTCTTTACAGCCTTCGATAAAGGTGCTTACCCAGTCGTGCAGATCCATTCTGTTAATCAGACCGATTGCAACTGCGCCAAGGAGCCATGTTACAGAGAATTCATCAAAGTACCACCAGCCGAAAGATACAAAGTTGTCAGTACCAACTAAGTCGCCGATGAATGTGCCGCTCAGCTTAGTCTGTAAAATATTTACATATTCAAACATAGTCTGGTCACCTACAGGAATGGAATCCCAAGGAACATAGCCTAAAACGCAGGCCAGAATTACAACGCCGAAAGCAGCCAGAGATGCTTTCTGACGTCCTGTCATAGCAGCATCTGCTACCGGACCTTCGTTTCCTTCAGAAGTAATCTGTGTCTGAACGCCTTCGATTCCTGCAAGAGCAGATTTGTTCGGATCTTTCTTTACCATGCTTGCATAGCGGGTAACGGAGAAGATACCGATTGCCAGAAGCACAACTAAAAGCACCAGACGGAGCAGGATACCGGAACCTAAGGAAAGCTCATCGTTACCGATTGCCGCAACAGCAGCACCTACTGCGTAAGGGTTTACTACGTCAGCCATGTTACCGCAGACAGCACCGATCAGAATAACCTGAATACCTGTCAAAGCGTCATAGCCTGCTCTGATAAAGAGCGGAATGATTACGATTGCAAATGCAGGAAGCTCTTCCCAGGAACCGTAAATTGTTCCCATCAGTGCGAATACAATCATCAAAATTGCAATCAGGGTGTTGCCCTTAAATTTTCTAATCAGTACGCCGATACCTGCGTCCATAGCACCGCTCTTGTTGAGCACCGCAAGAAGACCACCGGATACCAGAATTGCCATTGCTACGTCAGCTGCATTGGCAAAGCCTTTGATTGGAGCCAGGAAGAAGTCCCAGAAACCTACCGGGTCAGTTCCCGCATTTTCGATTACATTTCCTTCTTCGTCAAAAGCCGCATTATAGATGATTTCGCTGTTTCCTGCCTCATCACTTACAACGACAGATGTAGGCACAAACCAGGTTAAAATACCTACGATAAACAGGAACATCATTACGATAATCAACGCCGGCGGCATTTTAAATTTTTTCATAATAATACCTCGTTTCTATTTCACACGTTATTTTGCTAATTGATAAATTGCCTCAAGACAAATCTGCAGCCAGATTTCCAGCTTGTCCAGTTCCAGACTTTCATTGGCCTGGTGCATGGTATCTACCTGATCCGGCAGAAGACAACCAAATGCAACACAGTTTTTAATGGTTCTGGAATAGGTTGCGCCGCCGGAAGACATCGGCTGACTTTCCGTATCACCGGTCACTTTCTGATATGCTTTCATCAGTGTAGTTACCAGTTCGGAATCCTTTGGCACATAAAGGGAATTTTCTTTGGAAGCCAGTTTGTAAGTGTAACCGGTACCCTGCATTTTGTCGATTACAGCCTTTTCAATCTCATCAGGTGAAACGCTGACAGGAATTCTGCTGTCGCAGTAAAGGGTCAGCTTTCCGTCAATTGCCTGAATCATGCCTATATTTAAAGTCATGTGAGCCGAAATTTCGTCAGAAGCTGTTATGCCGATTTTTTCTCCGAAGTAAGTCGTTCCAAAGTGGTCGTTATAAAAATCTACAATTTCTTTCAGCTGTCCGGAAATGGACACTTTTCCAAGAATATCCATCATGTAGCTGATTGCATTGAGTCCTTCGTGGACATCTTTTGCATGTACGCCGATACCTGCTACGGAAAGAGTCAGCTTATCCCCTGCCACATCAATCTGATAAATTGATGCCTTTTCGCTTGCTGCAACGGCTTCTCTCACCTCAGCCTCAAGAGCCGCAGGCAGAACTACCTTTGCAGAGGACGGTACCGAGTTAAATGCGCTGCCGCCTTCGATTTCGATTTCTTCATCGATGTCACGGCTTAAAGTATACTGCAGCATGCCCAGCTCAGCAAAAGTTACCGGGAAAGAAGAATCCGGTGAAAATGCTGCAACAGGCATTTCCGGTTTCACTTGATTCAAATAATAATCCATGCAGCCCCAGTTCGTTTCTTCGTTGGTGCCCAAAATCAAGCGAATCCGTTTCTTTAGCGGTACGTTCAGGTCTTTTAAAATTTTCATAGCATAAAGACATGTCAGTAGCGGACCTTTATCATCGAGGGTGCCACGACCCCAGATTCTACCATCTGCGATTTCACCGCCCCATGGGTCTCTTTCCCAGCCGTCTCCGGCAGGCACTACATCAAGGTGACCTAAAATACCAATCATTTCTTCTCCGTCGCCATATTCAATATGACCTACGTAGTTGCCGAAATTCTCCGTACGGAATCCCATGCGCTGGCCCATTTCAAGAGCTGCTGCAAGTGCTTCAGCAGGTCCCCGTCCAAACGGCATACCGGGCTCAGCTTCACCTTCCACACTGTTAATCTGACAAAGTGCGGAAATATCCTGCGCTAAAGGTTCCATAGCGGCTTTAATTTCTTTCGTGAAATCCATAAACTCGTCTCCTTTCTTTTTTTGATTACATTATATTATACCAAAGATAGTAAATTATTGGAACTCTCTTATTGGAAATAAATTTGGCTGTTTTTGGAAAAAACCCATTTAATTTGCACTTTTAGGATTCCCTAGCCGCAGCTGGCCGCAAGCAGCGTCAATATCTGCGCCCAATTCCCGCCGCACTGTGGCCGCAATGCCTCTGGCTTCCAGCACTTCCTGAAACTCTCCTGCCCTTGCTCTGCTAACTGTATCAAAGCCCGACTCTGCCACTTTGTTTAGGGGAATCAGGTTCACATGGCAGAGCATGCCTTTCAGCAATCTGCAAAGTCTGTCTGCATCTTCGTCGCTGTCATTGACACCGTTTACCAGAGTATATTCAAAGGTGATTCTTCTGCCTGTTTTTTCCGTATAGGCTTTGCACGCCTTTAACAAATCCGCCAACGGATACCGCTTGTTCACCGGCATCATAGAGCCTCTGATTTCATCGGTCGTGCCGTGGAGAGAAATCGCCAGATTCACCTGCGGAAAATCCTCCCCGAAGCGTTCTATCATCGGCACCAGACCGCAGGTCGACACCGTAATATTGCGCATGCCGATATTCAGTCCGTTTTTATCATTGACAATTCTCAAAAATCCAGACAAATTTTCGTAATTATCAAAGGGTTCGCCGGTTCCCATCACTACGATATGTCCGATTTTTTCACCGGTATCGGCTTCCGCCTCCATCAGCTGCGACACAATCTCGCCCGGCGTCAGATTTCTCGCAAGGCCGTTTCTGGTCGACGCACAAAATCTGCAGCCCATTCTGCAGCCCGCCTGAGAGGACACGCAAATGGAATTGCCGTATTTATACTGCATAAACACGCTCTCAATGGTATTTCCGTCTTCCAGCTGATATAGATATTTCCTCGTGCCGTCGCTCTTTGACTTCTGAATCACCAGCGGCGACAGATTGCCGATAACGCAGGTTTGCGCAAGGGCTTCCTGCAGCGCCTTCGGTACATTTCTCATCTCATCAAAAGACCTCACACCTTTATAAATCCACTGAAAAACCTGCTTCGCCCGAAACTTCGGCTGTCCCATGGACACAAGCAGTTCCTCCATCTCATGTAGCTGTAAATCACGTAAGTTAATCATTTTCTTCCTTTCAAATACCCCTCTGCCAGCTCTTTTCCCAGCCTGTCAATCTCAAATCCCGATTCTTCTATTCTCCATTGTACCAGCACGCCCCTTAGAGAGTCAATTAAAAACTTCTCGGCAATTTTCTCTCGCTTTTCTCCGTCAATCGCCGAGTTCTGCAAAAACACAACTTCCGCCTCAAAATGCAGAACCCGGGTTCTGCATTTCCTATTAAATACCCCAAATTTGCAGAACCTTACTTCAAAAGCTCAGTCTAACTTCAATCAAATCCCTGTTTCCTTGCTAAGAAGTTCTGCATATTTTATCTTTTTATTAAAATTGCAGAACTTTTATAAGTCGTAAGACTATGCAGTTCTGCAAAATTCGATTTTCACTCCGTTTTGCAGAACCACAGTTCTGCATTTTTGAGATTTTAGCATCATTTGCAGAACTGCCCCTCGCCCAAAGGAAAAAAGAAAAGACGGGATAGGGACTCGCCCTTACTCCGTCTTCTCCGGTGCAATATGTTAATTTATGTTGTAGCTGAATTACTCGGAAGTCTTCTGCTTTTGCAAAGTCGATACACTTTTCCAATCTATGTCAGATACTTGCAGTTCCTTTTATCCCACATTTCTATCGATAGAATATTCCACATAGCGGCTGGCTTTTTCATAAGAGAAAGTAGTCTTCATCATCGGAAACAGCCGATTGGTCTGCGTCACGGTCACCGTTTTGCTTAAAAACCATACCCGATATTCCCTGCTGTTGTAAACGGAGGTTTCTCTCGGCCCGTCAAAAACTTTTCCTATCGGATAGGTGCAGGTAAGTTTGCCGCCCAGTTTTGCCACTACTGCTGCAAAATCATAGACCGACGCTCCCGGTTTCAATCTCCCTGAAACTGCGTAAGACCAATCTTCATTGAGAGGGCCGCTGCTTCCCTTTGCAACACTGGTTACAAACCGCTCCTCAGCCGTCTGCTCTGCGCCACTGCTAAAAGTTGTGATATACTTTGAATCAGCCGCTGATTTTTCGACCAGTTTGTTCTCCGCATATCCTACATGATATATGTTGAGGGCACAGCCGTCTTCCAAATTATTTTCACTAATCATCTTTTTAATTAGAAGACCGTCCACATCTTTTCTCATTTTCTTGTTCACATACACGTAAATGCACGTCCCGTCAGGATTTACAACTGCAAAGTTCGCCGGCAAATCCCTGCGATATGCCAGCTCCTTTAGCGGAATTTTTTCTGTGAAAGCTACGCTGTTATCCTGCTCCTGCCCAAAAGCCGTCACGGCCGTGCAAAGCACCATCACTGCGATGAGCGCCAAACTAAAAACTTTTTTCATAACTTGTCCCTTCTGCTTTTACAGCTTTGCGATAAAACGCCCGAAATAATCGTACTAAGAAGGCTGCTGTCAGCAAGCGCAGAAATTTCCTGTACGATAGTCCCTCAGTTCATTATCGATTCCAAAAATCCCAGAAAAGTAACGATGAACATAGGAATGCCTGCGAAAGTTCCAAAATAATCAACGTATTTTTGCAAAGGCTCGTCCCACTGCTTGCGCTTATACCCTTTCAAAGCACTGCGTATCAGCCAAAACTCTCCGCCCAAGCAAAATAATAATGTAATGCTAATATGTGGCATTCCGCTCCCCCTTGACACCTTGACTTTTTAAATTGTGCTTATGGATATAGCTAAAGACCTTTCCAATCAATGGGTGAAAAACATCGCATAAACACTGTTCATCAAGGCCGCTGCGCTTACATAAATCAGCGGGATTTCTGCTGCAAGCAACAGACAATCGCCGTACATGCCGAAGCGACTTTGCCAGCTTTTATGTTTAAATCTGCCGACTATCCTGCTGAAAAGAATAATCTGCGCTCCTATAAAAAATAGCAGCATGATAATAATTCCACTCATAAATTCCCCTCCTCATTGCTTCCTTACTATATCCAAATCGTTTATAACTTTATGAGCTTTCCGTAACTACCCGTCGCAATGGACACCGCTTCCTCGTAAGTGCTTGCGCCCATCACGATGAGAGTGCCTTTCCCATTTGACAAATCGCCGTAATGCCAGCTCATTCTCCCGTCGTCAAAATTCTCTACAGTTGGAACGACAACACAAACCTTGCGAAGAAATCTTTTCGACAAAACTCTGCCGCCATTATACCACTTAAAATTTTTCTCGATTTTTTCCATTTCTTCTTCGGAAAGGGCTTCGCACTGAAGGTCATATTGAAGATCCCTTTTGACTAAATAGAGCGCACAAACACAATCAGCGTACCAATAAAAATCGGTATCCCCGCAAAAATGCTAAAGTAATCGATTGCCTTTGCAAATTTGCTTTCCCAATTATTTTTCTTAATATTCCTGGCCGCTCTCTGAATTAGTGACAATTCAGTTATCAGACAAAATATTAGACCTACACTGATAGTTTTCATCTTCCCACTCCCTTATGTAATATATTCTATTTTTATAGAATTATCAATTACTTATATTCTCTATGCTTATTTTACCACGCAGTCGACTATTTTTCAACCAAAAAGAAATATTCAGTCAATTATTTTTTTGAAAATATTTCCATGGCTGCATAATTCAAATGAGATGAAAGAACGCAGCGATACTTACAATTAAAAGCGGTATTCCCACAATGAACCAGAAGTAGTCAAAATACTTTCCAACCCTACTGCTCCAACTCTTGTTTCTATACCTATCAATCATGCTGCTCAAAAGCATGCACTGCGTTATTACACATAGTAACAGCGTAAAATTTATTTTCTCCATATCGCTATCCTTTTATTTAATGCGTCCATCTTTTCAGTCATAAAAAGGTAGTCTGCGTCTCATCAAAAACATCTAAGACACAAGTATAGAAATCCTCCAAAGCCTCCTTGGAGGCACTTGCCTGCAAATTATAGGTTTCTACATTCTGTTCCATGACTCTCTCCAGTGCTTTTAAATTTCACTTCACATTATATTAACAAGATTACTTTTTAGTTTCATCCTTACAGACTATTGCAATCGCAATAATCCCTGACGCTGCAAGAATCGCCTTTACAATCGCCATTGCAAAATAATATGTGATAGTCAAATCTTCTTTCTCAAATGGAATTCCTATCGTGATAATCAGATAAATAAAAATGACTGCCGCTATAATGCATACTATTTTTACACCTTTATTCATACTGTTCTCCTCTCCACAAAAAATAATTTCTTCTGATTCTTTTCCAATCCTTTCTTAATTATTCATGTTTTCCATCTTCACCTTACCACGCAGTCAACAATTTTTCAATCAAAAAGAAATATTCGGTCAATTTTAGAAATATCTGGTCAATATTTTCCATTTTATTCCATTTATTCATCTCGTAATCGTATGTTTGTTACTACCATCTGACTATTTTTATCATACTCCCACCATACTTTTCCGTTATTTCTCACGGCAGCTTCCTGCATATTTTTTGTGCCTAGGCCATGCTTTTCTTTATCTTGCTTCGTTGTGAGAATATGACCGTCAACGATTATCGGCTCTATGCTTGCCTGATTCCAAATGGTGATAAAAAGAAAATCGCCCTGATTTCCTACTTTGCATTCTATTACCTGCTCCCCGTTACATTTACATGCCGCTTCATAAGCATTGTCCAGCGCATTTGACAAAATTACACATAAATCTGTCATAGCAACGGAAAGCTGCTCTGCAAAGAATCCGCTAAAGTGAAGCTTTATTCCCGACTCCTTGCACTTACTATAATACTGATTTGCAATAGCGTCACAAATCATGTTGCCTGTACTGATATAGTAGCTTCTTTCCTTTACTTCATAAATCTGGCTAAGATACTTTCCCAGTTCTTCCATCTCGCCTTTTTCATATAGACTTGTCAAAGTGTCTAAATGCTTGTTAAAGTCATGTCTGAATTTCTTCGATTCTTCGTTTGCATTTCCCATCAGGCGATACTGCTCTACCTGCTCTTCAATGCAGCGTTCTTTTAAAAGAACCTCCTGTTTTAAACGCTTTTTTTGAAAAAAAATAAATACTACCGCAAACATAAATCCGATGGTGATAAATGCAGTCACTGCATCTTTAATCAAATTCGCACCCTGATACACCATCGTATCATCTGTGTCACCGGCACCCAAATAACTCAACTCTAAGGGATAAATATCTAAGATAAATGAAAATAATATATATGTCAACCAATTTACACTGGTAACCACTTCATGAATTAGATTTTTCTTCTCACAAAAAAGTCTAATTAAAATACAAAAAAACAAAGTTGTAATTATCTCCGCACAGATTGTATACCAGCTAGAATTTGCATAAAAGGCACGACTCTTGAAAATTACTAACATTACGCCATCAGCTAAATGAATCATCGGCATAGAAATCGCCCAGTACGCAACCCCTAACCCAAAAAGATTCCAACGGTTCCCCTTCAATAGAATCATCGGCAAGATACAAATACTGTGAGAAAACAGCCATACCACATTATAAGGCAGTACATCAATGTAGAACAACATCACAATAAAAGTCGCCACAATAATTCCCGCCACAATAGCAATAGAGCTGCGAGTTTTCCGAAACTCGCAGCCTAATATAAATCGAAACAGTAAAAATAAATTCAGTAAATCCAAAAGCAAAATAATAGCCGTAGTCATGATAGTCTCCCCTAGATATACTTCTGCACCTTTTCACAGTAAGCTGCATACTTCTCAAAGCATTCTTTTTTTCTTCGCCGGCTGACTGTAAATTCCCTGTCACAGGATTCGCCGCCCGGCTTTTCCAAGATACCACGCAAAAGAATTCTATCATCTCGAAAAGCACTGATATGCTTGCAGTTGATAATCTGCCCGCTGCTGATACAGATAAATCCCAGCGGTTCAAGTCTTGCTGCAAGTTCCTTTATCTTATGCTTGCCGATATTTTTCACATTGCCGTCTTTCAGATGTACGTCTGCGTAACCGGAGTCCGCTGTAATCCACAGGATTTCATCAATATTGCCGTTGCTTCCGTCCGGATATCTGAAATGCTTATTTACAGAAATCAGATTCACCCCTGTATCTAAATACGCAGATAACTCCCAAAAGCTTACCGGCTTAATCAAAAATCCAATCACATTGATATTAAATGCTCTGGACATATTTTCGGGATAATTGGTCGCAAAGATAACCAGCGGACCGTTCCCCCGCCTTGCCAGCTCATTTTTAATCTCAATGCCGTTCACTTCACCCATCTCTACATCAAGAATCAGAATATCCGCCTCCAATGGCTCTGCCAGAATCTCCTTCGGATTCATTGTCGTCCTTATCTCTGCCTCAATTTCCTTTTCCTGAAAATAGCGGGTGCACAGCGCTTCCAGCTTCTGAATTTCACTAATCTGGTCATCACAAATGATAATCTTCATAGGTAATCTCCAAAAACATTGCCTATCTTGATATCATTTTACCATAAAAGCAAATATCAGAAAAGTATCTTTTCTTCATCGTTATTATATAATAGGTCAAATTGCCCTACAACCAAAAAGAAATATTCGGTCATTTTTTTCAATATCTGGTCAAAATTTGGGATAATTTTACATTTTTAAGTCAAATCGTAGCTGTATTCCAGCAATTCCACCGACTTTTTGTATAGCAGCACATTTACAACAATCACTGCAAAATCCACAGCAATCCCAATCCAAAAGCCGCTTTTTCCCAGCAGCAGCTGCCATTTGGACAGGAAAGTGATGCCTGCTAAAGCTGCTCCAAAAATAATCACGGAAACCAGCATTGCCAAAAGCATCATGGCCTGCTTGCGCTTTCCGGTAACGACATGACCCAGCGCCAGTTCTACCGTCATAGTCAAAAGGCAAAGGGCCGCCGCATAAATAAACGGCGTAATCATATCAAGGCCGCAGCTGACGCCCACCTGCCACGGCTCCATACCCGCAATCTGCTGTGCGTCCATGCTTCCGCTCAGATACTCTGCCAAATCGACAAAATGGTTAGGAAGCATCAGCCCTACAGCAAGTCCCATACTGATCAGCCACAAAATACTGCACCAGATTAGAAAAGCAATCAATTTTCCCGCCGTTAACGCTCTCGCTGAAAAAGGCAGTGTCATCAGCAGCTCTGCGTCGTCGCCAAAAAGTGTTTTCCCATATAGCTTATAAAGGCCATGGCCCAAAATCAAAACCAACACAACCATCATCGGCGGCCAAAGAAATATACCTGTAGCCAGCGCCAGCACCGAACCGCCAATATGGCCCGCTAACATGTCCATATGAATCTGCACAGATTTCATCGTCATTTTCCTTGCCCCCTTTCCAGCTGCAGTACACCGAATTTTTCCCCTCGAACAACCACAGCCTTTCCGTCTTTCGCCAGATAAATCTCATCAAAAACAGGTTTCACAATCCATTTGCCCCTCTCATCTGCCACACCACATTTTTCTCCGTTGCAGATTACCACACGGCCATCTACAAAACCAGCTTTCCACCCAGTAAAAAAATCATTCAATGGAACAACTTCCTCCGACAAAGACTTTTCAAAAAGAACACGGCCATCTCTGTCGATACAATAAGCTTTCTTTCCGGAAGCATAAATCATGGCTTTCCCCTCGGAAAAATCGAAAGCAAAATTGGCATTCTTTGTTTCAATGACCTGCTTTCCCCGCTTATCAAAATATCCTCGTGGCAAGCCCTTCCTCTGCATTTTCTTTCCATCGACATCATAATTCTTTTCAACGCCGTAAAAAAGTCCTTCTGACAGATTGGCAGAAAAGTACGTGTTCTCATTAAAGACTGCGCTGCCCATTGCCGGCTTCAAGTCCTCATCTAAAAATATCGTATCTGTGCCTACCCCTCCGGAAGACCTGAGCACGATATAGCCGCCACCGCTCCAGGAGCGGATTCCCATGCAGGTATAAGGCAGCTGCTTATACTCTCCGGTCTTCACATCATATAATTTATTAAACATATTCACTTCATCACCGACGGCTACATAACGGTTATCGACGCCTTCTATTCTTCGTCTCGCAGAAGTCTCTATCATCGTATTCCCCTGCAAATCCACCAATCTGTAGCCGCCGTCTTTTCCTTTATGAAGCACTGCGTATGTATCAGACAGTTCCATCAGCACCTCACTCTGCCACAGGTTTTTGTTTTCAAATATGACTTCCTTTTTCTCATTGACATATGTGCTTTGCGTGCCTTCTACAATCTCCCAGATCTCTTTTTCCTTTTCTCCCAGGTAGTCATAGAAAATCCCATAATCTGACATTGCCGATGTGTTTCTAAAATCTGCCAGTTCCGATGCTCTAACCGCCGGATCAGCACCGCCTGTATTTATAAAATAGTAATCAGCATAATTAACAACGGTCTGATTTTCAGTCAGCGGCACTTCCCACGTAAACTCCCGCAGATAAGCGATTTCTTCCTCCTGCGCCGAAGCTGCACGCCAGCCTGCTGCTCCGCAGATTGCCGCAAGAGCCAGCACCCCTGCACCAAGGCCTGCACATATCCATGTCCACTTTTCCGTTCCTTTCAACTTGCCGTTCATAAGATTGCCGCCTCCTAAAAAATCTGCTTCACAGCTTCTTCTAAATTGCTGCCAAACCTTGCCCGCACATCGTCACAAGGCTCAAACATTGGCACACTACCGTCTTTTAAAATGATTACCGAGTCAAATAAACGCTCCACCTCTGAAATCAGATGCGTCGCCACCAAAATCGTACCTTTTGTGTCAAAGCTTTCCAAAATCACATCCAGCACCTGATCTCTCGCCTTAACGTCCACCCCGCCCAAAGGCTCGTCCAGCAAATAAAGACTCGCCTTTCTGCTCATGGCTAAGCTGATTTGCACTTTATCAATCATGCCCTTTGACATTTCCTGAAAAGGTGTCTTACTGTCTATCTCAAAGCTTTCCATCAGCTGCTCAAAATGTGCCTCATCAAAATCCTCAAAATAGCTTCTGTAGATTTCTTTAATTTCTCCTGCTGTACGCTTCAGCGAAAAAGCCGGCCGGTCCGGTAGATAAGATACTTTCGCCTTGCTGAAAGCACCGGGCCTCATGCCGTCTATTAAAACTTCTCCCTCATAGCCGGTATAGAGCCCTGCCAAAATTTTCAAAAGCGTAGTCTTGCCGCTGCCGTTAGCCCCCAAAAGTCCGATAATCCGCCCTTTGGGAATTTCCAAATTCACACCCCGCAGCGCCGCCACAGTCCCAAAATTCTTTCTAAGACCGCAAATCTGCACAATAGGCGGTTCTTCCACCAATGTCAATGTTCTTTCCATCATCATTTCCCCTTATACTGCTGCGCTTTCTTCTGCCTCAGCCCCTCGAAAAAAATCCTCAATCTGTTCCTTAGAAAAGCCTAGTTCCTTCATTTTCTGCAAAAAATCCCCAACAACTTTCTGTGCTGCTTCCTCACGGGCTGCGTCGATTACACTTCTGTCTTCGGTTACAAAACGACCGCTGGTTCGCTCGGAAATCAAAATTCCTTCTCGCTCCAGTTCCGACAGCGCTCTCTGCATCGTATTTGGATTCACCCCAAAGTCTTCCGCAAGTTCCCGCACTGCAGCCACCTTTGCGCCCGGCGCAAGTTCTCCGGAAATAACTGCTGCCCGAATCTTATCCATAATCTGCATATAAATCGGCAGATTCTCGTTTAAAATCTTATCCATTGGTCGTCTCCCTTTCTCTTTCGTATTATTGTACTATTTACTTAATACAATAATGCAATTTACCCCCTTTGTCAAGGGTGCATTTTAAACATATTTCTATGTATGATTTTACCAGTTTTCAACTTTACTAATTTTGGTTTTCAAAATCCCGATTTCGTCCGCAAAAAGAAACCCTTTTCGGCAGTTTTGAAAACCCAACTGAATATTTTTGAAAACTTCCAAAATCTGCCATAATAAAAATAAGAAAATAATAAAAAAAGAACTCTGCACGAAATTCGCACAGAATCCTTTTTCATTACGTTATATTATACTCTCTCTACTTTGATACCAGTCTTATGTCCGTTCAAATCATAAGTGTCCAGTCCGGATGCTTCTTCGATGGCAACAGCCAAAGTTTCTTTCTTGATGTAATCACAGAAAGTATCCACTGCAGCTTTTACCTCTGCGTCTGCTTCCACAAAAATCCTGATGTTATCCATCATTTCAAAGTCTTCTGCTTTACGCATCTGCTGTACTTTGGAAATCAGCTCTCTTGCAAGTCCCTCAGCAGCCAGCTCCGGTGTCACTGTCGTGTCTAAAATGGTGAACACGTTGTTTTCCATGGCTACCGCAAAACCTTCCTTTGCGTTAATGCGAACATCTACGAAGTCCTTCTGAATTTCAACCTCTTCACCGTCTAAATTCAGTGTCATAGCGCCTGCTTCCAGACGAGCTACCACATCGGCTGCATTCTCCTTTGCGAGGGCTGCGCCGAAGGCTTTGATATTCTTGCCGAGAACCGGTCCTGCAACCTTGAAGTTCGGCTTTAAGGTGAAGTTCATATACTGGTCGAGTTCTTCCGCAAAGACAACTTCCTTGACGTTGAGTTCTTCCATAATCAGCGGTGTCAAATCCTCGATGACCGCCTGATACTTGCCGTCTACCAGAATTTCGGAAAGCGGCTGTCTTACCTTGATTCTTTCCTTTTCTCTGGTGCCTCTGCCCAGCGCAACCAGGGTTCTGACAAGGTCCATTCTTTCCTCTACCTTTTTATCGATGAGGCTTTCGTCTGCCTTCGGGAAGTATGCCACGTGGACAGTCTCTTCGCCAGTCAGGTTGGTATAAATTTCGTCAGACAGGAACGGCGCAATCGGCGCAATCAGCTTGGCTGTGCCTACCAGCACTTCGTAAGTGGTTGCGTATACGCTCTTCTTATCGTCGGTCATTTCCTCTGCGTAGAATCTTCTTCTTGCGCGTCTGATGTACCAGTTGGACAAATCTTCCGCAACAAAATCGGTAATTGCGCGAACCGTCTTCATGTGATCGTAATTGTCCATGTACTCCGTCACATCTTTTACCAGCTGGTTGTATTTGGAAAGAATCCACCTGTCCAGTTCCGGTCTCTTGTTGTAATCTACAGTCAGTGCCGCAGCATCCACATCGTCCTGATTGGAGTACAGTACGAAGAAGTTATATACGTTCTTTAAAGTGCCGAAGAACTTGCTGACAACATCGATGAGTCCGTCTTCGTCAAACTTGGTCGGCGTCCATGCCGGGGATACGGAAAGCAGATACCATCTGGTGGCGTCTGCGCCGTATTTGTCAAAGAGTTCAAACGGGGAAACGGTGTTTCCTCTGGATTTACTCATCTTCTTTCCTTCTTTATCCAGAATCAGGTCATTGACCAGTACGTTTCTGTAAGGCGCTTTGCCCATGATAAAGGTGGAAATTGCCATCAGGGAGTAGAACCAGCCTCTGGTCTGGTCGATACCCTCGCAGATGAAGTCAGCCGGGAACAGTTTTTCCTCAAAGATTTCTTTGTTTTCAAAGGGATAGTGCCACTGCGCGAACGGCATAGCGCCGGAGTCGAACCAGCAGTCCATTACTTCCGGAATTCTACTCATCGGTTTGCCGCAGTGCGGACAAGTGATGTGTACATCGTCCACATACGGTCTGTGCAGCTCGATGGATTCATCGATATCTTCAATTGCCTTTTCCACAAGCTCTGCACGGCTTCCGATGCATTCCAGATGGCCGCATTCACATCTCCAGATTGGAATCGGGGTACCCCAGTATCTGGAACGGGAAATTGCCCAGTCCTTTACCTCTGCCAGCCAGTTGCCGAAGCGCTTTTCGCCGACAAATTCAGGGAACCAGTTTACAGTGTTGTTATTGGCAACCAGCTGATCTTTCAGCTTGCTCATTTCGATATACCAGCTCGGCTTTGCATAGTAAACAAGCGGTGTGCCGCATCTCCAGCAGTGCGGATAGTTATGCTCCAGTTTTTCCTTCGCGAAAATCTTGTTCTCGCCTGCCAGGTATTTGATGATATCTACATCAAGACCTTCTTCCATAACAAAGCGTCCCGCCCATGGAGTTTCAGTGTAGCAGCCTCGCTCGTCAACAGGCTGCAGCATCGGCAGGTTGTATTTGCGACCGCACTGATAGTCGTCTTCACCGAATGCCGGCGCAGTGTGAACGATACCAGTACCATCTTCTACGGAAACGTAATCCATGCAGGTTACGAAGAATGCTTTCTTGCCGCCTTCCGGCTTTACAAAAGGCATCAGCTGCTCATATTCGATATATTCAAGAGCGCTTCCTTTCATCTCTTCCAAAACTTCGTACTTGCCTTCGCCCAGCACTTTGTCTGCCAGCGCTTTTGCAACGTAGAAGATATTGCCCGCTTCATCACCTTCGTTCATCTTTGCTTTGATGTAATCGATGTCAGGGCCTACAGTCAAAACGGTGTTGGAAGCCAGTGTCCAAGGAGTTGTGGTCCATGCCAGGAAATACTCATTTTCTGCATCTTTCCGCTTGAACTTGCAGACCAGGGTGTTGACCTTGACTTCTTTATAGCCCTGAGCTACTTCGTGGGAAGCCAGACCGGTTCCGCATCTCGGGCAGTACGGCAGAATCTTGTGACCTTCGTAAATCAGCCCTGCTTTGAAAAATTCTTTCAAAATCCACCAGCCGGATTCGATGTAGTTGTTGTCCAAAGTGATATACGGATTATCAAGGTCTACCAGATAACCCATTCTTTCTGTCATCTCTCTCCACATGTCGGTGTAAGTGAAAACAGATTCTTTACACTTCTGGTTAAATTCTTTGATACCATATTTTTCGATGTCTTGCTTGCCGCTCATGCCAAGCTGCTTTTCGACTTCGATTTCTACCGGCAAACCGTGGGTATCCCAGCCTGCTTTTCTGTTGACCTGATATCCCTGCATGGTCTTATAGCGGCAGATGGAATCCTTTAGGGTTCTTGCCATAACGTGGTGAATGCCCGGCTTTCCGTTTGCAGTCGGAGGGCCTTCAAAGAATACGAACTTTTCGCCGTCTTCTCTTGCCGTCACACACTTATGCAGCAGGTCTTCTTTTTTCCATTTTTCGACCTGTTCGTTCTGTACCTGTGCTACAGGCTTGTCAGATAATTTTTTGAACATGTATCTCTACTTCCTTTCTGTTTTTTCGGATTCGGGGTATAAAAAATCCCCAACCGAAAATATCATTTCCGATTAGGGACGATTCAATTCTAAACCGCGGTACCACCCTAATTGCTAACCTCGGACTCATTTGCTTATGAGCCTTAAGGCCGCCTCTCATTAGTGCGCAGGCTCCGGAGTGATATTCGCTTGCGGCCTCACCGACTGTCTCTCACCATATGACAATCTCTCTGTAAGGGTATTACGCCGGGCTACTGGTTCCTTCAACGCCTGATATTAAATTTTATTTACGTACCCAAATATTTTAGCATTGTTTTCCGCTCTTTGCAAGCAAAACTTTTCCCCCATATCTTTTCATCACTTTTTCCGATGCAGCCCGAAAATCACATAAAGCGCCACGCCTGCTACATTCATAGCACAAAACAGCACGTAAACCCCCGTTGCTCCAAAGAAATCCATAGCGATTCCCCCAAAGAAATTGCACAAAATCGTACCGCCGTTGGAGCTTACCGCATAAAATGCCGCAACAGCAAGGCCGATGAGGCGAAGCTCCACCATTTGCGACAAATACTTTACATACTCGGTCAAAAGAATGCCGTTGACCATGCCCTGCAGGAAAAAGGTTCCGATGAGAAACATATGACCGGGCCCTGCGCCGTAAATACCAAATCGCACCGCCGAAAGAGCCATAGCAAATAGAATCATTTTCTCCCTTGAAAATTTTGCGCAGAGTTTCGGGGCAAGGGCCATAAAAGGCGCTTCGCTGCCCACCATCAGAAGAAAGGCTGTGCCAACGCCGGCTACAGTGCCGCCGCCCTCCTGAAAGAGAAAGCTGAAATAGGTGTTGTTTGCCACGTTGGTACCCATGACAAAAATGCCGCAGATAATCAGCTGCAGCGCCCGCTTTTCAGGTAACAGCTCCTTGTAGCGAATCTTTTCCTCTTTTGCTGCAGGGGTACTACCGGCAGGCTTTTTTCCTTTCAGCGTAACGGTCAGAATCGTAAATGCTGTCATGGCAAAGCAGACCCCATTGATATAGAAAATCGTTTGAAGACCCAGTGCGCCGCCGATTTTTCCCCCGGCGAAGACAGCTGCCGCATAGCCCGCTGCACCGCAGAGACGGATTGAAGAAAAATTGCTTTCGTCCTCCTCCAGCACCAGCGCATCGCAAAGGCCCATGACCGGCCCCTGAAAGAAATACTCCATGCCGTAGCTGACAAGGAAAATCAGAAATACAGTCACAAAGGAATTGCAGATTGCCATAGCGCCCGCCATAAGACAGACAAGAGCAATGACCTTTCTGCCGTCACGGCTGTTTGTATAGCGGTCGCCCCAAAAAGTCGATGCAAACACGGCGATGGCTGTAGCCATGGAAGTTACCGTGCCAATCTGAGTGCCGTTAAAACCGATGCCGGCCATGTACTGCCCGATGAGGGGATTGATTACCCCCATGGCAGCATAGCCGAATGTATAGAACAATTTAAATTTGGTCGTCTGATTCAAACTGTTTCTTCCCTTTCAAAAAAATTTATAATATTAAGTAGTATAGCAAATCCCGCTGCGGTACACAATAGCAATATCAATTATTTGGAGGTGTATCTTGATTATTGTTTGTATCCGGACTCTGATTTTGTACTTAGTGGTACTGTTTACCCTGCGAGTTATGGGAAAGTCGGAGCTTTCCAAAATGTCCACCTTTCAGATGGTGGTATTATTCATGATTGCCGAGCTTGCCTCAATTCCCATCGACGAGCCGTCATCGTCTCTGATTAACGGCGCAATGGCGATCTTTACCCTGCTCTTTCTGCAGGTGCTCCTTTCCTACATTTCCATCAAAAACGAAAAATTCAAGAACTTCATCAACGGCAGACCTGCCATCATCATAGACAAAGGCATGCTCAACGTCAAAGAAATGAAACGGCTTCGCATTACTATAAACGACCTGTTTGAGCAGCTGCGCCTGGGCAACTGTCCGTCTATCTCCGACGTGGAATACGCTGTCATGGAGTCCAACGGAGAGCTTTCCATCATCGCAAAGACCGACCGGGAAAAACTGCCCCTTGTCCTCATCAGTGACGGTACGATTTACGAGGAAAATCTGGCAAAGACCGACACCGACTACAACACCCTGCTGTGCATGCTCCAGGCCAAAGGCATTACCGATATCAGTCAGGTCTTTGTCGCCTTTTACGACGGGAAAAGCATGTTTCACGTCTATCCTGTGCCGCAGCACAAACAAAATTTTTCCAGCGAGGTGTACTAAATGAAAGCACTAATCACATCGATTCTATCACTGGCCCTTTTAATCGGCTGCTGGGGCATTTTTTATCATTATTCCGAAAACACGCTGACTGAAATCATTTCGGAATGTGAAGACTCGGTTATGCCCGCCATCGAAAACGAAAAATGGGAGCAGGCCTACGAGGCTTTCAGCGACCAGTACGAAAGCTGGCATCGCTATCAGGACAAAGCCTTTTATTTCCTCGATACCCAGGCCGTAAACGACACCGACAGCACCTTTGCAAAGACCCTGATGTATATCAAGGCAAAAGATGTATCCAACAGCAGCGGAGAGCTTCTGGCCCTGACCGAGCAGCTGCGCTTTCTCCACGAAAATGAAGGACTGAACCTGCACAATATCCTCTAAGGCCTTAGGCAAAAGACAGAGCCCGGCAGCTTGCCTTGCTCTGTCTTTAGTCTTCGATAATTTCATACATATCTGCAGCGTCTTCCTTGCGGCATGACTCTGTCAGCTTCAGCACTTTTGCCGTGAGAGAGCTGTTTCCGAAGGAAATGTGAATCACATCGCCTTCCTTGACCTCTGCGCCGGCTTTTACCACCTTGCCGTTGATGGATACCCTTTCCTGATCGCAGGCGTCCTTGGCTACGGTTCTTCTCTTGATTAAGCGTGAATTCTTTAAAAATTTGTCGATTCTCATGATGCTCCTTCCTATCCCCATTTCAAAATTTCAAAAAGAAAAAAGGACAACGCAGGGTTGTCCTCTGTAAATGCTCTATTATTTGTTTACTGCGTCTTTCAGAGCCTTACCTGCTTTGAATACAGGAGCCTTGGAAGCAGCGATTTCGATTACTTCTTCCGGTTTTCTAGGATTTCTTCCCTGTCTAGCTTTTCTTTCTCTAGTCTCGAAAGTACCGAATCCGATTAACTGTACCTTGTCTCCCTTAACCATTGCCTCTTCTACGCTTGCGAGGAATGCGTTAATAGCAACTTCTGCGTCTTTCTTGGTAAAATTTGTCTTTTCTGCTACTGCAGCAACGAGTTCAGCCTTATTCATTATAAAAATCCTCCTTAAAATTATAGATAAGCATTGAACTTACTCTTTCTTTGCCTCCTGCCAAAGCCTGTCCATCTCCTCCAGGCTCATTTCACCTAAATCCAATCCTCTGCTCTGTGCAATCTTCTCCATACCGTCAAACCGCCTGATAAACTTGGCAGTTGCCTGATTCAAAGATTCTTCGGGATCAACATTTAAAAATCTGGAAAGATTGACTACCGAAAAAAGTAAATCCCCAAGTTCCTCAGCGATATGCCCACTATCGCCTTCTTCAAAAGCCTGTACCAGTTCCACAAGCTCTTCCCGAATCTTATCAAAGGGACCTTCTTCATCGGGCCAGTCAAACCCAACCTTGGCAGCCTTGCTCTGGACCTTAGAACTTCTGATCAAAGCCGGCAGTGCTTTTGGCACCCGGGTCAGTCGATCGGTGTATCTAAGCTCTTCGTGCTCTCGGCTCTTCATATTTTCCCATTTTTCAAGGGCTTTGTCAATAGTTTTTGCATTATCTTCTAAAAAAATGTGTGGGTGACGGCGAATCATCTTCTCACATTCTTCGTTAATCACGTCAGTCAGATCAAAATTTCCCTCGTTTTCTGACAGGTTGCTGTGGAAAACCACCTGCAAAAGCACGTCTCCCAGTTCCTCTCTCAGATTCTCCGTATCCTGCTCCAAAATGGCGTCTACAGCCTCGTAGGCCTCTTCCAGCATACACTTTGTCAGACTCTCATGGGTCTGCTCCCTGTCCCACGGACATTCTCTGCGCAAAATCTTTACAATCTCCACAAGGCGTGAAAGAGCTTCCGCCTCATTATCTTTTGTCAAATACAGCGCTTCATACTCTTTTTTCATAATTATTTTACAAACCTCTTCAAAATTTTAGAAAGCTTCGTGCCGCCCGGCATTGTTTCCACTTCATCAAGGGTGATGGCTTTCAGCATGAAAATCAAAATGACATATACCACCACGCCGACCATAATCGCAAACAATGTAGCTACGCTGTTTCCTAAAAATCCGCAGGTCAGCTTGTGGGCCGCAAAGGCACAGATTCCCATGAGCACCGACGCAACGCACGGTCTGACATAGGTCAGGTCGTAGTCGAATTTAACCCCCGTATACTGTTTTACGGACCGATTATTTAAAATCAGTGCCACTACATAGGCGAACATGGTGCCGATGGCGGCGCCTTTGATGTTGATATCGTGAATGCCGACCAGAATAAAGGTCAGGATGACTTTTCCCACACAGCCGATGGCAAGATGAATGACCGGCAGCATCTGCTTTCCGATGGACTGCAGCACGCCGACGGAAGTCTGGGTGATTGCAAGGAAAATGACGCTGATTGCCATAATCATCAGGGTAGGTACAGCAGCAACTGCGCTGGCTTTCTGTTCCGGATAGAGCAGAATCATAATAGGCTCTGCCAGAGCAAAAATGCCCAAAGCGCAAGGGAATGCCATAATCATGGTCGTTCTGTAGCCCAGCTGGATATGCTCCTGCACGCCACGGCTGTTGCGCACTTTAAAGGCTGCCGCAATGGCAGGTACTAAGCTGACCGCCACCGCCTGTGTAAATACCTGCGGAAATGCAATCAGTGAGTTGCAGAAGCCGCTGAGCAGGCCGTAAAGGGTCTTTGCTTCTGCATAGGACCAGCCTGTCGCCTGCAGTCTCGTCATGATAATCCCTGTATCGATCAAGGTCATAATCGGCATAATCTCGCTGCCGATGATGATTGGAATTGCAATACCGACAATCTTTCTCAGAATCACGCCGGTCTCCTCCACCTGCTGATTGTTTAAATCAATTTTGCGGTGGATTACTTTGCGGTTCAGAAGATAGATGACGACAATAATGCCAAGGCCTGCGATAGATCCTGCTGATGCGCCAAAGGACGCTCCTGCCGCCGCCTCTTTCAGACCTGTATCCAGCAGTTTATAGGCAAGAGCAAGACCCACGATGACACGAATCAGCTGCTCTGTAATTTCTGAAATCGCTGTAGGATTCATGTTCTGGCGGCCTTGAAAATAGCCACGGAACGCAGAAAACAGCGGTACGAACAAAAGGGCCGGCGAAATCGCCTTTACGGCATAGGCTGCGTCAGGATTGCCTAGAGTCTTGGTAATGACCTCACCGCCGAAAAAGCATGCCGCAAAAGACACGATACCGATTCCAAAGAGCAAGGATGTGGCAACCTTAAATACCTTATGGGCATTTCTGTACTCTCCTACTGCAATGCGTTCTGATACCATACGTGAAATCGCCACCGGAATCCCCGCTGTCGACAGCACTAAAAGAGCCCCGTAAATCGTATAGGCGAATCCGTAGTAAGACATGCCGTCAGCGCCAATCCAGTTGGTGAGAGGGATTCTGAAAACCGCTCCCAAAAGCTTGATGACAACGCCTGCAATACCAAGAACTGCGGCACCTTTGATAAATTTATTTCCTTTATTTGACATAATCGCTTCGCTTTCTTATAGTTGTTTTAAAATTGCAGAAGTCGCAGCTTCTGTCTCAAAGATTGTCTTTTCTATATCGATGGTGGTGTATTCTCCGTCTTTATAGAGCACCTTTCCATCGGCCATGGTCATGACGATATCTCCGTCGCTGGCGGAATATACGATGTTATTGAGCATGTTATGCACCGGGTGCATGTTAGGAACATCGGTACGCAGCACCAGCAAATCAGCCTTGTTTCCCTCTTTGATTGCGCCGCAGTCACTTCTACCCTGGGCCTCTGCACCGTTTACGGTAGCTGCTCTCAAAGCCTGCTCCGGCGTTACCACCGTCGGATTTTCTTCTCTTACCTTTGCCAAAATAGCAAAGGTCTTCATTTCCTCAAAGAAATTCAGATTGTTGTTGCTTGCTACGCTGTCTGTGCCCAGTGCCACAGGAATCCCCCGCTTCAGCATTTCTGTCACATTGCAGATACCGCTTGCCAGTTTCAGGTTGCTGACCGGATTTGACGCAGCAGTCACGCCTTTTTCTTTGAGAATATCAAAGTCCTCGCCCTCGCACCATACGCAGTGAGCAGCAATAGCCGGCACATCAAAAATACCGAGGCTGTTAAAATACTGCGCCGGAGACTTGCCGCCGCGGCGCTGCTTGCATTCCTCGTGTTCGGATTTGGTTTCCGACAGATGCACGTGCATTCTTACGCCCATTTCTTTCGCCAGATCAGCTACTGCTTTTACGGTTTCTTCGTTGCTTGTATATTCTGCGTGAATGCTGGCATCTATGATAATTCTGCCATTTTCCGCACCGTTAAACTGTCTGATTGCATCTCTTGCTTCTGTCATGGAAGCAAGCTTTGCAATGTCCATACCCATAGGATTTGCTACCGCCCGGGAAATATTCGCCTTTGCGCCGCTGTCCGCTACGGCTTTTACCATGTCCGGAATAAAATAATACATATCGGAAGATGATACGATTCCGTAGCGCAGAGATTCCGCCATACAAAGGAGGGTGCCCCAGTACACAGCCTCGCTGTTCAGTCTGTCCTCAAAAGGGAAAATTCTGGTATTGAGCCAATCCATCAGAGCCAGATTTTCGCCGTAGCCTCTCATCAGCGCCATTGGGGAATGGGCGTGAGCATTATAAAAACCGGGCATGAGCAGCCGGTTCTTTCCGCTGTAAATTTCTCCGAAATCTTCCTTCGGTTCCTCTTTTCCTACATAAACGATTCGGTCATCTTTTGTGCCGACATACATATCGTGTTCAATCTCAAAATTCTGATTCAAGATTGTGATTTCTTTAAAAAGCATATTCTCTCCTCCATCAGGTTATACCGGTATTGTACCATGATTCCCTTTTTATGCCAATGGTTTTGCGCCGATAAATTATGAAGATTTTATAAAATGTCCGGTATATTTTTCATAGCAAAGCAAAGACTAGAGATACAATATTTGTAATAAAGGAGATTAAGTTACATGAAAGCAACAGGAATTGTAAGACGAATCGATGACCTGGGACGTGTGGTTGTTCCCAAGGAAATCAGAAGGATTCTCAGAATCAGAGAGGGCGACCCTTTAGAAATATATACCGGTGAAAGCGGTGAAATCATTCTAAAGAAGTATTCCCCCATCGGCGATATGAGCCAGATTGCGGCAGAATTTGCAGAAACCGCTTCCTCTATTTTAGGCGGCACTGTGGCCGTTTCCGACACCGACAGCTTTGTAGCCGCAGCCGGCAAGCAGAAGCGTCAGTTCGCAAACGACAAAATCGATGTGGAGCTGGATCACATCATTCAGGCCAAGGACAAATTCCAAAGCGGCAGAAAGCTCATCGTGCCGATCGTGTCCCAGGGTGATGCCATCGGCTCTATCACAGTGCTGGCACCGGAAGACAGAGAGCTGGGCGAAGCAGAACTGAAAGCTGCCGAAATCGGTGCAGAGTTCATCGCAAAAAGATTATACGACTAAAGGAAAAGGGTGTGCAAATTTATTGCACGCTCTTTTCATTGCTGAGGCGAAATAGCTTTGCAGATGCCCCACCGCTGACACCTTGTCCACCCTTGACAACTGCCGCCTCCTTTTGATAGACTAAAATCACTACATCAATCAGGAGGAACATGAACGACATGCGCAAACACGCCGTTTTTTTCTATTATGTAATCCCATCCGTGCTGGCCTTTGCACTGTCAGGGGTTTACGCTATTGTTGACGGTTTTTTTATTGGAAACAGCATAGGAGACGCAGGCCTTGCCGCTATCAACTTTGCGTGGCCGGTAACAGCACTGCTGCAGGCTCTGGGCACCGGTATCGGCATGGGCGGTGCAGTACAGTATTCCCTACATCTTAGCGAGGACAACCCGAAGAGCTACTTTCACGTAACCACAGTGCTGCTTTTCCTTTCTTCTGTAGCTTCCATGGCGCTCTTTATTTTTGCCTCAAAACCCCTGCTGGTTCTTTTCGGTGCGGAGGGCGAAGTTTTAAAGATGGGGGAAGCTTATCTGAAAGTCATCGTTCTCGGAGCGGCCTTTCAAATCTTTGGCACCGGCTTTGTGCCCATGATTCGTAATCTGGGCGGCTCTCTCTTTGCTATGACCGCCATGATCTGCGGATTTTTAACCAATATATTTTTAGACTGGCTTTTTGTCTGGCATTTGGAGTGGTCTCTTGCCGGCGCCGCCGCTGCCACCATGATCGGTCAGGGCGTCACCATGATACTGGCCCTTGTTTATCTTGTCAAAAACAAAATCGGCTTTGCCATACCGGCCTTGCAGACACTGGAAAAACAGGCTGCCGCCATCCTGCGTGTTGCTCTGTCTCCTTTCGGGCTGACCTTTTCGCCCAATATCATACTGATTCTCATGAACAAATTTACTATGATTTACGGCGGTGAAAAGGCGGTCGCATGCTACGCCGCCATCTCCTATATCACCATGATTATTCTGCTTTTGCTTCAAGGGGTCGGCGACGGCTGCCAGCCTCTGATCAGCCGCTATTTCGGCGAAAAAAAGCTGGACGAATTAAAAAGCACCAAACAAATAGCTTACGGAACCGCTGTGGTTCTTGCCGCCATCTGCATGGTACTTCTGTTTATGGTTCGTACAAATGCCGCTTCCCTGTTCGGCGCTTCTGCCGAAGTGCGCACGGAAGTTGCTGTCACCCTGCCCTATTTTCTCGCCGGGTTTATTCCTTTGGCTTTTGTCAAAGTTACCACTTCGGCATTTTACGCTACAGAGCAAAACCGCTTCGCCTACATTTTAGTTTATGCGGAAGCTGTCTTTCTATTGACCCTGCTGTTGATTCTGCCAAAGCTCTGGGACTTAACCGGCATCTGGATTGCCGCACTTTGCTCCCAGCTTCTGACTGCCGCAGCCGCAGCTTGCTGTATCAGAATTTCCAAGGTTTAAGTCCTCTGCCCGCCAGGCTCTTTCGGTTCTGCCGGTTTTCCGCTCTTTTGCTCCTGCAAAATCTGCAAAAGTTTCACGGTATCTTTCAGCTTTTCCGCAGGTTTTACCGTAAGCCTGATATAAGGCTCTACGCCGCCGTGGACAAAGGCTCTCATGCCGAAGGCTTCATTGACATTGAGCAAAGCATAGCCGTTCAGTGGATTCTTTTCGCCAAATGCCACAATGACCTTACCCTGCTGCTCGTAAATCCTTGCCGCCGCTAAATCCTCCGCCATGCTGCGTATTCTGGAAATGCGAATCAGATTCAAGGTTTCCCTCGGCACATCGCCAAAGCGGTCCATCATTTCATCGATGATTTCATCTTCGTCATTTTCACTTCTGACAGCAGCGATTTTTTTATACATCTGCAGTTTCAGCGTTTCATTTTCAATATACCAAGTAGGAATATTTGCGGTAACGGCAAGCTCCACAGAAATTTCTTCCTGACTGTCCTTCACCACTTCCCCCTGCAGCGCCCGAATTGCGTCGTCTACCAGCTTGCAGTAAAGCTCATAGCCGATATTCATCATATGGCCGCTCTGCTCGCTGCCTAAAAGATTTCCTGCGCCACGGATTTCAAGGTCACGCATAGCCACCTTAAAGCCTGCGCCAAACTCAGTAAATTCCTTAATGGCTTTCAGCCTTTTTTCTGCAATTTCCGTCAGGACTTTGTCCTTTTGATACATCAGGTAAGCATAGGCCATGCGGTTTGATCTGCCTACACGACCCCGCAGCTGGTAAAGCTGGGAAAGCCCGTATTTGTCCGCATCTATGATAATCATGGTGTTGGCATTGGAAATATCGATGCCCGACTCAATAATGGTTGTCGCCACCAAAACGTTGTATTCACCGTTGATAAAGCTCAGCATGACGTCTTCCAGAGCATGTTCGTTCATCTGTCCGTGGCCTACGCAGACTCTGGCTTCCGGCACCAGATTTCTGATGTTGTCCGCCAGCTTGTTAATGCCCCGCACCCTGTTATATACCACGAAAACCTGACCGCCCCGATCCAGCTCCCTTGTGATGATTTCACGAATCATAGAATCCTCCTGCTCCATCACATAGGTCTGCACCGGATACCGTTCTTCCGGCGGTTCTTCGATGACACTCATATCCTTAATGCCTGTCAGCGACATGTTCAAAGTCCTTGGAATCGGCGTTGCCGAAAGGGTCAGAACGTCGACATTCTGCTTCATCTGCTTGATTTTTTCCTTGTGAGCCACCCCAAAGCGCTGCTCCTCATCGACGACTAAAAGGCCCAAATCCTTAAATTTCACATCATTTGAAAGAATCCTGTGGGTTCCTATAATCAAATCCACCTGACCCTTTCCAAGATCGTCAATAATCTTCTCCTGCTGCTTTTCAGAGCGGAAGCGGGACAGCATCTCCACCTTCAGCGGAAACTGCTCAAAACGTTCTTTCAGGGTATAGTAATGCTGGTTTGCCAGGATGGTCGTAGGTACCAGCACCGCCGCCTGTTTACCGTCAGCGATGCACTTAAACAGGGCTCTCGCCGCAACTTCCGTCTTTCCAAAGCCTACATCGCCGCAAAGCAGTCTGTCCATAGCCTGCGGCCGCTCCATATCCTCCTTGATTTCCTCGATGGAGCGAAGCTGATCGTCAGTCTCCGTATACGGAAAAGCGTCCTCAAACTCTTTCTGCCAGACCGTATCCTCGCTGAAAGCATGACCTTTCTGCATTTTTCTCTGGGCGTAAAGCTGCAAAAGCTCCTGCGCCATTTCAGCGATAGCCGCTTTCGCCTTTGCCTTGGTGGCCTTCCACTCGCCGCCGGACAGCTTGTTAATCTTCGGCGATGCACCGTCAGAGCCGATGTATTTCTGAATCATATCCATCTGCTCTACAGGCACGTAAAGCATGTCGTTTCCGGCGTATTTAATCTTCAGATAGTCCTTCTGCTCACCTTGCACGGTCAGCTGCTCAAGGCCTAGGAATTTACCGATTCCGTGGTTTTCGTGCACCACAAAATCGCCGCTTTTCATATCGGCAAAGGACTTAATCTGCTCCGATTTGGTCTTTTTCTTCTTCCGTTTCTTTCTCTGCAGGTTCTGCCCGGAAAAAATATCGTTCTCGCTGATATAGCAGATTTTTTCTTCCGGAAAGTCCATCCCTGCGGACAGACTTCCTTCTGCAAAGGTAATCTTTTCCTCAAGGCCGATTCGCTGCGCAAATTCCCGCAGATTGTCAATTCTTTCCTTGGTGGAGGCTGCAATCACAATGCGGTACTGTTTCTTGGCATAGTTTAAAAGCTCCGCCTCCAAAAGCTCCATTCTGCCGCCGAACTCCACCATCTGCCTGCTCTGCACACTGTAAACCGCTGAAAGGCGCTCCACCCCTTTGATGGCCTTGGTAAAAGGCGTCAGCACATAGACACTTTCCTTGTCGTAAATTCTATAAAAATCTTCCCTGCCGGAAAGGAGCTCCATATCCTTTGGAATCACCTGTCCCCGCTCCAGGAAAAGCTTAAAATCATCTTTGGTTTCCGCACTTCTTGCGTCCAGATACTCGCAGATTCTATCCGGATCGTCGATGATAACCGTGCCGTCCTCCATGTAATCCCAAAGGTATTCGGTTTCACCGTAGAAGTAATGGAGGTAGTTTTCTAAAAGCTGCAGATTGGATACGTTGGTAATGTATTCGCAAAGCTCGTCTCTGCGCTTTTCAAGATGAGCCGCCGCCTCCGCAAAGTCCTCTCCTTTTTTCAAAAGCCGCTTTGCCTGAGCCGTGTACTCCCTGTGCAGAACCTTCGCCGCCTCTTCAAAAATCCCCTTGTCCGCCAGCATATGCTCGGCGGGATAAATTTCCACAAACTGCAGATTCTCCACAGAACGCTGGGATTCTATGTCAAAATTACGGATGGAATCCACTTCCGTATCAAAGAGTTCAATTCTGTAAGGCAGGTCGCTGTCCGGCGTAAAAATATCTAAAATGCCGCCTCTGATGGAAAACTGGCCCTTGGTATCCACCAGCTCCATTCGCTCGTAGCCCAGTTTAACCAGCCCTTCTTTCACAGCGGAAAGGTCCAGATCATCGCCCAGCGAAATCTTCATGGAGGAAGATTCAAAATTCTTATGAGGCGTAATCTTTTTTACGGCAGCAGAAACAGGCGCTATGACAATGCAATCTTCCTTTGTCCTAAGCGCCTTTAAAATCTTGAGTCGTTCTATAAGCTGGTCGTGGTTCTTGGCCTCATAGCGCAGAAATACCTGATCCTCCGCAGGCAGCACCAGAATTTCCTTCTCCGAAAAAAAAGAAAGGTCTGACGCCAGTCTCCCCGCACGGGCGCTGCTGGCTGTAACAATCAGACTCTGTCCTTTTTCTTTCAGTATATGGGAAATAACGGGTGCACATCTGCTTTCAGAGATTCCTGAAATATTAATGATTCCCTTGTTCTTCATGATTTTCCTTCTTCGGCTTTGCCTTTTTTGTGTTATACCGGTTCATGGCGATGTCCACATCGTCTTCCAAAATACACTCAACTGCGCTGACCGCCTTGGTTACCGCTTCCTCCAGTACCGGCACTTCTTCCTTTGAAAATCCTCCGATTACAAAATCCACCAGGTCACCCTTTTTCTGGCTTCCGATTCCGATTCGGATTCTCGGAAAACGGTCTGACTGCAGCTGGTAGACAACCGACTTCATTCCATTATGGGTGCCTGCACTTCCGAACTTCCGAATGCGCAAAGCCCCCAGCTCAATATCGATGTCATCGTAAATGACGATGAGATTTTCAGGTGAAAGCTTATAAAAGTGCATGACCTCACGGATTGCTTCTCCGCTTAGATTCATGTAGGTCTGCGGCTTTACCAAAAGGACCTTCTGGCCGGCGATTCTTCCCTCGCCGACCAGAGCCTTAAACTTCAGTTTATCTACTTTTATGTCATGTTTTTCTGCCAGCCGGTCTACGGTAATAAACCCCATATTGTGTCTGGTGTTCTCGTATTTTTTTCCGGGATTTCCCAGTCCTGCTATCACATACATAACAAATTATATTCCTTTACATGAAAATTAGTCGAATAATTTACTTACAGAACCATTGGTGAAAATTCTCGTCATGGCTTCTGCAAAAAGAGGTGCAACGGATAGGAATGTCATCTTATCCAGTTTCTTTTCTTCCGGCATCGGAATGGTATTTAAGAGAACCAGCTCTTCGATAACGGACTGTTCCAGCCTTTCAACGGCAGGTCCGGATAATACCGGGTGTGTTGCACAAGCGTAAACTGCCTTTGCGCCCAGCTCCTTAATTGCGTTTGCCGCATTGGAGATCGTGCCTGCAGTGTCAATCATGTCATCGAGAATGATGCAGTTCTTGCCGTCGATGTTACCGATGATGTTCATGATTTCGCTCTTGTTAGGTTCAGGTCTTCTCTTATCTACAATGGCAATCGGGCAGTTCAGATACTGCGCCATGTTTCTTGCACGGGTTACGCTGCCGTGGTCCGGTGAAACAACGCATACGTCTTCAAGGGCTTTATCCTTGAAATATCTTGCCAGAATCGGCATACCAACCAGATGGTCAACCGGAATGTCAAAATATCCCTGAATCTGGTTTGCGTGCAGATCCATGGAAACCACTCTGTCAGCACCTGCTGCAACCAGAAGGTTTGCAACCAGCTTCGCTGTAATTGGATCTCTTGCCTTTGCTTTTCTATCCTGTCTTGCGTATCCGTAATACGGAATTACTGCGTTGATTCTGCCGGCGGACGCTCTCTTCATAGCGTCAATCATGATGAGAAGCTCCATCAGATTATCGTTTACCGGATTGCAGGTTGACTGCACGATATAAACATCGATTCCTCTGACTGATTCCCAAAGATTGACAGAAATCTCACCGTCGCTGAATTTTGTCACTGTAGCTTTGCCCAGCGGCTTACCCATAATAGATGCGATTTCTTCTGCCAATGCAGTGTGTGAATTTCCGGAAAATACCTTAAAATCCGAAAAAACGCCGTTTTTCATGTTTTGTACCTCTTTCTTTCTTCGATTCTTTTCGAGTCGTGTTACTTAATTATTTTTTGTTGTATAATCCCTTTTCCTTCGCCCATCCATCTATATTCCGCTGTCTTGCTCTTGCGATTGCAAGGGCATCTTCCGGAATGTCCTCTGTAATGGTGCTTCCCGCAGCGATATATGCGCCGTCTTCCACCACTACCGGCGATACCAGATTGGTATTGCAGCCGATAAATGCGCCATCCCCTATGGTTGAACGGTGTTTGTTCGTTCCGTCATAATTGACAAAGACCACACCGCAGCCTATATTCACGTCTCTGCCGACATCTGAATCCCCTATGTAAGTCAGATGAGACGCTTTTGAACCGTCTCCGAGAGACGAATTCTTGACCTCCACAAAATCTCCTACCTTGCAGTTTTCTCCGATGGAGCTGCCCGGTCTGAGATAGGCAAAAGGACCGACTTTGGTGCCTTTACCCACTTTGCTTTCCGTAATCACAGAGCTCTGCACTTCTACATTGTCGGAAATGACAGAGTCTTTGATTCTCGTGTTCTGTAAAATGGTGCAGCCCTCTCCGATGGAAGTCTGCCCCGATAAAGTCACGCACGGGCCGATTAAAGTACCTTTGCCGATGGTGACTGTATCGTCGATATATGCTGTATTGATATCGACAAATTCCACGCCGTTTTCCAGATGGCGTATGGCAACCTGCTTGCGCAGGGCTTCTTTTTCTTTATAATCTAAATATGTCATATCTGTCGCCTCTTTACTTTTCCATGATTAAATCGCCGACTTTATAAATATCTCCGGCGCCCATGGTGATGACCAAATCTCCGCTTTCTGCGTTTTTCTTTACATAATTTGCAATTTCCTCAAAACTGCTCATATAGTAAACCCGCTTGTCAGGGTGCTTTTTCTTGATTTCTTCCACAAGCTCTCTGGATGAGATTTTGTAAATATCCTTTTCTCTTGCTGCGTAAATGTCCGCCAGAAGCAAAACGTCCGCCTCTTCAAAGGAATCCGCAAACTCGTCGAACAGTGCAAGGGTTCTCGTGTAGGTATGAGGCTGGAACAGGCACCACAGCTTTCCGTGAGGAATATTGTGCGCTGCGGAAAGGGTCGCCTTGATTTCGGTCGGGTGATGTGCGTAGTCGTCCACCAGCTTAACGCCCTTTTCGGTAGTACCGACAATATCAAAGCGTCTCTGCGTTCCCTTGAATGCGCCCAGCGTTTCTACGATTACCGCAGGATCTACGCCCAGCTGATGACAGCATGCAAATGCGCCTACGGCGTTGAGAATATTATGTTCGCCCGGCACTTTCAGCTTGACTGTACCCAGGTTCTCTCCCTGATAATTTACGCAGAAAACCGGCATCCCTTCGCTGTCAAAGGTAACATCTGCGATGTGGTAGGTGCAGTTTTCGTTGTAACCGTAGGTGATAGCCCCCGGAATGTCCTTGATAATTTTATTGACAAAAGGATTTGCATCGTAGGCGATAATCTTGCCGCCCTCCGGCACTGCCTTTGCAAAACGGTCAAAGGAGCTTACGATGTGATCGATATCCTTGAAATAATCAAGATGGTCTGAATCGATGTTCAGGATCACTTCGATTCTCGGGCGAAGCTCCAGAAAGCTGTCTCTGTACTCACACGCTTCCGTTACAAAATACTGGCCATGGCCGACTCTTACATTGCCGCCGATTTCTGCCAGATTGCCTCCTACCAGAATGGTAGGATCCAGCTTCGCATTGTTCAGAATTAAAGAAACCATAGATGTGGTTGTAGTCTTGCCGTGGGTTCCGCTGATTGCGATACTGTTGGCAAAATCGTCCATCAGTGTGCCCAAAACCTCTGCTCTGCCTGCAAGCGGAATATTCTTTTCTCTGGCTCTGACAATCTCGGGATTTTCCTCCGCAATGGCTGCGGAATACACAATCAGATCCGCATTCTCTACATTCGATCCTCTATGTCCTATATAAATCTCTGCGCCTTTTCGTCTTAAGTTCTCGGTCAAATCCGACTCTTTCATATCAGATCCGGAAACGTGATATCCTCTCGCCATTAAAATCTCAGCAATAGCGGAAAGGCCTACGCCCCCAATTCCAATACAGTGTATATTCTTATAATCACTTAGCTGAATCATTGCTATTCCTCCAAATCCAATCTATATTTACTCTATTCTCATAGTCTTGCTCTTGTTTCCAAAATTATCCCTATAATTCTCTGGAAACATTATACCATATTCCTATCAAAAATGTTTACCATTTGACAAAAAAATTAAAAGAATATTACCCGGCGAAAAAATTTCTTGCAAAAGCACTGATTGTATGATAGACTCTAGTACGTTAGTTTATATATCAGCCGGCAGGGTTTCCCTTTCCGGTCTGAAACGAAACTATCTCTCTGGAGAGAACCGTAAGGTCGCCGAAGGTTTAAGCGGGCGGGTCTAAGCAGCCCATCCGTGATATCTCAGGCAAAGAGGACAGAGCCAAATAGTCAATCTAAATAGCTTATGTCATCCCTCCAGAGCCGAATTTACCAAATTCGGCTTTTGTTTTGCTTTAAATTATCAAAAAGAGGAGATGAAACAATGAATTTCACAGAATTAATCAAGAGCATAGACGATTTCGTCTGGGGCATTCCCCTTATCGTGCTCATCATGGGTACCGGCATTCTTCTGACTTGCCGTGTAAAGCTTTTGCAGGTCAGAAAGCTGGGCAAAGCACTGAAGTTTATGGTCAGCAACGAAGAAGGCGGTGAAGGCGAAGTAACCAGCTTCGGCGCATTTTGTACCGCCATGGCAGCTACCATCGGTACAGGAAATATCGTCGGCGTTGCTACTGCCGTTGTTGCAGGAGGCCCCGGCGCACTGTTCTGGATGATTGTTGCAGCCTTCTTCGGTATGGCTACCAAGTACTCTGAAGGCGTTCTCGCCATCAAGTACAGATCCATCGACAGTGAAGGCCACGCACTGGGCGGACCTTTCTACTATATCGAAAAAGGTATGGGTGCAAACTGGAAGTGGCTGGCAAAGCTCTTTGCCATTTTCGGAATCGGCGCAGGCCTTCTCGGTATCGGTACGATTACACAGGTAAACGGTATCGCTTCTGCCGTAAAGAACTTTGCAGACCCTGATGGCACCCACACCATGAGTCTCTTTGGAAATGAATATTCCATCGCAGTAGTTGCAACTGCTGTTATCGTAGCTGCCGCAACGGCCCTTGTTGTCATCGGCGGTATCCAGCGTATTTCCAGCGTAACTACTGTTATCGTTCCGTTTATGGCAATCACCTATGTAGTTGTATGTCTTGCCATTCTTATTTACAATATCAAAGCATTCCCTGCAGCTATCGTTACCATCGTACAGTCTGCATTCGGCTTAAAGGCTGTAACCGGCGGCGCACTGGGCGCTATGATGGTAGCCGTTCAGAAAGGTGTTGCAAGAGGAATTTTCTCTAACGAGGCGGGCCTTGGCAGCGCTCCTATTGCAGCGGCTGCAGCTCAGACAAAGACCAGCGTAAGACAGGGCCTCATTTCCATGACAGGTACTTTCATCGACACCATCGTAATCTGTACCATGACAGGAACTACCCTGATTATCACAGGTGCAAACGAGCAGGGTCTTGAGGGCGCTGAATGTACTGCTTACGCCTTTGGCAAAGGACTTCCTTGGAGTCAGAGTACCGGTGCATTCATCCTGATGATGTGCCTCTCATTCTTTGCATTTACAACGATTCTGGGTTGGGACTACTACTCCGAAAGATGTCTTGAGTATCTGGCAGGCAAGAAAAAATCCGTTCTGATGACCTACAAATGGCTCTACATCTTTGCTGTTTTGATCGGACCGTTCCTCACTGTTGAAGCAGTATGGACCATCGCTGATATCTTTAACGGCCTGATGGCAATTCCAAATCTCATTGCACTGGTTGCACTCAGCGGCGTCGTTGCAAAAGAGACAAAAGAATACTTTGAAAAAGAATCTCACATGAGACTGGATGCCTAAACCAACCTGAAACAACTTAAAACAACCTGAAACAATCAGATATTTTAGTTATAAAATATTGCCACTGACTGGAAAATGTTGTATAATGGAAGTGCCTACTATGGGCAGCATACGGCAAGAAAGGTGGTCAATTATGAACATAACTGATGTGAGAATCCGTAAGATTAACGATGAGGGAAAAATGAAGGCCGTAGTTTCTATCACCTTTGATGACGAATTCGTAGTACATGACATCAAGATTATCGAAGGACAAAACGGACTATTCATTGCCATGCCTAGCAGAAAGATGGGAGAAGGTGACTTCAGGGATATCGCGCATCCATTGGTATCCGAAACAAGAACGAAGATTAAAGACGCGATTTTCACTGAATACGAAAAACTTTTAGCGGAAAAAGAATCCGAAGAATGACCGATAAGAAATAACTAGTTTATATGCGGGGGCTGCGCATTAACGAAACACAATCGTTAATGCGCAGCCCCTGTTTTCGTATATGGTTTAAACCGCATTGTGACGCAAAAGCTTTTCTCATTTCAATTTACATAAATTAACATCACTTTATTCTTTGAAACTATGTTATAATAAGTTACATTATATTAAGCTTTGAAAGGAACTTCTATGCGGACTTTATTAGAACATTGGAGACTTCTCCTATTTATTTCGGCAGTCGTCATAGCAATATGCGTCTTCCTGTATTATACACTCATCCCAAAGGCGAAACCGCCGCAAGGGACTTCCGCCTTTCAGCCTGACAGCGGCACGCAGAGCATTACAATTCTTTTCGGCGGTGACCTCATGTGCCAGCGCAAACAGCAGAAAGCAGCTTTGCTGCCTGATGGAGCAGGCTACGATTTTGATTACGCCTTTGACTATGTAAAAGATATCATTCAGAATGCCGATTTTTCCATTGCAAATTTAGAAACCAATATTGCACCGTCAAAACCTCTCAGCATTGACCAGAGGGAAAAATACGAAAAGCCCTATCTCAATGCACCGGCCTCATTTCTCACCGCTGTAAAAAATGCAGGCTTTAATGTATTAATCAGTGCAAACAATCACAACACAGATACAGGTGTTGACGGTCTTTTAGAGACAGCCTCCAACATTGACAATGCCGGCTTCATCAGAACCGGTATTTACAAGGACGCTTCCGAAAAACGCTATGTCATCCTTGAGAAAAACAACATTAAAATAGGACTGGCTTCCTACGTCACCTATTTAAACCCATCCAAACAGGATTTTTCACCGAAAGAACGCACTGCCCACTTAAATGAGTACGCAAAGAGTAAGGTTAAAAAGGATATTAAAAAAATGAAGAAGGAAGGCGCTGAGTATATTTTAGTCTACTTTCACAGCGGCACCGAGTTTACAAATACCTCTTCAAAAAAACAGCAGCGGATTGCAAAAGAAGTTGCAGATGCAGGAGCGGACTATATTCTCTGTTCCCACTCTCACACCGTACAGGAATACGACATTTTAACAAATTCCAAAGGAAAACAGGTGCCCGTCATCTACGGTATGGGCAATTTCATTTCCCACATGACGAAAAAAATCGAAGTATCCTACGGCATTATGATGTCTTTAACCCTTACAAAAGAAAACGGTACGGTGCATCTCAGCGACGAAGGCTATTATCCGCTCCGTGTCTTTACAAATAACGAAGATACAGGCAAAAAGTACCAGCTGATTCCTTGTACCTCCGCAGGTATGGCTTCCTTAAAAGATGAAGCCATGATTCGCCGCTTAAAAAGTGGCAGAAAACGTGTAAAAGAATATGTCGGACCAAAGATTAAAATGAAAAAGTGACCCGTCAAAGGTCACTTTTTTGATTGCTTCTTTCGCTGCGTAAAAAACTCTACGCCTCTACCACTCTTATAATATTGGTGTTGCCCGGCACATCTACGGGAAGTCCCGCAGTAATGACAATCTGATCGCCCCGCTGCAGAAGCGCTGCGTCAACTGCCTTGTCCACGCAATGGGCAAAGAGTTCTTCAATTTCGTATCTGTAGTTTGCCATAATCGGACATACGCCCCAAACCAGCGCCAGCTGATGAAAGGTCTTTTCGTATGGCGTTGCACCGATGATTCTGGTTGCCGGACGGAATTTTGACATTCTCTTTGCCGTATATCCCGTCTTTGTAATAGCCATAATCGCACCGGCTTTAATATCCTTTGCCAGGGTGCATGCCGCATGGCCCACCGCATTGGTCACATCTCCTGCGTCCATTTCATGCCACACCGTATCTCTGCCCGGCACCGTCGGCTGATCGTTTTCCGCCTGCTGTGCAATCTTTGCCATAGTCGCCACCGCCTCCACAGGGTAACGCCCTGCCGCAGTTTCTCCCGAAAGCATGACCGCCGTAGTACCGTCAAAGACAGCATTGGCTACGTCAGTAATTTCCGCTCTTGTTGGAATCGGACTTGTAATCATGGATTCCAGCATTTGGGTTGCGGTGATAACGATTTTGCCCGACTGCACGCAGCGTCTTATAAACCTTTTCTGAATCCCCGGCAGCATCTCGTAGGCCACTTCCACGCCCATATCGCCTCTGGCCACCATGATTCCGTCAGCCAGCTGCAAAATCTCCTCAAAATTTTCAATTCCCTGCGTGCTCTCAATCTTTGCAATCAGCTTGATTTCACTGCCGCCGTTTTCATCGAGCAGCGTTCTGACCGCACGGACATCACTTGCAGAACGAACAAAAGAAGCCGCCACATAGTCCACGTCGTTTTCAATGCCGAACAGAATATCTGCCTTGTCCTGTTCACTGAGGTACTGCATATTTAAATTCACATTAGGCAGGTTGATTCCCTTGTGATTGCTGACCTTGCCGCCATGCACCACGATTCCCTTTACGTCGGTGTCCGTAATCTCAGTCACCTTAATTACAATTTTCCCATCGTTAATCAGCACCAGATTTCCGCAGGACAGCTCCTTGGGAAAATCCTGATAAGTCACAGAGACTGCTGCCTTAGTTCCCAATATATCTCGGGTTGTCAATGTAAATTCCTGTCCCGGATCGAGGATTTCCTCTCCCTTTTCAAAATCCCGCAACCTGATTTCAGGCCCTTTGGTATCTAAAAGCACCGCCGCCGGATAGCCCAGCTCATCTCTCACACTTCGGAAAGTTTCTATCGTTTTCTTATGTTCCTCATGGGTACCGTGGGAAAAATTGAGTCTCGCCACATTCATGCCCGCTTCAAGCATGCGCCGCAAGGTTTCCCTGTCACGGGACGCCGGTCCTATGGTACAAACAATCTTCGTCTTTCTCATCTGTAATCGCCTTTCCATCTACTTTCTAATCTTCTAAAATCACCGGATTTCCGGTGTACTGTAAAAACTTCATAAAATCCCCTTTTGACAGGGATAAGGTTGCTGTGTTTCTGTTAGGATGAAAGTTCACCTCTTCCTCCTTTGCAGCCTTTGCAATCAGCCTGTCCAGCACCACAGTCACATCACTGCTTTGCGGGTGAACCAGTCCAAAGGGTGACACGCTTCCCGGCGTCAGCCCCAGCACCTGAAAAAGTTCCTCAGAAGTCGCAAAGCGCACTTTGCGCCAGCCGGTCAACGGCCTGAAAATCTTCTCATCTAACTTTCGGTGTTCTTCTAAAATCACTAAAAAATACCTGCTGTCTTTTTTATCCTTTACCAGCAGGTTTTTCAAATTCAGCCCCGGCATAGTAAGTCCTGCGTCCTCTGCTTCCTTTGAAGTGAAAACCGCCTCATGTTCATGGATCTGATATGCCGTAATGCCAATCGTTTCAAAAATGTCGTACAATATCGCTTCGTTATCTTTCATAGGATTTCACACTTTCCTCTGAAACTCGGTGCTGCAGTTATGGCATCTCACCTTAATAGTGCCCTTGCCCTTAGGCGCACGCATTTTCTGACCGCAGCCGGGACACTTAAAATAGGCATAATAGCGCCGCTCATACTGCCGCTGCTGAAAAGACTTTCCCTTGGTCAGCTTGAACTTCATCGCCAGATACCAGTTGTTTTCCTGCTCTCTTTTGTAAAGATTTCTCGATAAAATTCTATAATAGCCATAGAAAAAAATCAGAAGCCCTACATAATAAAACAGCCATTCATAAGTGAACATGGACAGCACCAGAAAAACAACTGCAACAACTAGCAGGAAGCGTCCGTACTGGTCAATTCCTCTGCGTCCCTGCATAAACTGATAAATTCTATAGCGAAAATCCTTCATCTCTCAATGCCTCCGTCTACGTCCTTTCAATATCATATTACCATATTACGCCCCGTTTGTATATTTTTTATTTCAACTCTGTGAAGAAGCTGTGATTTTAACGGATTTTGTGGTATCATATATATACCAAGAAAATCAGGAGGTCAAAATGGACAAGAAATCCAGAGATTATGAAGTATGTCTCTGCTACCACACTACCCGTGGTGAAGTAGAAGACATCATTAGAGAAAAAAATATTACCAATTTAAAAGACTTATGCGAAATCGCAAAAGTCGGTGACAAATGCGGCGGCTGCCGCGAAGATCTGCAAATGATCCTTGACGAAGTGCTGGCGGAATAATCCGCCAGCTTTTTACATTTCTTTTTTCAAATTTCCTATTGGCCGCAAGGACAATTTTCTGCAGTATAAGGCGCCAGCTCAAGACGGATAAAATATCCCTGATTGTGCTGACATACAGGACAGCTCTGCGGCGCCTGGGTTCCCTCCAAAATGTGGCCGCAGTTGAGGCACATCCATTTGCAGGACACCTCTGATACAAAGAGTTTTCCCGCTTCCATCAAATCCGCCAGCTGCCCCAATCTGTCGCCGTGGACTTTCTCAATCTTTGCAATCTGACTAAAAGAGCCTGCAATCTGCGGAAAACCTTCCTCCATGGCAGTCTTTTCAAAAGCCGGATAAACCGTCTCCCATTCCTCATATTCGTTGTGCTGGGCATATCTTAAAAGCTGCACCACCGAATCGGCAATGTCCACCGGATATCCGCCGTCAACGTGAATGGTCTCCCCTGCCATTTCCTTGAGATGATCGTAAAAAACTTTTCCGTGGGCTTTCTCCTGCTCTGCCGTAAAGGCAAAGACCGCTTCAATCACATGGAGTCCCGCCGCTTTTGCTTGAGAGGCCGCAAAAGCATATCTGTTTCTCGCCTGACTTTCGCCTGCAAAAGCTCGCATCAAATTCCCCTTCGTCTCACTCATGTTAAAATTCACTGACATTTTTGTTTCCTCCTGTATTTTGATACAGGTAGTTTTTTACAAAAGCCTCAGTTTTATTCCTGAATCTTAAAAGATTTCAATAGTACCATTGGCAGTAAACACCACTGCAACCACCAGGGCAATCATCAGTGCAATGCACACCAGCATATCCACCGTGGTTTCAAAAAACTTTTTGCCCTGCTTTTTACGATGATAAAGGTACATCAGCGTGCCGGGTGCGTAGAGCATTACCGCAGCCAGAATGTAGTCCAGTCCGCTGGCATAAAGAAGCCATGCACCGTAGACAGAGCCCACAATGGCGATTACCCATGCGCCGAAAGTGCTGCCGCCCTGTTCCACGCCTTCCCCACGAAATACCAATTTCAGGTAATAGAATGCCGAAAATACATAAGGCACCATAATGGCACTTGTAGATAAAGAATATACCGCCTGATAAGTGCTTTCACTGAAATAAATCACAACAATAAATGCCTGCACAATTAATGCCGATGCAATCACCGCCCAGGTCGGCGCATTGAAACGATTTACCTTTTTTAACCCTTCCGGAAAAGCGCCCTGCTGCGCCGGGCCGAAAGCACTGTCCACGCACAAAATCGTATAGGAGAACATTGCGCCTCCCAAAGAAATGATGACCGCAATATTGACAAGGGCTGCACCCCAAGGTCCTACAACGTATTCCAAAACCCCTGCCATCGGCGGATTTTCCAGAGCTGCAAGTTCCTCTGCCGGCATAACGCCCATGCTGAGAATCGAAATCACAAAATAAAGTACGAATAGAGATAAGAAGGAAATCACCGTCGCTTTTCCTGCAACCTTAGTGTTCTTTCCCCGGCCTGACAGCACCACAGCGCCCTCAATTCCGATAAAAATCCAAACCGTCGTATATACAGTGGATTTAACCTGCTCCATCAGTGAAAGGCCGCCGGAGACACCGGAAAAGTTCTCGGTAAAAATATCCCACCGGAACGCACCTGCTAAAATAATTGCCACAATCACTGCGATAATAGGCACTGCCTTTGCGACAACTACAACTGCATTGATGGTAACGGCTTCATTGACGCCACGCAGCACCAGAAAAGAAAGAAACCAAATAATAACGGATGCCGTCAGAAGAGACACAAAATTGCTGCCGCTTCCAAAAATTGGGATAAAATTTCCCAAAGACGCAAAGAGCAGCGTAATAAAGGATAGCTGCGCTAACAAAGCACTCATCCAGTAGCCCCACGCAGAGTTAAATCCGACATACTCGCCAAATCCTTCTCGTGCGTAAGTGCAGATACCGCTGGTCAAATTGGGTTTTACGACACTGAGCTTAAAAAAGCACATCGTAAGTCCCAGCATTCCTACACCGCAAATTGCCCAGCCAATGAGCGTTGCCAAGGTATATGCGCCCCCTGCCGCAAAGTCTCCCGACAAGCTGAATACACCGCTGGCAAGGGTCGTTCCCACTGCAAAAAGCGTCAGCTTACCGACACCAAGCCCCTGTTTGTTTTCCTGATTCATAAATACTTTCTCCTTTCCAAAATAAATAGACGAAATCAAAGACCGTATGCACTCTTAAAACCTTCTTGGGGAAAGGTTCTAAGCTTTTCCTGCAAGTCCGCCTTCGATTCCGTCTAAAATTTATCCCAGTTCTTTTATTTGACTGTGTTTTCTGTTTCTATGCTATGTCGTTACCCTTAAAATCTCAAGGACAGGCAGGAAAGTCCACCGTCAATTTTTCTGAACTCAGAAGTATCAACAATCAAAGTCTTATACCCCATATCCTGTACAGCTTTCAGCACTGCCGGATATCCTTCCGGTACAATGACTGTATCGTTGACCCAAATGCAGTTTGCTGCATATGCTTCATCTTCCGGAATGATATATTTGTTGTATTTTTCAAAGTCCGGCTTTGTAACAAATTCTCCGGAAACCAGCATGTTGTTATTTTCCAGATAGTTGACACCGGTCTTTAAGTGCAGTACTTCTTCTAATTTTACTTCAGAGCAGGTCATTCCATATTTCGCTAAAATCTCAGTCAGCTGTCTGATTCCTTCTTCGTTGGTTCTTGCTGATCTTCCTACATAGAAGTGATCGCCTACCATCATGACATCGCCGCCCTCTAAAGTGCCCGGTTCTTTGATGTATTCAATCTGGTCATCTGTGAAGAATTTCTTTACAGCGTCGATGATTTCAAACTTTTCACCGTTTCTGGACTCTGCGCCCGGATTGGTGATGATTGCACATTTTCTTGTAATCAGCGCCGGGTCTTCTACGAAGCAGGAATCCGGATATCTTTCGTCAGCTTCCAAAACAGTTACGTCTACGTCACACTGCTTCAGCGCTTCGATGTAAGCATCGTGCTGCTTCAGCGCTAATTCATAATCAGGAATGCCCGGATAATCTCCGCCGGAAATGCCGTCTTTAATTGCACTGCAAGGTCTTCTTACGATAACATGATTAAATTTTTTCATAGCAATTTCTCCTCTCAAACTCTTCAAAGTCAATTTCTCCCTTTGTTTGATATATTATATACTATATTTCAGTATTCTGTCAACCGATTTTCTCGGATTTTTGTATAAAATATTTTGTATATAAAATATCAACTGCCAGGTTTTATTTTGGATTGCAGCAGTTTTGTTTCGTGTTTGCTTCGTTTTTAGTTCTCATTTTGCTGCTCTTTTGCTTTTCATTTGTTTCCCTTTTTGCTGCTCATTTTTTGCGCAATCCCTGTTCTTTCCAATTATGCCCCTTATTGGGTTTGTTTATTCTACTCCCACTAAAAAACCTGCGCAGAATCTCCCGCACAGGTTTTAACTTATGACTTAACTTGCGTTTCAGTTTATGGTCTATAAAAATGTTCGGTTTCTACCCCTTCCAAATGCAGGAGCTGTATCTTTGTATCTATGCCTGCCGCATATCCGGTGAGACTTCCATTTGAGCCTACGACCCTATGACACGGAATAATGATGGAAATAGGATTGTGGCCCACTGCCCCGCCAACAGCCTGACCGGACATGGATTTCTTTCCCTCTTTCTCCGCAATCTTTTTTGCAATCTCGCCATATGTTATAGTTTCCCCGTAAGGAATTTCCTGCAAAATCTGCAAAACATTTTGTCTAAATACACTGCCGCCCGGTTTTAAAGAAAGCTCTGCCGGATTCGGCCTTTCCCCTGCAAAATAACGGCGCAGCCACTCTTTTGTCTTTATAAATACAGGCAGATTCTCCTGCTCTGATTGCTCCTTTTCAAGCCCTGCCCCATAATACTTCTGATTCTCAATCCAAAGCCCTGTCAAATTCTCCCCGTCAGAGGCAAGTAACAGCTTGCCCACCGGCGAATTGTAATGCGTGATATATTGCATATGTGCCTCCTTTTATTTCTTTATCTTCCCCATATACCATTTCCCGCTGGCAGAAAGATTCGTTCCGGTCCAGCCTTTCGTTTTCTTGCAGCTGCTTTTAATCAGTGCCGAAGACTCATTTTTATTGGATAAATTCCATGCAACGTAGCTGATATCGTACTTATCCAGCGCCGCAATCCACTTGTTCCCTTGGGTTTTATTTAATGCACCATTTCCTGACGCATCACAAATACTAAACTCCGTAACAAAAATCGGCAATCCTTTTTTGGAAGCTTTTACCATTTTATCCCTCAAATCCTGTTTATGGGTGCCGGCATAAAAGTGAAGGCTGTATAGCAGATTATCATACTTCAGCGGACTTGCCGCCGCTTTGTCCACATCTTGACTCCAGGTTGGCGTTCCTACAATAATAATGGCATCCGGATCGTTTTTGCGAATCACCGGAATTACCTGCTTTGCATACTTCTTAATCTGGGCCCAGGTCACATTTCCGTTAGGTTCATTGCAAATCTCGTAAATCACATTATCCTGATTCTTATACTTTTTGGAAACCTTATCAAAAAAATCCTTCGCACGCTTTACATATTTGTTCGGATTGCCGTCGCTTAAAATATGCCAGTCTACAATTACATACATGCCTAAGTCTGTAGCTGCATCTATCCCCTCGTAGACCTTTTTTCGCTGTGCTGTGCGGTTTTTTGCACCGCTGTTGCAATATCCATTATATTCGGCCGTATACATCGCAAGGCGAATCGTATCGACACCCCACTTATCTCTCAAATTTTTAAATGCCGATTTATTGACATATTCAGGAAACCAGGCAATGCCATGGGTACTGACACCATGGAGCTGGCAAACGCTGCCGTCCTCTGCCAACAGCTTGCTGCCTTTCACCTGCAATGCGCCATATTTTTCAACAGGCGTCTTTACAGGCTCACTTTCCGGTATCGCCTCTTCTGCCCAAACCGCTCCTGTGAAAAACATGCTGCAAAAAATCAAAACCGCCAGCAGCATCTTTGAAACTTTTTTTCTCACGATTCACTCCACCTTTCCAAAACATTTTCTTTCCATACAATAATAAATTATCACAATCCTTACCTCAATGTCAACTCTTTACAAAACTGATTCAAAAATCCATTTACTTCCGGCCCGTTTCAGATATAATACTATTATAAAAGGAGTCAAACTATGGATACATTTTTTTCAAAAGTCTATAAAATTGTCGCTCTCATTCCCCGCGGCAAAGTCGCTTCATACGGTCAAATCGCACGCCTTTTGGAAGCTCCGCACTCGGCCCGCATCGTCGGCTACGCAATGCGAAACTGCCCCGACACCCTTCCCTGGCATCGAGTCGTAAAAGCCGATGGCACAATCGCAAAAGGCGTCATGGAGGATTTGTGCAAAGAACTTTTAATTGACGAAGGCGTCAGCCTTTTATCTGATGGACGAATAGACATGGAGACCTGCAGTTGGGTAGCGGATTTTGAAGAAAAATGATTTTTTTAAAAATCCCCTTACGTTAGGTCTTGCTCGTTACGCAGCGTCATGTGCTATATTGGATTTGTAAGGAGGTGAAATGCTATGTCAAAATACACAACCGGAGAAATCGCTAAGCTCTGCAATGTTTCAGTAAGAACCGTCCAATACTATGACAGCCGTGGTATTTTAATTCCAAGTGAGCTCACCGAAGGCGGCAGAAGATTGTATAATGAAGAAAATCTGAATGAACTAAAAATGATTTGCTATCTCAGAGAAATCGGGCTGCCGATTAGTAGCATTGGTCAGCTGCTTTCTGAGCCCAATCAGGAAGCTGTTCTCTCACTTTTATTAGCGCAGCAGAAAGAAGTGCTCACCGCTGAAATTGAAGAAAAGAAAAAAACACTGACAAAGCTGAAAGAGTTGCAACAGAGCCTGCAAAGTAGCAGTTTTTCCGTTGAATCCATCGGCGATATAGCATGTACTATGAAAACAAAAAACAAACTTCGCAAACTCCACATGTGGATGTTAATCGCAGGTATTCCCATTGATATCCTGCAAATCGGAACACTGCTGTATTGGATTTTTAAAGGCTTCTGGCATCCATTTGCAATCAGCTCATGTATTGCCATTGTCGTAGGAATTATAATCTCATATTTCTACTTCAAAAATACTGCCTACATTTGTCCCGACTGCCACACTATCTTTGTTCCCAAATTCAAAAATGCTTTCTGGGCAAAGCATACGCCGCAAACCAGAAAATTGACCTGTACTGCATGTGGCCACAACGGATTCTGCGTAGAAGTCTATCGCACTGAACCAAACAAAAATGCCTGAACAACTCTCCACCGGAGACTTGTTCTTTACGGCATAAGCCTCTCGGTTCAAGTCCTGTCCTAACATAACAACAGAAAAAGAAAACACCATTCATCAGAACGGTGTTTTCTTTTTCTCTGGTTGCGGGGACAGGACTTGAACCTGCGACCTCCGGGTTATGAGCCCGACGAGCTACCAACTGCTCTACCCCGCGAT
>JAAGKN010000059.1_pt1 | contig 51216 bp, 39 predicted proteins | sample 6206371 | NCBI WGS metagenome assembly JAAGKN01 (sample SAMN11533720, study PRJNA540317) | gut metagenome | isolation source: fecal pellets from male and female animal of same cohort | host: Peromyscus leucopus | place: USA:CA | collected 2017
TCATGAAGTCGGCCTGACGGGGTGACGAGCGTGCGACTTCCCACCCAAAGCGGGCCATATCGTAGCGAGCAGCACCGAGCGAGATAAACTCAATGCCGCAGCAACTGGTGGCAAACGTCAGAGGCCACAGAGAGTTTGAACGTCCCCAGTTGATAAGTTTGTCAAGAGATCCGACAATGACGTTGACGCCATTAGCCTTGAGCTCATTGACCATCCCTTCGATGTATTCATTGTCTTTCCACGCCTCGTAGGGCATGCACTTTGTAGTTACTTCCATTCCAAAGCTCCTTTCCGCCAGGCATATACGAGGCCCAGCACTAAAATTCCGAAAAACACTGCAATGCAAAGAAGTCCCTGCGCTCCGAGTTCACGCATGCGCACTGCCCATGGGAACAGGAACACGCATTCAACATCGAACATAAGGAACAAGATGGCATAAAGATAATAGCCCACCTTGAACTGGGCCATCGATTCGCCACGTGTGGGAATACCACACTCATATGCCTCGCCCTTCTGGGCGTTGAACGACCGGGGAGAGATCAGCCCGGCAATCCACAGAGCCAAAGCCACCAGAGCAAAGCCAGTAAGTGCCGCTGTGACAGCCAGTACGCCATTTGAAATGGATAATGTTATCATAAATTAAATAGTGTGAAAGGAGTGTAATAGCTCATTTTCCGCTGCAAAGTTACCAAATTTTTTCAATTACAGTCTATGTTGTAATAAGTTTTTAACATTTTGCCATAGGACTAAGTGTAGAGATCCAATAATTATTAGTATTTTTGCAGCATATAAAAACCAATCATTATATTAAGTAGGATGTACAAATCAGTTAATGCATTGCCCGTACAAAGCCATTTGAAGTCCTACTCATATTATACTACTTCCAATCTGATAACTAATTTATACATCCTACTTATATGAACAAACTACTCATCCTGTGCGCCGCCGCCATCCTCCCATCAGCGGTATGGGCGGCCGCCCCTACAACCTGGGGTGACTACTGGGAAGACCAGACCGTCTTCGCTGTCAACAAGGAGGAAGCTCATGCCACAACCACTCCCTATGCTACGGAAGCGGAGATGAAGGCAGACGCTGACTTCTTTGCGACGCCATGGGTCACACCGAAATCTACGAGAGTGAAGCTGCTAAACGGCACGTGGAAATTTCACTTTGTGGAAGAACCGTCGCTTCGGCCAACCGACTTTTACAAAGAGGGATTTGACACCTCCGGCTGGGACGACCTGCCAGTGCCCTCCAACTGGGAGATGCACGGTTACGACACTCCTATGTATGTCAACGTGGACTATCCCTTCGACAAGCAGCCACCATTCATCCGCGTCAAGCCCGGATTTGAAGGTAAATATGGTGAGAACCCGGTGGGATCATATGTCACAACTTTCACGGTGCCCAGCGAGTGGAGCGGACATAACCTTCTGCTAAACTTCGGAGGAATATACTCGGCAGCATATGTGTGGGTCAACGGCAAGTTTGTGGGCTATACACAAGGAGCCAATACCGACCATGAGTTTGACATCACGGAAATGGCCCGCACAGGCAACAACACACTTGCAGTGCAGGTGTTCCGCTGGAGTGACGGCTCATATCTCGAGGATCAGGATATGTTCCGCATGAGCGGCATCTATCGCGATGTCACTCTCACGGCAGTGCCGTCAACCTTTGTACGTGACCACTACATCACCTCAGCCCTTGATGCATCATCGGGCTACACATCGGGCACATTCAACGTGGAGCTGTCGATCAACAACCGTTCGACATCATCATCGACCGTAAGCGCCGAGGTCAAGCTGCTCGACCAGGCAGGCAACACAGTACACACATTTCCGGCCCAGAAAGTCGAGAATCTGGCATCTGCCGCCGAAAAAACGATCAAGTTTACCACTACACTCAGCGGCCTCAAGCTCTGGACAGCAGAAACTCCAAACCTCTACACCGTGGTGGTCAGCCTGAAAAACGAATCAGGCAAAGAGACCGAGGCATTCTCGACAAAATATGGCTTCCGCCACATAGCCCAGGTCGGTCAGTTTGTACATATCAATGGTAAAAAGGTGTTTTTCAAAGGCACCAACCGTCATGACACCCATCCGCTGACCGGACGCGCGATCGACATGGAAACGATGCTTCTTGACGTGACCATGTTCAAGCAGAACAACATCAACACACTGCGCACAAGCCACTATCCCAACGCAGCCAAGATGTATGCGATGCTTGACCACTTCGGCATCTACGTAATGGATGAGGCCGACGTTGAATGTCATGCCTACACCGACCTCAGCTCCAACACAACCTGGGAAAAAGCATTTGTGGACCGCGAACGCCGCATGGTGCTCCGCGACCGCAACCACCCGTCAGTAGTGTTCTGGTCAATGGGCAACGAGAGTGCCGAAGGCGTGAACTTCAAGGCATGCTATGACGCTATCCGCGCACTCGACCCTCGCATGATCCACTATGAGGGAATCGACCAGGACACCTGGCGCTACACTGACATGACCTCCAAAATGTATCCCAACATGAACCAGATGTCAGGGTTTGACGCCCAGACCTGGCGCAACAAGCCACACATCATATGCGAATATGCCCACGCCATGGGCCAAGGCGTAGGCAACCTCGTGGACTACTGGGATTTCATCGAATCGAGCCAGCGCACCATCGGCGGATGCATCTGGGACTGGGTGGACCAGGCCATATATCACCCCGATGAAATTGCATCCGGCAACATCCAGGGCTTCTACACGGGCTACGATTTCCCGGGTCCTCACCAACAGAACTTCTGCTCAAACGGCATAGTAGGTCCGCTCCGCGAGCCTACAGCGAAGCTGAACGAGGTGAAACACGTCTACCGCTACATCAAGATGAGCGGTTTCTCGGCCTCCACAAAGAGCCTGAAAGTCAACAACACCTACGACTTCATCGATCTGTCGGGCTTCAACGCCCAATGGTCTGTGAGCCGCAACGGAGTCGACATTGAGTCGGGAGTGATCACCGATTTCAACGTCGCATCGGAAGCAACCGGCACACTGACCATACCCTATCAGACCAAGCCCGAAGCCACCAGCGCCGACGAGTATCTGCTCACAGTGCGCTTCGTTACCAAATCAGACTGCGACTGGGCCAAAGCCGGCCACGAGGTAGCCTCCGAGCAATTTACCATCAAGGAACGCGGCGCTCTGCCTGAAATCAAATTCCAGGGCAACGACATGCTTACCGTCAGCGGCAACAACCCTGTCAGCGTGTCGGGTCGCGACTTCACATTGAAGTTTGACCGCACCGGCACACTCACCTCCATGAAATACCGCGGTATGGAATACATTCATGATGGTCAGGGCCCGGCATTTGACAACGTCCGCTGGATCGAAAACGACGCACCCTACTCGGGCATTCCTCCGACAACGCTCGACAATCCGACGTTCCGCGCCGATGGTGTGACACTTAACTACGTCAACGGCGACGCCGATGGCGCCGAGGCCGTGAAAATCGGAGGATCGTTCAGCTCCAACGGCTTCTGCGCCTACACCACCGAATATACCATCTATGCCAACGGCACAGTAGACCTCAGCACCACATTCCGTCCGTCATCCAGCAGCATCAACCGCCTCGGTCTAAGCATGGTGGTTAGTCCGGGCATGGAGCAGGTGGAATACTTCGCCCGAGGTCCTTGGAGCAACTATGTGGACCGCAAAACCGGCAGCCATGCTGCCGTCTACACCACCACGGTGACTGACATGTATGAACACTTTATCCGCCCGCAGAGCATGGGCAACCGCGAAGACCTCCGCTTCCTCAAGCTCACCGCCGCCGATGGCTTCGGACTGATGGTGGAAACCGAAGGCAGAGTCAACTTCTCGGCCCTTCACAACACAGAACAGGATTTTGCTGACGTGAACCATGACTGGCAGCTCAAGCACCGCGACGAGACAGTGTTGCACTTCGACTACATGCAGCGCGGTCTGGGCAACGGATCTTGTGGTCCCGGCACTCTCGACAAGTATAAAGTGCCCTCCTCAGGCGAATACACCTATAAACTCCGTTTCACTCCGCTGCTCACTGCCGGCGCCGGATACCAAGTGCCCGAAGGCAACAAATCGGAATCATATCTGAAAGAACTCACCGCTGAAGGCGCCCTCTCCTTTACAGGCTACTCAGCCTCAAAGGCACAGGAAGAGCTCTACACCCTGCTTCACGAAGTGACGGTCACCGCCCCCCACTCATCGCCCGCAGTAGTGATCATCCCCACCCTATCGGCCAAAGCCAACATGAAGATGTGGGTGGATTTCAACTCTGACTACAGATTTGACAGTGACGAAGAGATGGCTACGGACGCCGACGGCAACTTCCTGCTCGCAGTGCCCGAAGGCGTGACTTCAGGCACCTACCGCGCACGACTGGTGACCGACACTGCCACACCACGCGCCGAAGGCCCCGTAACTTCCGGCCGAGCCTATGACTTCTTTGTTGTCGTCGGACCGCCTGCCGCAATCGAGGAATATGTGACGCCAAACGGATCGATGCATCCGGAAGGCAACGCATGGGTGAAGCGCATAGCAACCACAGGAGCATATGCTGACGTGGAATTTACCGCCGACACCACTCCCGCCACATTCTACACAATGCTTGAAGAAGTACCTGAAGTGGTAGCAGGCAGCTCGTTTGTGCTTCATCTGGAAGCTAACGACCTTGGCAATACCGACACCGAACGTCAGGATCTGCGTTACAACGTGTGCTACATCTTTATCGACGCCCATGGAACCGGACAGTTTGAAGAGATAGGGCGCTACGGCAACCGATTCACAGGCGCCAGCACCGCAGCAAACTATGACATAGTCATGAACATCGACCACACTGTCACCCTTCCGGCGGAAACCTACACCGGCAAAGCCCGTCTGAGAGTGATATATCAGAATGCCTGGCGCGATCTCGACGGGCCTAACGCCAAGAACGTGACCGAAGGCGTGGCCTACGACATGGACCTCAAGGTGCTCGACCATGATCCCTCCAAGCCCGACATCCCCGTGGCTTCCTACATAGAGCCAAGCGGCACAATGCACAGCCAGGGCAACGCATGGGTGAAGAGAGTATACACCGAGGGTGCGAAAGCAGATATCGATGTCACATATACCGCCGCACCAAAGAGCGTGTTCACCCTTATGGAAGAAGGACTGGCAGTAGAGCCTGGCCATGATTTCACCCTGAACCTCGTGGCCAACAACCTTGGCAACACATCGATTGTGCGTCAGGACCTCCGCTATAACTTCTGTGTGATCTATTCAGACTTTGACGCCGATGGCAAATTTGACCAGGAAGCACGCATCGGAGATACATTCTCAGGCGCCAACACTCCGGCCAACTATGCCACAGTGATGAACATCGCGCAGACCCTGTCAGTGCCCGCCGATCTGAGCACCCGCACCGGACGTATCCGCATTATCTACCAGAATGCATGGAAACCCCTCTCCGGCCCGAACGCGTCCGACATCTATGAAGGACAGGCCATCGACATTCCTATCCTCATCGACAACAGCGCAGGCATTACCGAAGTGACAACTCCGGCCAAAGCCAACGACGAGATCTTCGACCTGCAGGGACGCCGGCTCAACCGGAAGCCCACCAGTCCGGGCATCTACATCATCAATGGCCGCAAGATTGCCGTGACCGGCAAATAATCCCCCACCCCATAACAATCAGCGGGATCGCATTTAGGTGCGGTCCCGCTGATTATTATATATACATCTTTTAGAGTGTGTTTGGATTTAACATGAATAAAATATTATGAAGAATTTTTAGTGGGATTTTCAATCGGTTTTGAGGAGCAATGGGGTTCCATTGTGACGAAAAAGCGGTTGAAAATACCGCAAAAAGACTCATAATAGTTATTCAATGTTAAATTCAAACACACTCTTAGATACAGTTGCCGAAATGAGAAAGGAACCAGGAGGAGATCGACATATAGATCACCATGCCTATGATGTCGTTGGTGATGGAGATGAAGGGGCCGGTGGCCAATGCGGGGTCGATTTTGAAGCGCTCCAGAGTGAGAGGCACGAAGGTGCCGAACACCGATGCAAAGAGCACCACGGCAAACAGCGACAGCGACACTGCTAGAGTAGTCACCTGAGTGGCCCCAAGATTCACACAATTATATATGAACACCAACAAGGCTATGATACTCGCATTGAGCAGCCCTACCCCAACCTCCTTAAGCACCTGACGGCTTGCCCTGGCAATCTCCAGCGAACCGTTGGCCAAGCCCTGAACCACAATAGCCGACGACTGAATGCCGACATTGCCGCCAGTGCCGCCGATCAGGGGAATAAACAGAGCCATGGCTGGATTAGTGGCAAATCCCTGTTCGAAATTTCCGAGGATAAGCGAATTGAATATGCCGCCGGCAATGCCGATAAGCAGCCACGGCAGGCGCGCCTTGGTCTGCGCGAACCAGGTGTCGTCGGTTTCCACATCGGAGCTAAGACCTGATGCCAACTGATAGTCACGTTCTTGCGACTCGCGCACGTCGTCCATCACGTCGTCGACAGTGATCTGTCCGACCAGACGGCCTATAGAATCCACCACCGGCATAGCCACAAGGTCATATTTCTCAAAATCCTGAGCCACCTCATCGATGTTGGTATCGGTCTTCACCGCCACCGGATCCTCCTCCATCACATGCTTGATTTTCGACACAGAAGGATGGGTCAACATCTTTTTCAGAGGCAACACCCCTCGCAGACGCTCGTCATTGTCGACAACAAACACGTAATAAATTTCATCGAGATCCTCAGCCTGACGACGCATCTCCTTGATGCACTCAGGCATCGACCAGTTTTCGTTGACGACGATCATCTCCGTGCCCATCAGGCCACCGGCCGTGTCCTCGTCATACTTCATCAGATCGATAATATCGCCGGCCTGCTCCACGTCATCGAGCTGCGACAACACCTCTTCCTGGTCTTCCTTGTCGAGTTCCTGAATAATGTCCACGGCATCATCCGTGTCCATATGGTCGATCTGCTTTGCAATCACCTCATTCGGGAGATTATCGAGCAGCTTCTTGCGGTCGTCCTCATCAAGTTCCATGAGCACATCGGCAGCAGTTTCCTCATCAAGCAACTTGTAGAGGAACTCAGCCTGCTCAAGATCCAGATCCTGATACAATTCGGCAATATCGGCCGGATGCAGACTGTCAAGTTCCTTGCGGGCAGCCTCCACATCACCCCGGTCGATAATCGAACGGATCTCCTCCAAATATTCAGGGCTATACTCTTTCATATCCGCAAAATTAATCAAATTCCTCCACTTCGGCTCTGCGAAACAGAAAAAACGCAAAAAAATCGCCGAAAATTTGGCTAATTCAAAAAAACTCCCTACCTTTGCAACGCAAAAAGCAAAAACGGGGTATTAGCTCATCTGGCTAGAGCGCGACACTGGCAGTGTCGAGGTGAGCGGTTCGAGTCCGCTATACTCCACCAAAATCAACACAATAACCGCTGTAACTCAAAAAGTTACGGCGGTTTTATTTTCACATCCAAAACCGGCTTTTACTTCCCTGTTATCCGGCAATGCTTACAGGTGGACTTGGCGTCAATAAGGACTATCAATGAAAGGAACTAAGGTCCAGCCTCACAAGTTTTGAAGTAGGCTTACTCCAGATTTTATATGCGCCTTCCAGATAACGAATTCAGCCCGAGGAAACGAATTCGTCGGGCTGAATTTTGTTAGAGTATGTGATTGCGGAGATTACCGTACCAGCACCTTGGTGGCTTTGGTGCCCTGGCGCTTAAGGTAGAGGCCGGGGGTAAGGGCGGAGCCGCTTATGCGTACGCCACCCAAGGTGAAGTATTCAGCTGCTGCATCGCAAATATCGGTTTCAATGCCTTCAATGCCGACTTCGGCCTTAAGATCTCCAACTATGCTGAAGTCTTTCCATACATCCGCATCTTTGTAAACCGCTACCGCACCGTCCAACACGTGAAGAGTAACGTCGCTTGTCTCAACGTCATAAAACGCTCTTGAGCCAAGAGTCGGAGGATTTGTGGCATAGCAATAAATACTCGCTAATTCATAGCATTCACTGAAGGCCATATCACCAATTTTAGACACCGATTTGCCGAGAGTAAGAGTTGTGAGGCGGTCACAACAATCGAATGCGTGATGGCCGATTTCAGTAATCGATTCTGGAATTATGACAGATGTCATACTGCAATCCGCAAAAGTATAATCGCCGATTTTAGTCACCGAGTTGGGGATATTGACGGAAGTTAGTGCGATGCAATAGTCGAATGCATGGTTACCGATTTCAGTAACCGATTCCGGGATTTCGACAGAGGTGAGGCTGCTACAATCAACGAACGCATACGCGCCGATTTTAGTCACAGATTCAGGGATAGTGACGGAGGTAAGGCTGCTGCAATTTTCGAAAGCGTGGCTACCGATGCTAACTACACTAAAGCCGTTGGCGGTTTCGGGGATATCGACTACGCTGGGTTCACCAGCATATCCTACAACCGAGGCTGTCTTAGCCTCTTCATCAAGAACTTGACATTTAAGGTTGCCAATGGTGAATTTATCGCCGACAGCGGCGTGAACTGTGGCGCCAAGGGTCATTACCGCCATGAAAATGAGTGAAAATTTCTTCATGCTTTGTTGCTTTGAAATGTGACTATATTGATTTTGTTGCTATCGTTCATATCGTTATAATGACGGATCGTCGATTGAGTATCTCTAAATAAGAGATTATGATTTTTGGGTAATTGTTGTATGTCAAGAAAATACACAATAGAGATTCAACCTTTTGCTAAACGAATTGTGGATAATCGTCTGATATGTTGTAATGCATATGAATTTTTCTTTGTAGATTATCCTCTCATTTGCAAAATATTTTATACTTTTGCAAAATAAATAAGTATCTCTTATTTAGAGATTTGAATGTTGCCAAACAAAATAGCCTCAATGCAGGTGCACCAAGGCGTTCGTGTTCTTTAGCGGGATTTTAGTATGAGTTCATTGACTTCATAAACGATGGAGGCATCGAGGGGCGCGAATAAATCAGTGGTAGCAAAATACCACTGATTCCTTATTTTGGGTGATTCGTTGTGATTTTAGGCTGTATAAAATGCAAAAAGCTCTGCAGAAGCAGAGCCTTAATATCTTTTTGAAGTCACATTTTGTGATTTCAAAGTGTATCGAGAATTACAGATGGTGCTATCGCCATTTTTGAGAATGCGAACAGTTTCTTGCCAAGGTCTTTGATTGATGCCCCTATGTGATAGAGAGTATCATCAATAATCAGGAAACGGTCATGGATGTCGGCCACATACTTTATTTCTATAGGAGCATATTGGCGATTGTGGCGTTGCAAGTCAAGACGGATTTGCCTTGAACGGTCAGCATCGGTATATATAACTGCGCTAACGCTGTCTCCACGCTTATCAAACAAGGTAAGAACTGACTCATCAACATAGTTATCAATCAGTATGATTCTCTTTTTCGCGGACTTTACAAGGTCACACACAAACTTATAAGCATCGAATATCTGACCGTTGAAGAAAATGCCTTCTACCGGAGGAAGGGATGCTTTGACAAAGAAATCAACCTTATCCGTGAGTTCGTCAAGTCGGCGGTCATGCTCGGACAGACGGTGGTCAATCCGCGACTCCATGTATAGAAGACGTTGATTCACGCTGTATCCCCGAAGCAGATACTCCTTTAACACCTTATTCGCCCACTGACGGAACTGTGTAGCATTGATACTGTTAACCCGGTAGCCAACAGATAGAATTGCATCCAGATTATAAAATTTAGTTCGGTAATTTTTACCGTCTGCGGCAGTTAGTTCCAAAATGGAACATACTGAATCCTCATCTAACTCTCCTGATTTGAATATGTTGGATAAGTGTTTAGTGATAGCCGGGCGTTTTGTTCCAAACAGTTCCGCTATCTGAGGCTGAGTCAGCCAAACGGTTTCCTTATCCACTCTGACATCTAATGAAAACGTAGAGTTTGGTTGATAAAGAATTATCTCATTATCGACATCATTTATTTTAGGAACGCTATTGTCGTTGTTATCCATATGCGGGCTTATTAGATTGCAAAATTACGAAAAATAATCGGTATTTCAGCCGATTACGTTGCAATACCGCACGACTATTTCATTAAAAAAAGTTCTCGAAGTTGAAAAGAAATGTTTCTTATAGGACCGTTACAAAGGCCAATTCGCGGCATTGACCCCACAGCAGATCTACTTCACCGCCACATCCATTATCACCACTGACGATAATTGGTTCTGACAATCACCGGAATGATATAAAAATAGCCGGGAGTGCCTAATCTTACGCGATCGAAAAAAGGAGGCCACACAATGTGTGGCCTCCTTTAAATTTCCGGGAAATGCCGATGAGATTACTGGTGTCCGCTGACGGCCACTTCCTTGTTGATCTTCGACACGAGGCCCTGAAGCACTTTGCCCGGGCCAAGTTCGACAAATTCGGTGGCGCCGTCGGCAATCATGTTGCGCACGGTCTGTGTCCAGCGCACGGGAGCGGTGAGCTGTGCCACGAGGTTGGCCTTGATTTCGGCGGGGTCGGTGTGGGGCAGAGCGTCGACGTTCTGGTAGACGGGGCAGATGGGACGTGTGGAACTCGGTTGCTTCGATGGCTTCGGCGAGTTCGGCGCGTGCGGGCTCCATGCAGGGCGAGTGGAAAGCGCCGCCCACAGGAAGTTTCAGCGCGCGCTTTGCGCCTGCGGCCTTGAGCTGTTCGCAAGCGGCATCAATAGCAGCCACCTCGCCTGAGATCACAAGCTGTCCGGGGCAGTTGTAGTTGGCGCAGACTACTGTGCCTTCAATTCCGGCACACACTTCCTCGACCTTTTCGTCGGGGAGTGCAATGATGGCTGCCATTGTGGAGGGGTTGATCTCGCATGCCTTCTGCATGGCCATGGCACGGGCGGCCACAAGCTTCAGGCCGTCTTCAAAGCCAAGTGCTCCGGCAGCCACAAGAGCTGAAAATTCGCCGAGCGAATGGCCGGCTACCATATCGGGGCAGAAGTCAGCGCCAAGCGACTTAGCAAGGATCACAGAGTGGAGGAAGATGGCAGGCTGAGTCACCTTGGTCTGCTTGAGATCCTCTTCTGTGCCTTCAAACATGAGGTCGGTGATGCGGAAACCAAGGATTTCGTTGGCTTTCTCAAACATTGCTTTGGCCTCGGGATTGTTGTCGTAGAGGTCTTTGCCCATGCCGACGAACTGGGCGCCCTGTCCGGGGAATACAAATGCTTTCATTCTGGATTATGTTCTTGTTTAATAATGATGTTTAACGGGGGCAAATTTACGGAAATATTTCCGTAATTCAAAATGCAGATTTTTTTTGTGTTTTTTTGCCGGTGTATAACAATAATCGAATCCGGACATGCGTTATAAAGATCGCAAACCTTACTCTTAATCCAATATTGCAAGAAAGGGAAACCCCCGCGCTTGAGAAAGCCCGGGGGTTTTTCCTTATCTTTCAGAGCACGCTAACGCGCTCTTAGAGGCTGGATTGCATTATTTTGCAGAGAGGAACTCCTGATGATATTGATCAAGGATCTGGCGCACAGCTTCGCCAATCTGCAGATAGTCTTCGCGGTCAAGGTTGGCGAGGGAGGCTCTGACTGACCATTCCGGGCCATCGAATCCGGAGCCATTGAGCAACACCACTGAGGTCTGCGTACTGAGCCTCATCACGGCATCGAGGGGATTGTGGGTCTTCTTGAGCCACGCGGCAAACTTATCGCCATAGAATTTGCGTGCCCAGACCATCAGGTCGATCTCGGAATAGTAACCGGCTCTGAGCGGATCTGGCAGGAGTTTGAAGCCAGTTGTGCTCCATAGAGCCTCGAGGCGCGATGCTATCATGTATTGCATGGCATGTTTATAGACATCGGCAGTATCGAGCAGACATTTTCCGGCAAACAGAGCCATCTGAATCTGCTGGGGCGTGGAGAGTCCGGCAGTATGGTTGAGAGCCACGGAGCGGCTGTCGGCCACCATTCGGTCGATGAATTTCACGGCGGGTACGTCAGTGGTCAGCGAGCCATAGCGTTTGTCAAGATCCCGCCGCAGGCTCTGGGGCAATGCCGCAATCTGAGCATCGAACACATTCTTATGATGGAGCGCGATTACAGCCAGACGCCAACCAGTAGCCCCGAAATATTTTGAGAATGAGTAGACGCAAAGAGTGTTGTGAGGGAGCGCATACATCAGCGACTCGAAATTCTGGGCGAATGTGCCATAGACGTCATCGGTCACTATCATCAGGTTAGGATTGTCAGTCTTGACAATCTTGATCAGCTGCTTGAGGTTGGCTTCGCTCAATCTGTAGCTCGGAGGATTGGACGGATTTATCAGACAGAGCAGCTTTACTTTCGGGTCGCGCAGTTTATCGAGTTCTGATTCGGGATACACCCAGTCGTGATAGCCTTCCGCGTCAACAGCGTTTGCGCTCACATTGACCACATTGAACTGGTAGCGGTCGAGTTCCGGAATCTCGATGTAGGGAGTGAAGATAGGCGTCATCAGAGCGATGGTATCACCTTTTTTAAGCAGATGGTTTGCCTGCAGAGAGTCAAATATATAGCACATTGCAGCTGTGCCACCTTCAGTGGCAAACAGGTCGTAGTCGGCACCACCGCCTGATGCTCTCCGGCCCATTTCCTGGGCCATGTATGGGCGTATGATCTTCTCTGTGTTAGTCAGGATTCTGACGGGAGTGGGATATTGGTCACCGATTATCCCCTCAGCCCATTCATAGGCAAGAGAGTCACGGTCGCAACCCAATTCGGTGGTGGCATAAGTGTAGACACCGTTAAGCAGCTTGCCACCTTCCGTGTCGTTATGCCCGGCAAGGTATTTCTCCAACCTATCGGCTATGCCATCGCCCTGAACGGGAATCCCGGCGATGCCCGGAGTCTGGGTGCCGGCGCGGCGGCATTCATCCAAGGCCCAAGGTCCGAGCAGGAAAAATGCCTCTCTGGCATCGGCTGCAATCCAGTTGGGATTGCCTCGTCCGGCGTTGAGGAATGTGGCCGTAGACTGCCTGGCGCTTTTCTTGGCCAGAGCAATCAGTTCGTTTTTGATTTCAAAAGGCGACATACTCGAGAGCTTGCGCTCATAGTCGCGGCTAAGAGGATTTTCTGTATGCTTATCCATATTTATGTGGGTTTTATCTATCATTCAAAACACAGAAGCATACGGAAATGTTTGCGCCATAAAAAAGGTCTGCCGGCATTGTTATGTCGACAGACCTCTAAAAAAATCGGATAACGATTACTGAAGCTTATGGATCACCAGGCCCGAACGGAGCTTAGGCTCGAACCATGTGGTTTTCGGAGGCATGATGGTTCCGGAATCGGCAATGTCCATGAGCTGCTTCATCGACACTGGATAGAGCGCGAGGGCCGCAGCCATCTCGCCGGAGTCAACGCGGCGTTTCAGCTCTTCCAGTCCGCGGATGCCACCGACGAAGTCAATGCGCTTTGAGGTGCGCAGATCATCGATGCCGAGCAGATCGCGCAGGATCAGGTCGGAACTGATAGTCACGTCGAGCACACCGATAGGATCATTGTCATCGTAGCGACCTTCACGCGCAGTCAGCGAATACCAACGGCCGTCTAGATAGAGAGCAAAGTTATGAAGTGCTGCCGGATGATACACTTCGGTGCCTTTATCTTCGACTACGAAGTCCTTGGCCAGTTTTTCGAGAAACTCGGCAGGACTCATTCCGTTGAGATCGCGCACCACCCTATTGTAGTCGATGATTTGCAGATGGCTCGACGGGAAAGCCACCGCCAGGAAGAAGTTATATTCCTCGGCGCCGGTATGGTCCGGATTGGCCATAGCCTTCTCGTGGCCCACAAGGGCGGCTGCGGCAGTGCGATGGTGACCATCGGCAATATACATTGCCGGAATCTTGGCAAATTCTTCAGTGATACGGCAGATCAGCTCCTTGTCGGACACCACCCAGAAGTGATGGCCGAAGCCATCTGGTGCGGTGAAGTCATATTCTGCCGGAGAGGCTGTGACAGTGCGGATAATGCCGTCGAGCACCTCATTGTCGGGGAAAGCGAAGAACACAGGTTCGACATTTGCGTTATTGATACGCACGTGCTTCATGCGGTCCTCCTCCTTATCCTTGCGGGTCAGCTCGTGTTTCTTGATCGCTCCGCTCATATAGTCTTCGACGGCAGCAGCCATCACAATGCCATACTGAGTGCGGTCGCCCATGGTCTGTGCATAGATATAGTAGCACTCTTCGGGGTCCTGCACGAGCCATCCTTCAGACTGGAATTTTTCAAAATTCTCTACAGCCTTTTCATACACCCTGGGATCATGCTCATCTGTTCCTACAGGGAAGTCAATTTCAGGCTTGATGATATGATAAAGCGAACGTGGGTTGCCTTCGGCTTCCGCACGTGCTTCATCAGAGTTGAGCACATCATATGGACGCGAGGCAACCTGAGTCACCAGATCGCGAGGAGGGCGCACGCCCTTGAACGGTTTGATTTTGGCCATGGAATTAAGATTTAAAGGGATTGTAGTATTAAACGATTATTTAAAGTTTTTGCGTTCAATGGTCTGTGCTCTGTCAGGGCCTACCGAGAGGATTGTGATCGGAGTTTCGAGCTCGCGTTCAAGGAATGCCACATAGTCAAGGAATGCCTTCGGCATCTCTTCCTCGGAAGTCATTGCGCTCATTGGCGTTTTCCAACCGGGCATCTCGGTGTAGACAGGTTCGATTTCGAGGCCATCGACATCATAGGGGAAATCAGTGACAGTTTCGCCATTGATGCGATAGGCAGTGCAAGCCTTCACGGTGTCGAAATCATCGAGCACATCGCTCTTCATCATGATGAGCTGGGTCACGCCATTGATCATGATGGCATATTTCAGAGCCACAAGGTCGATCCATCCACAACGGCGTTCACGTCCGGTCACAGCACCATATTCATGACCGATGGCACGGATGCGGCTTCCGGTCTCGTCAAACAGCTCAGTGGGGAACGGGCCGCTGCCTACGCGGGTGCAGTAGGCTTTGAAAATGCCGTAAACTTCGCCAATAGTGCGGGGAGCCACTCCGAGTCCGGTGCAAGCGCCGGCGCAAACGGTGTTGCTCGAGGTTACGAAAGGATAAGATCCGAAGTCGACATCGAGCATTGTGCCTTGCGCACCTTCACAGAGCACTTTTTTGCCTTCGCGCAGATATCCGTTGATCAGATGTTCGGAATCGACAAGATCATACTGCTGCAGATATTTCACAGCGTCAAACCAGCGTGCTTCCAGTTCAGCCACATCAGGATCGGGCATGCCCAGCGAAGCGAGAGTAGCCAGATGTTTGTTTTTGGCAGCTGCATAGCGGTCGTGGAAATTCGGTGCGATGGTGTCACCCACACGCAGACCGTTACGTGAGATCTTATCGGTATATGTAGGACCGATACCCTTACCGGTTGTACCGATCTTGCCAGCGCCCTTGGCAGCCTCATTAGCAGCGTCAAGCACGCGGTGAGTGGGGAGAATCAGATGTGCCTTCTTACTTATTTTGAGCACTTTCTTCATATCGACCCCGCTCTGTTCGAGCGCTTCGGCTTCCTCACGGAACAGGATCGGGTCAAGCACCACGCCATTGCCGATGATATTGACCTGACCATGCTGGAAAATGCCGGACGGAATGGAGCGGAGCACATATTTTTTGCCGTCAAACTCCAGGGTGTGTCCGGCGTTGGGGCCGCCCTGGAATCGAGCCACCACATCGTAGCGGGGTGTGAGCACGTCCACCACCTTACCTTTTCCTTCGTCGCCCCACTGGAGGCCTAACAGAACATCGACTTTCATAACGGAAATCTGAGTTATATGTAGTTTTTAAATTATTTTTTCAATTGATTTTGCATTTGCTTTCTGCGTGCGCGGCGGCAACGGCCACACTCACCATAGACAAAAATCTCTATCGACCCGGCCGGAGCGAAATCGCCATAGCTCTGAGTTGCCACCCAATCGCGCAATGATGATGCTTTGCGGCGATGCACCGATCCACACACCGAACACACCAGATTCTGGCGAGGCTCAGCTTTAGCGGCCGATGACACTACTTCATAGTCGATCTTGCGATGATTGCTTGAGCGACGCAGCACTCCTGAATCAATGAGCAACGGAATAGTGTTGAAAAGAGTGGCACGGCTCACGCGCAACGACCCTTCTGCCGTGCGGCGCAGAAGATCGTCGGCACTGAATCGTCCTTTCATCTCCAGAGCTACCTCCAAGATGAAGAAGCGCTCGGGAGTACGTCGCTTTCCCTGACGCTCAAGATGGTCGGAAAACTGACGGCGGAGATTCGTGCGAAATTTATCATCCATCGGCGGGGTCCACTAAATAATGTTTCAGGCTTCCGAGCCGCTGCCGGCAGGAATCACTGGCTGAGCGCCTTCATCGGAGCAGAGCACCAGGAGCAGATTGCCGACCATCGCCGCCCGGCGCTCGTTGTCGAGCGTCACCATCTGTTCCTGATCTATGCGGTCGAGGGCCATCTTCACCATAGTCACCGCGCCCTCCACAATCTTCTCGCGGGCCGATATGATGGCCGAAGCCTGCTGGCGGCGGAGCATCACGGCGGCAATCTCCGGAGCATAAGCCAGATAGTTAATCCGGGCTTCCTCAACGTGAATGCCGGCCATTGACAGGCGCTCGTTGAGTTTCAACACAAGTTCGCGGTTGATATGCTCGCCGCCTGAACGCAGGGTGTTTGAATCATGGCCGTCATCGTCATAGGCATAGCCACCGGCCACCTCACGCAACGCGGCATCGCTCTGAATCGCAACAAACCGTGCGAGCGACTGAGTCTGGTCAATGTCGAAAGTGGCGCGGTAAGTGTCGCGTATCTGCCACACAAGCACCATGCCGATCATTATCGGGTTACCCTCCTTATCGTTGACCTTTATCGGAGGAATATCGAGGTTGAACAGGCGCAAAGACACTTTACGAGCCGTCATCAGAGGGTTGATCCAATGATAACCGGTGATGGAGAATGTGCCGCTGTATTTACCAAAAAAAGTAAGCACCATAGCCTGATTGGGCTGGAGCATGATAAACCCTTTTGAGCAAAAAGCCAGCAAGATAGCGATAAGAACGGCCACTACCGGGCCTGCCGTTTCGCCAAGCGTCATCGCCGACCATACGGCAACGCCGACCATCACAAGCATGAGGCCTAACATCAGAAACCCATTGAGGCACAAGCCACGGTAAGCATATTCCTTGTTCATAACCACGTAATTTTACAATTCATAACTTTGCAAATTTACAAAACTTTTGTGGCTACACCAAAATTTTCTCAGAATCTGACGCCGACTACCGCAGAGAGCGATTCCGTGGAGTTGAAAAAGAGATATTTCGATGCAAAAAGCATGTTTCCGTCAAAGTTTAGCAAGATTGAGGTGAAGAGGGCTCGATGATTATAAGTCACGGAGCATTTGACTATCGAGGCCAATGACACCAACTCCGACTTAAGCTGCGCACGGTGGCGCATACGACGGTAGCCGATCGATGGAAGCACCGTCATGTTGACAAGCCAGCCATGGGGCATCACGAAATTGTGGGCATAGCCTGCCATCAGATTGTAGTCAGTGTAGCGATAGTAGGCATTAAGCGGAAGATCGGCCACTTGTGCCAGAAGATCACGTGGCAGATCTGAAAAATCGATGTTAATACGTTGCCGGTTATAGTCAAATCCCAGTAGCCACGATCCGGCGCTCTGTTTCTGATATTTGGAGAAACTATATGCCGCGGCCTGCGAATAGTTGCGGTTGTTGAAAAAATAGTAAGCGTTGAAGTTCAGCAATGTCTGATCGACAGGGACCATGTAGCGCTTCCCTTTGAGCAGATCCGGATTTGAGCCGAGCTGACTGACACGCCCCAGCCCGTCAGTGTTGATTGATGTGAGTTCTGCAGAAAACAGTGCGGTTGTGAATGAAAAGTTAAAAGTGCGCCGGTTGTCGTTCTCGCCATACGGCCAAGTGGCCACATCCCATGTGTAGCCTACACTGACACCCATGAAATTGACTGAGAAACCGAGTTCGGAGGAGATGTTAGACCGAAGCAACACACGGTTGTCACCCTTCAGAGAGAAATCATAGACATATGACTGCATGGTGTTCTGGTTCTTGATACTCGCTTTCCAGTTCTTGCCAGTGCTTACCACATAGGCAGGATTATAGGAATTAAAGGTGCTGTCGGTCCAATTATAAACCTTACGGACGAAATTCAGGAAACGCGGGTAGTTGATGCTCGGATCGTTGATTTTATAGTCGGCAGCCTTCAGTTGCTGAAACCAGTTACCGTTCAGCGATGGCAATGAGTCAGCGGCCTCCTCACCGCGTAGCGAAGTGGAAGCAAGGATCAGAAACATCATGCAAGCAAACGCTTGAATATATTTCATTCTACTGTCTGATAAATTCCAGAGCTTTGTCAATAAATTGTGGATCGTCATAGCCGATCCAGAAAATAGGATGGCCGCGCCGCTCCATGCCGCGAAACCAGGTCATCTGCCGCTTAGCGAACTGATGAATAGCGATTTCAAGTTGCCTGACCATCTCCTCTCGATCGAGTTGACCAATAGCATGGAGCGTTAGATACTTATATTCCAGGCCATAATATATCAGGTCCTCAGCGGGGATGCCGGAAGCGAGCAGACGCTGCACTTCGGCAATCATCCCTGCATCGATTCTTGCGGTAAGTCGCCCGGAGATGCGGCGACGGCGCTCATCGCGTCCGATAGCCACCCCGATGACCTTGGCATCGGCCACAGGATGTGGCGTTGCCGCCGCAGCGGCTTCAGGATGTGCCAGATAATATGTCTGTATCTCAATTGCCCGGATGGCACGCGCCGCGGTGTCGACATCGGTAGTGTTGTGAAGGGCCTTCATCGAACCGAGTATTCCTGTAAGTTCCTCCAGAGTCTTGCCTCTGAGCGACTCGCGCAACTCTTTGTTTTCCGGAACTTGCGGCAACTCGAGGCCATTGAGCAGCGCCTCGACATAGAGTCCCGTTCCGCCACATATGACCGGCACCTTTCCACGCGATTCAACATCGGCGATAGCAGCTCTGGCGTCACGCAGATATTCAAACAGATTGTACTTGACACCGGCCGGACATATGTCGATCAGATGATAAGCCACATCACCATATTCGTCAAGGTCCTTGCCGGTACCGAGGTCCATACCTCTGTAGACCTGACGCGAGTCGGCACTGATGATCTCACCACCGATAGCCTGCGCCAGTTCCACAGCCCGACGCGTTTTTCCAGAAGCAGTGGGTCCGGTAATTACAATCACTTCAGCATTTTGGAGTTAAAGAAGTCCAACATGCGCGCATAAACAAGGGCACGCGTATCACAACCATTAATCGAATGGTTCATATTGGGGAACAGAAGCATATCGACCCAACGTCCCTCCTGCTCCACAGCGCTGATATATTCGATCGTATTTGACATATGGACATTGTCGTCGGCGGTGCCGGACATCATCAACACGGGACAGCAGAGTTGCGAAGCGCGGGAAAGTGGCGCTGACGACTCATAACCAGATGGGTTCTGGCGCGGAGTGGTCATGTAGCGTTCGGCATAGATCGTGTCATAGAAACGCCACGAGGTGACGGGGGCGACTGCCACAGCGGCAGCATATGCAGCCCCCTTGGCAGAAGAGGCCATCAACGTTTCATAACCACCGTAGCTCCAGCCATGAATGCCTATGGCATCACCATTGACCCATGGCTGCGCCTTCAAGTGAGAAAGCAGAGCAAGCTGATCGATGGTTTCATAATGGCCAAGACGCTTGTAGACTATCTGCTCGAATTCACGTCCGCGGCCGCCGGTGCCGCGTCCGTCGACACACACAACTATATAACCCTTCATGGCGAAATAACGCTGCCAGTCCATTGACCAGCGGTTGGTCACCTCCTGAGAGCCCGGTCCGCTATACTGATAAACCACCACCGGATATTTGCGCGAGCTATTGAAATCAAGCGGCTTGATCATCCAGCCATTGAGAGTGAAACCCTCACTCTGGATGGTAAAAAATTCTTTTTGTGGCACTCCTGCGAAACGTGCGCTATAGGCTGCATTATCCTCAAGCACCCGGATCGATTTGTCTTTGGCATTATAGAGAAAATAGACCGGGGGGACATTGGCCTGGGAATAGTTGACCACATAATGATTCATGGCCGGAGCAAAAGTGGCCGAAGCCCACCCGTCGGCGGGAGTCACGTTAACGTGGCGCCCCTTGCGGTCAACCCTTGTGATCACACGGTTTATCGGTCCTGACGATGCCGACTGATAGTAAAATCCGCCATCAGCACATGCGCCATAATAAGCTGTGACATCATAGTTGCCGGAAGTGAGCGCTCCCATCTCCTGACCGGCATATGACAGCCGGTAGAGATGGCTGAATCCGGTGCGGTCGCTGAACACCACCATTCCATCTGCCTCATAAGTGATCTCTTCGTAGCATTCAGGACGGATCCAAGCTTTTGACGTATCGGTGTAAATGCTGCGGCTCACTGTGCTTTTAGGGTTCACGCTATAGAGTTCAAGACGATTCTGGTCGCGATTGAGCGTGGCTGCGATAAGCACATCGGCAGTCGGGCCGTAATGTATGCGCGGGATATACTCGATCGACGCATCGGGCAACTCCACGCTTTTGGTCTTTCTGGTTTCTACATCATATGTATGGATGGTGACTACAGAATTTTTCTCGCCGGCCACAGGATATTTATAGGTAAAGCGTCCGGGATAAAGAGCATAAGCCTCATTTGGATTACATACTCCGGCATAGAGATCGAAAGTGAAGGCGGGCACCTGCGCTTCATTATATTTCAGATATGACAGCGCGGAATTATCGGGGGCCCACTCCATGGACCTGAATGTTGTGAACTCCTCCTGATAGACCCAGTCAGGCACACCGTTAATAATGACATTGACCTCACCATCGGTAGTGGCCGGAGTTTCAGTGCCGTAATCAAGCTTAGAGATGTAGATATTGTTGTCATCTGCCATATAAGCCACCATGCGTCCATCGGGTGACATCACCGGAGCCTGCTGGCGGGTGTGCTCGGTCGACAGCGGTTTGAGCGTGTTACGCTTGAAATCATATACGAAATATTCAGCCCAGAACGAATGCCGGTAAATATCTTCGCGATTGACATAGACAAGCATCTTGGTGCCATCGGCGTTCAGCTCGTAACCATCGATTGACTCAAGTTTGCGGTCACCGCGTGTGCGGGTAACATCAAACAGGGTTTCGGCAAACTTGCCCGTCGCCACATCATAGCGATCGAGTTTCTTTCCGCCATCGGTGAGCTTCACGTAGCTAAGTCCATCAGGCATGAAACTGAGCGAGGCAGATGCCGCTCCATTCAATGGATAAACATATTGGGCCAGTTCTTTCACATTGACCGAACGGCCTGCATCAGCTGCATTGGCAGCCGAAACCGCGATTAAAGCGGCTGAAAGGATGCTGATTGTCTTCATTTATAGATTGTAGTGTGGCAGTTGCCACATTTAAAAAAGTGTAGGTTGATTGTCATCGTCATGAAAAAGGGTGCGCTGGGGCGGCTGATAGCCAAAGTCAGGGTCGGAAACACCCCCTTGCGAAGAGGATGTTGCCGGCGCACCACCAGGGAGCAACCAATCCACTTCGGTCATATCGTCAGAAGTGATCACCTCAGGAGCCGGCTCCTTGCGAGGACGTCCGCGACGCTTTTTCGGCGCTGTGGGCTTGGGAGCAGCAGCTTCTTCGTCAGTATGAGGTTCGTCGGCTTCTGCCTGCTGCGCCACAGATTCAGCCGAAGGTTCGGCCGGCTCATTCTGTTTGGCTTCAATCATTTCGTTTCTGGCCGACAAAGCCGCAGCCAAAGCTCCGGCCGACTCCATCTCGCTGATCTTGGCTGTCAGTTCGTTTATCTCCTGATCCTTTGCCTGGATCTCAGATTGCATTTCAAGTTTTTCAGCATGGGCAGCTTTCAATTCCCTCTGCAGCTCATCAATGCGGCGTTTAAATTCATCCTCATCATTTTCCCGGACTTCAGATGCTCTCAACTTGTTCATCAACGACTTGATTTCAAGCTGATATTGCTCTTTCTCGGCATCAAACGAGTTGAGTTTTCCTTCCAGATCGCGCACTCGCTCGGTAAGGGCGCGTCGCTGCCGCTGCTCGCTCAAAATCTGCTCCTTCTGTTCGTCGCGTTTCTGCTCGATAAGCTTGCGTTCCGACTTTATCTGCTCCAACTCGGCCTGCAGGCGTTGGCGATCATCGTTGACCGCGTTATGGGCTTCAGTGCTTGCCGAATTGGCCAGGCGGGCAATGTATTCCTTAAACTGCACCCCCATCGCTTCATAAAGCCTCATTCGTTGGGCATCGCGGTCGAGGCAATCGCGCACCAACGATGGCAGCGATTCGTTGACCACCGATAGAATACCATCGATGATCTCGATCGGCATATCGTCAGGCAGCGGACCGGAATAAGGCTGAGCAGTAGTCTGTCTGGCCGTATTGTCGGCTATAGGCTGTAAAGTCGGTATCAGCTGCGAATCAACAGAATCGTGGTTGAAGTTTTCTTCGTCCAGTTCCTCTACCGAGAATCCGAAGGCGCGTTTTATGAATGTTTGGAAGCCCATGTTTATGATTCGATTTATTATTATTCTGGAATTTTATACGTTTTTTGGTTTAGCCACAGCTCCGACTCCTTTCCGGCCATTTATGCTGATGGCCAATGGAGAGTCAAATGTAACCACCCTGATCCACTCGGTTTCAACATCGGCGGGCATTGAGTCAAGGAAATCCATATCGCAGATAGCATGAGAATCTGCATTATGCACATCGACAGTGAAATACCCCACACCTATTGAAGTAAGATTCTGGAAGAAATGAGTGCCCTGACTCGGCTCTATGCGATAGCCCGGAAGAGAAGACTCCACGATGAGTCTGGCGGCTGAGATATGCGGCCATTTCACCGGGATGCCGAGTGCCGGGTCCGATGACCCCCAACGCCCCGGACCAATGAGCAGATACTGCTCATCGCGATCGAGAAATAATCGGTTTATGCGTTCGATTTCCGAGGCTATGGCCGGGGTCTGCAATGAGTCAAAAGCACCAGGCTTGACATACACCACAGACCGGATTCCCTCAACGTTTCCATTGCCCAACGCCGTGTCGCTGCGCAGAAGCAGATCGGAGTCGGGCAAAGCGAGCACAGAATCGTCGCCCATCTCCTTTTTATCGACTATGGGGCGGATCTGTAGCCAGTAAATGTTGCCGGCATCCCTACCATTGACCACACCGGCAAATTCGATCTCCACGGGACGTGCCATTTCGCTCTGTCCGACAGAGAGCATCTGTTCCACAGCCTTTGCCAGCGGGAAAGCTCCATGATTCAGCATGTTGGCAAATGTGACCACCTTGCGCCCCGGCCCATCGGCATTGTCGCGCATAATGCCGTCATGTGGATCATATGTCGACACCATCAGATTGAGAGCACCTGACGATGCAAGTTCCTGGACCCTCATCGATCGTAGATTGAAACCATCATCGGCAGTGAAATCAATTTCATAGTCGGTTGTGGTGCGATCATCAGGCACTTCCAGAGCGAGCATTCGCGTCTGAGTGTCGCGCAAAGCCAGATCGAGAGTCGAAGTCTGAAGCACCCGTCCGGGATGCTTCGGAGAGAAGCGCAACGCCGTGCCGCCCTCCACTATTGTCTTGCCAAGCCCGACAGCCACCTGCGCCACACCATCAGTGGCCTGTTCATGTGCCAACGGATAGTAATTCAGCGAGCGCCCTACCCCTGAGAAGGAGGGGAAATAGAGTCCAGCATGTTTCACGCCAACCACCTCCTGAATGATCACTGCCATCTTCTCCTGGTCGATCACATTGGATGTGGCAGTCATATATGCTTTTGAATCAGCATAGAATACGGAAGCATACACGCTCTTGATCGCATCGCAAAGCAACTTAAGAGTAGCCTCATGATTCTCAATGTAGGGGATCATGTAAGTGGCATAAACCCCGGCAAATGGCTGGTAATGGCTGTCCTCCAGCAATGACGACGAACGTATGGCCAACGGCTTATCTACCACATCAAGCAATGCCAGCAGATCTTCGCGCAGGTCCTCGGGGAGCGTTGCTTTCAGAAACGCCGCATGGATCTCAGTGTCTGGGGCCGACGACAGCGCCAGAGGATAGAGATTGTTGTCGGCCATGAAACGGTCGAATATATCAGTGCAAAGCACGACTGTGCGCGGAATAGTCACATTGACGTCAGTGTTGCCCACCCGATCAAATTCCGAATGCTTCTTTATTATAGCGTCGATAAAAGCCAGGCCACGTCCCTTTCCGCCGAGCGAACCCTGTCCGATACGGGCAAAGTTACTGTAGCGGTCGAAGCGATCTTTCTGAAACACAGCCACTACACCACGGTTTTTCATGCGCCGATACTTTACAATAGCATCCAGAAAATGCAATTTGGCCGATGGAAGATCGGCCAGATCCTTGGTGTGGTGCTTTTTGATCACCTCGGCGATCGGGAAAATAGCGCGGGAATAGAGCCAGCGGCTGATGTCGTTACGCTGAGTGTGATAAAACAGCGCCTTATCCGGGATCTGCATCATCTTATATTGCAGATCTTTGAGCGTTTTGATACGTATAATCTCGTCTCCCGTTTCAGGGTCGCGGATAATGAAATCACCGAAGCCAAAGTTTGCGGTTATGGCCTCACCGAGGTCCACCGGCAGTTTTTTTGAGTTCTTGTCGAGAAAAGTACCTTGAAATTCGGCGACTTTAGGAGCATTAGCCACCTCACTCGACTCGATAATGATCGGCAGATAGGGATCGCGTTCACGCAGATAGCGCGACAACCGGAGTCCTGCCTCGGAGTCTTTTTCGCCACCTCTCATAAACGACACATCTGATATCACCCCAAGCATGTTGTCACCATATTTTTCATATAATGCCACAGCTTCTTCATAGTCACGGGCCAGAATCACCTTCGGACGTCCGCGCATGCGCAGCATCTGCTCATGCTCATTAAGAGCTTCGGTGGAGAAATTCAGGCTCTGATTTAGCAGATACTTATATAGGTGGGGCAGCACCGAGGAATAGAATCTTACCGAATCTTCCACCAGCATGATAGCCTGTATGCCGACATTGTTAATGTCGGCTTCGGCATTCATACGGTCCTCCAGTAGTTTGATAATGGCGAGAAGCAGATCGACATTACCAAGCCACGAAAACACATAGTCCACGGCCGACAGATCTTCGCGTGCAAGCCTCCGGCTCACCTCTTTGCTGAACGGAGTCAACACCACAATCGGCGTGAGCGGGTAAAGACTCTTGATAGTGCGAGTGCCAGAAAACATGTCGGTGATGTCAGGCCCCGGCATCGCAATGATCAGGTCAAAATATTTTGTCTGAAGCTCCTCAAGAGCCTCCGAGGTATTGGTTACGCGGGTCACCCGCGGTGGAGAACTGAGATTGAGCGATACGTACTCCATGTAGAGCTGCTCCTCCACCCTGCCATCTTCCTCCATGATGAAGGCGTCGTAGGGCGATGCTATCAGCAGCACATTGTATATGCGCCGCTGCATGAGATCGGAAAAAGCTGTATCGCGAAGAGTTCTCAACGGTTATTGTTTTATGAGTTGCACCGGTTTAGCCTCCTGTCCGACAATGCCATTGAGCAAACGGTCGGCATTGTCAACCGGAGAGGTGATAAATTCCGGAATGTTAAATGTCTTGGTAAACATATGGTAGAAGTCGGCACTCTCCTGAGGCACAGGGAATGGCTTGCCTGCTACTCCAGTGGCAGGATCGAAAGATGCGATAAACGGACGCGCCCATAAGCCATCCATACGTTTTGAGGAGAATACAAACCAACGGCCATCGGACGACCAGCTGTGATAGCTCTCTATATCGTCAGAGTTGACCTCGTCGAGCTCACGGATAGCACCTGTGTGCAGATCCAGCAGACACAGTTGAGCTTCGGGATGCCAGATCGAGAAGTTTCCGTAACTGGCCCTGGTGAACATCAGCCATCGTCCATCAGGACTTACTCTCGGGAACGACACCGACATGCTGTCAGCACTCGCCTCATACACCGTTTGCAGATTAGAAAAGCGTCCGGTGGCACGGTCGAAGTCGATCCGGCACAGATCATATCGCATGTTGGTAAAAGGATTGCCTTCGCCGCGTTCCACAGCGCGGCAGAAATAGATGCGTGTGCCATCAGGAGCCCAGGAGGGGAAAGTTTCCACGTGGTGGGTGCCGGAGATGATGGAATCTGTATAGGCTTTATGAGTTTCCGTGTCGTAGACTATCAGATCGGCGCCCATATCGACCACTTCAATAGTCTTTGTGCCTACCGAATGAAACACCTGCCCGACACTATTTGCAGAGAAAGCGATGAACCGGCCGTCGGCATTCCACGACGGATATGTAGCGCCATGGTCAAGTCCCTCCATACGAGAGCTTACCTTCTCTACGACGCCATTCTTGCTGATGAGTGTGCCACCCTGCTTGCCTCTGACATGAAGCATCATGCCTCGTTGGGGATCGTTTGCCGAGAAATTGTGGCAGTTCACACACTGGATGTCGAAATCCTTGTTTTCAACCAGAGGTGTCTGTTTGTATGACGTCAGGTCGCGTTGATAAATGCCTATCTCGCGCCAGAGTTCATATCCTGGATAGAGAAGTCGGTAGACCAGATATCCATCAACAGGATGTTCCGACACAGGGCACACCACATCAGGAGCGCCAATCCATTTGCCAGACTGATCTCTCACAGCCATGCGCATATAGATTGAATCACCGGCACTCTGCTCAAGCAGCGCCTTCCATTTTCCTGACGGGATCTCCACAACCGGATCATCAGAACGAATCACGATTGAAGGTTCGTGGCCACATTGTCCCAACAAGGTCTGATAGCCAGTTGCCGTAGAGTCAGCCTTGATGCGGAATGTAGGAGCTGCAATGTTGACGGGAAATGTCGCTCCGGCATAATCCGGATCGAGAACAATGGCATCGCCGGTGACCATATCAGGAGTCACCGTCTGGCGGCCACAACCGCACATAGAGGCAGCGAGCAACGCCGCGGTAAGTATATGATGTAACTTGATCATGACTGGATTTGAGCTTGTATGCGAGAGAAATCATGGTTCACTCCCGGGAGGATGTGCTGGACATAATACCAATAAGTGCGACGCATCTCAGGTGTGAAATTAGCCTTTTTCCCTTTGGCATTCTCGACCATGTAGGCCCTGAACCTTGCCTGATTTTCTTCTGAAAGATTATAACCCAGAGAATCTATGAAGTCATGGCCGAGCGTCATGCGATACATCAGCAGCGCTTCCTGCACGACACGGGGCAGCTCCGGATTTTCAGATGCAGGATAGAGCTCCTGCAGATTGCGCACAACGGCCTCGCTGTTACCGACAAGCATCATGGCAAGTATCAGATACTGGCGGGCCATCTCATTCTGAGGGTCCACATTGAGTATGAAGCGTGTTTCACCACCGATGTTGATCACATTGTTCCAACGCTCGTCATCGGGCGAGGCATTGGCCATGGCATATCGCATTCCGGGCACCTCGCCTTTTTCCAGGCACTGGCGCAGAGATCGGGCCTTATCGCGATAGAATGTCGACTGTTCGAGCTGACAGAGGAATTTGTCGGCCACAAGCGGACGGCCCATCACAATGTTATATTCGATCAGGTGAGTGAGCAGCGGAGCCGTTTCGCCCCACCCCACCAACGCTTCAAAGACCCATCGGTGGGCCTCATTGATATGTCCGAGGTATTGATATACGTAGTGGCCATGTTCTGCCTGATTCTTATCGCCACGCCAAGGGAAAAACAGCGCACGGATGCCAAACGTCTGGGGGCGATCGAACAGATGATCGTACAACCCACCGGTCTGATACAAGGCCAATGAGCGGAAATAGCTCATCAGATGATTTTTGGCGCCGCCGGCAAGCCATCCGTCAGAGAGCTCGAGAGCATCGTCCCACCGCTCTTCGCGCACAGCCTTCTCCGCCATGAGCATGGTGCGCTCCGCCTGATGGATCGGACCTGTTATTTTCTCCTTGACAACCAGATTGAAGCCTAATGCAAGATAGATCAGAGGAAGCCCAACTGACAGACAGAGCCAGATCACTCCCGACTGTTTTTTTTGTGGCTTGGCAGGAGATTCTTCGGCAAGTTCAGACATATCGGCGGCAGCAACAGCGGCCTTGCGGGTCCATGGCAAAAACCGGCCAACTATAAGAGCCACGATCCATACACCGAAGATCCACACACCCCACTCAACAGGCTTTATCGGATAAATATCAATGCTGATTCCGGTTGAGAAAAGCCAGATCGGCACCAAGGCTGTCAACTGAAGCAGATCTCTATAGCCTGACAGCCTATAGACAATACTCTGAAGCATGAAAAAGATAGCCACAAGCAGCAATGCCCAAACCGCAGCGCCAAGAGCCGGATAATAGCTGAACTGGATGATGAAAGCCATCAGCGGATAGGCCCATCCACGTAGATGTGCCATATGTGACCAATAGTCTGAGGTCCAGAGAAACAGATGATGCTGTTCCTGAAAATACAGCACATGAGGAGCCAGGAAGTAATAACCGCAGAAAAATGCGATGAACAACACTGCTCCGGCCAGATATTTCAGATACGGTTTCATTTTCAATGCAAAGGGGTTGGTTTTGACCCACAAAGATACATATTTATTTGGAATTTTTGTAACTTTGTGCCCATGAAAGATTTCTTGAAAGTACTCGCGCGATTTCTGCCCCCTTACAAAAAATACGTGTTTCTCAACGTGGTGTTCAATCTGCTTGCCGCGTTTCTGACTCTGTTCTCATTTGCCCTGATCATCCCGATTCTGGAGATGCTTTTCCAGATCAATAACGCCCACTATGAGTTTATGGAATGGGGGCAAGGCGGTTTTAAAGATGTACTTGTCAACAACTTCTACTACTACACCGAGATTGTCATAGCCCGCTATGGCCAAGGCACCACCCTAGCGCTGCTCGGCTTGATGCTCGTTGTGATGACAGCGTTGAAATGCGGTGCCACATATCTCAGCAGCTTCTTCATCATTCCGCTACGAAGCGGTATGGTACGCGACATCCGTAACCATGTCTACCAGAAAATCGTGTCACTGCCCATAGGCTTCTTCACTTCGGAACGCAAGGGTGACGTGATGGCCCGAATGACCGGTGACGTTGCCGAAATCGAATCGTCAGTGATGCAATCACTCGACATGATATTCAAAGACCCCATAATGATCATTGCCTGCCTCACCATGATGATCACCATAAGCTGGCAGCTCACCATCTTCGTGCTGATTCTGCTTCCGTTTGCCGGTTGGGTGATGGGGTCGGTCGGCAAAAAGCTGAAGCGCAAATCTCTTGAGGCACAGAATCAGTGGGGAGTACTGATGAGCAGCATCGAAGAAACTCTTGGAGGCCTGAGAGTGATCAAGGCTTTTGTGGCCGAGAAAAAAGTGCGTGAACGGTTCGGCGAGCAGAATCAGAAGCTCTACCGGCTCAGCAACAAAGTGATGCGCCGCCAAGCTCTGGCCCACCCGATGAGCGAGATGCTCGGCACAGCCACCATCGCCATCGTGCTCTGGTTTGGAGGAGTACTGATTGTCAGTGGAAAGTCATCGATTGATGCCCCCGCCTTTATATACTACATGGTGATATTCTACTCCATCATCAATCCGGCCAAAGATCTGGCCAAAGGATCGTATGCCATTTCAAAGGGCCTCGCATCGCTGGAACGAGTGGACCGGATTCTTAACGCCGAAAATCCGATAAAGGATCCGACATCGCCAAAACATATCGGAAATAAGGGCGGATCGATCGACTACAAGAACGTAACGTTCTCGTATAATGAATCGGCCCGGCCTGTGATTGACAATGTGTCGCTCCACATTCCGGCTGGCGCCACAGTGGCTCTGGTAGGGCAAAGCGGCTCAGGCAAGACCACTCTGGCCGATCTGCTTCCCCGATTTTATGATGTGGATAATGGGGAGATCTGCGTTGACGGTATAAATGTCAAAGACCTGAAAGTGGCCGACCTGCGCGGGCTGATGGGCAACGTGAATCAGGAAGCTATCCTGTTTAACGACACCTTCCGCAACAATATCACCTTCGGAGTCGACAATGCCACACAGGAGATGATCGAAGAGGCCGCAAAAATCGCCAATGCACATGAATTTATCGTAGCTTCAGAAAATGGCTACGACACCATGATCGGCGACAGAGGCTGCCGTTTGTCGGGCGGACAAAGACAGCGTTTGTCAATAGCCCGTGCGATACTGAAAAACCCGTCGGTGCTGATTCTTGACGAGGCCACATCTGCCCTCGACACAGAGAGCGAACGACTGGTGCAGGAAGCGCTCGACAGACTGATGAAAAGCCGCACCACACTCGTGATAGCTCACCGGCTCAGCACCATCAAGAGTGCCGACATGATCGCGGTGATGCACGAGGGTCAGATCGTGGAGTCAGGCACCCACGATGAACTTCTGGCTTTAGGCGGTTACTACAAGCGCCTTGTGGACCTGCAGGGACTTTAACCTGTGTCCACACAGAGCATTTTAGATGGGACTCAAGGAAAAGACAGCAGGCACAATCAAGTGGAATCTGGCCGATAAGCTGATTTCGCAGATACTTTATGCCTTGACTGGAATTGTGCTGGCGCGGCAACTGTCACAGGAGGACTTCGGCCTTGTCGGAGCCGTGCTCGTGGTGCAGGCATTCGCACTGATGTTTGTGGACAGTGGATTTGCCGCAGCCCTTCTGCAACGCAAACAGACACCGGACCAGAGCGAATATTCAACCGTGTTCTGGTTCAATATGGCAGTTGCCATCGGTCTTTACATAATATTGTGGATCGGAGCGCCACTTATCGCATTATGGTTTCATGCTCCGGCACTCGTAGAGTTGTCGAGGGTGATGTTCATCTCCATACCGCTCAACGCCATGGGGATAGTGCAGATCAACAGAATGGTCAAGCAGATGACCGTCAAACCGGTATCAGTGAGCAACATCGTGGCATTGTCGGCCGGTTCGGTAGCTGGAATCGTCATGGCTCTGACGGTGGCTAACGCCTGGGCGATAGTGGTACAGACCATTGTCAACACGGCAGGCCGCTCCATAATTCTTTGGGTATGGACCCGTTGGCGCCCCTCGTGGTGCTTCTCATGGAAATCACTGCGGACATTTTTCAATGTTGGGGCCGGAGTGATGGCCCAATCGTTTCTAAACAACGTGTTTGCCAACGTTTACGGCATCTTTATCGGCAACCGCATAGGCATGTATGCGCTCGGCTTATACTCCCAGGCCGACAAATGGAGCAAGATGCTCTACACCTCCATAAGCGGAACGCTGACATCATCATTCCTTCCTACCCTATCGGAAGTTCAAGACGAACACGACAGGCTGATGCGGGCCACGGCCAAAATGAACCGCTTCACATCCTATATCCTGTTCATATCATTAGGATGGATGATGGTAGAGGCCAAACCGCTGTTTCATCTGCTGTTTGGCACGAAATGGGACAATTCGGTGATCCTGTTCCAACTGTTGCTCCTGCGTGGCATGCTGACAGTGTTCACATCGCTCTATTCCAACTACGTGCTGGCAATGGGGCGCTCACGCATGCTGGTGGTCACGGAGGCTGTACGCGATGTTGTGGCCCTCGGCGCCTTGGTAGCGACCTTCCCGGTAATGGGATGGTCAACCCCTCAACGTCCGGTCTACGGGCTTGAGCTGATGCTATATGGCCAGATCGGCGCCTCGCTGCTGATGTGTGCTTACACTCTATATATCGGAGCTAAGGCTGTGCGTGGCTCCATCTGGGCATTTGTGCGCGACTCGCTATGCTTTCTGGCTACGAGCCTCCCGGCGCTACTGCTCACATGGTGGGTGTGCCGGATTATGGAAGAGATGCACCCAATTCTGATCCTTGCATGCGGTGGGCTGACAGCACTTAGTGTTTACTTCGGCCTGAACATGCTGTCAGGCTCTAAAATACAGAAGGAACTGATAGATGGCCTATTCCATCGGCAAAACCTTGATGCCGATGGCCAATGACTTGGTGATGGCCGGATTGCCGGTATAGTAAATTGTGCCAGATCCAGCTCCGCTGATTTTGATTTTCTGAGCATTAACGCCTATCTCGCCTGTGCCCGTGGCAAAGCAGTTGGCATTGACAGCCTGAAGTCCATCAGCCTGGATAATTCCAGTACCGGCAAGATTGAAACGCGCATCGGTGCATGAGCCATAGACAGCCATACGGCCATGGCCGGTGAGCAGGGAGCAGTCCACCGATGTAGCTTTCACCTCCCTTACCACAAGAGCACCGTTACCGATGAGGCGGGCAGAGAAGTTAGGCACCGGCGTAGAAGTCAGCACCCTGACTGTGCTGTCGCCTTCATTCTCTACTTTCTGCAGGAACGAGGAGTATATGCGAAGCGTGGGCAGATCCACTCCTGTAACCGACTTGTTTTCATCGTTTTTAACGGCTATGCGCAAACGCCCCTTTTTAAGCGAGGCCTCGATCAGATTGACCACAGCATCATCGTCGGCCGTGAAACAGATCATGCCGGCCGAATCAGTTGAAGCCACGTAGTCCACATTTATATTGCTGACTACTTTCACTTCAGTGAAGTCACCGACATTGATCACATGGTGCTTTGATTGCGCCGTTACCGAAAAAGCCATTGCCGACATGCAGCATACGGCAGCCAATATTTTTTTCAACATTACTTGTGGTTAGGTTAGCTATAGTAAGTTTGCTCCACCATATCGATGAGCCTCATCAACTCATCAAGGTCAGGAGTCTGTAATATTTTAATTCGGGTGGATTTAAAGTCCGGGATACCTTTGAAAAGAGGAGTCACCGCCAGATGACGGCGTATGTGGAGAATGCCACGAATAGGATCTATGCGCTCCACGCTCTCAAGAATCTGTCGCCTCAGCATAGCAAACCGACCTGCGACGGGGATCGGCTCAAGGCCTTTGAGTTCACGGAAGAGCCACGGCGCACCAATTGATGCACGCCCCACCATGACACCGTCCACGCCGTAGTGAGCGAAGGCTTTTTCCACCTGCTCCCGAGAGCAGATATCGCCATTACCGATTATAGGGATATTAAGTCGCGGATTATCCTTGACACGCGCTATCATCTCCCAGTCGGCCTGACCAGTATACATCTGAGATCGGGTGCGTCCATGAACCGTAAGAGCTCTGATGCCACAATCCTGGAGCTGCTCCGCCAACTCAACGATTATGCGATTGTCGTGATCCCAACCAATACGGGTCTTCACCGTAACAGGAACATCCACAGCCTTGACCACAGCTCTTGTGATGTCGAGCATCTTGGGCACATCGCGGAGCAACCCTGCGCCGGCACCTTTGCCGGCCACTTTCTTAACCGGACATCCGAAATTGATATCTATGATATCCGGATGGGCCTCCTCCACAATTTTCGCAGCTTCGACCATCACGTCTGCCTCCCGCCCATAGATCTGAATGGCTACAGGACGTTCCTCTGGACGGATCTGCAACTTGCGGGTAGTGGCAGCGATGTTCCGGATCAACGCATCGGCCGAAACAAATTCGGTATACACCATGTCAGCACCTGCCTCCTTACACATAAGGCGAAAGGAGCCATCGGTAACATCTTCCATCGGCGCGAGCATCACAGGCTGCGCACCCAGATCAATATCTGCAATCTTCATATTAAAGACTAAAGGACTATACGTGTGGCCTGAATAGGCATCGAAAGGAATACCGATCCCATTTCGGCAAACTTATCGGCCTGTTCAGTAGTCAGATATGTACAGCTGCCTGAACGGGTACACTGACTCTCTATTTCCGGATGACGGATCAGATAGTCGGCCAACGAATCGGCCACGATCTCACCCTGAAGCACTATCTTGATCCGATCGGGCACTGCCTGCCTGATTTTAGGCAACAGAAGCGGGTAGTGTGTGCATCCGAGCAATATGGTGTCAATCATCGGATCTATTCCGAGCATCGAATCCACATATTTTTTAACAAAATAGTCTGCACCTGGTCCGTCGGCCTCGCAATTCTCCACCAAAGGCACCCACATGGGACACTCTTGCCCTACCGTCACGAAATCTGGATAAAGTTTGGCAATCTCCATGTTGTAGCTACCGGACCGTATGGTGCCAGGGGTTCCGAACACACCTATATGTCCCGTTCTGGAAAGCGCTCCTATGGCCTCCACCGTCGGACGGATCACGCCGAGCACACGGCGCGACGGGTCAATCTGCGGCAGATCACGCTGCTGAATTGAGCGTAGCGCCTTGGCTGAAGCTGTGTTACAACCAAGGATCACCAGACGGCATCCTCGGTCGAAAAGAGCTTTCACGGCTTGAAGCGTGAACTGATAGACAACATCGAATGACCGCGTCCCGTAAGGAGCACGTGCATTATCGCCAAGATACAGATAGTCATACTGGGGCAGGCGACGCCTGATCCCTTCCAGTATCGTCAGACCTCCGTAACCGGAATCAAAAATCCCAATCGGTCCGGGAGTGAGGGACATGCTTACTTCTTCTCAGCGTTTTGCTGCTTCAACAGGTCGCGGATTTCAGTCAGAAGCACTTCCTCCTTGGTCGGAGCGGGAGCTGGTGCAGGAGCCTCTTCCTCTTTCTTTTTGAACTTCATGATCACGCGAAGCGCCACAAAGATGCTGAATGCGATGATCAGAAAATCAACAATATTCTGAATAAACATGCCATAGTTCACGGCAACCTCCTCAATCTTCACTCCGGCCTCGTTGACCGATTCGGGTGTGATCACATATTTCAAGTTGGCGAAACCATCACCTCCGGTAATGATTGAGATGACCGGCATGATCACGTCATTGACCAGAGAGCTGACAATCTTGCCGAAAGCTCCGCCGACAATCACACCGACGGCCATGTCAATCACATTGCCTTTCATTGCAAAGGCCTTGAAATCAGAAATAAACGACATATTATCTTCTTTTTATGTTAATAATCAAATAAACGAATCCTTGAAGCCAAGGAAATAGAGGATACCGTCAAGGCCGATGGTGGACAGGCTCTGTTCAGCAGTCTGCTTCACCTTCGGTTTGGCGTGGAAGGCAATGCCCAGACCCGCAGTGGCGAGCATCGGCAGATCGTTGGCACCATCACCGACGGCGATTGTCTGCGCAATGTCCACATTCTCCACCTGCGCCAGCAATTTGAGCAGCTCAGCCTTCCGTCGGCCATCGACTATCTCGCCGACATAACGGCCTGTCAACTTGCCGTCCTCCACTTCCAATTCGTTGGCATACACATAGTCGAAGCCATATTTCTGCTTTAAATAGTTGCCAAAATATGTGAATCCGCCGGAGAGGATAGCTGTTTTATAACCGGCGCGTTTCAACACGGTCATCATTCTCTCAACGCCTTCGGTGATCGGAAGGTTCTCGGCAATTTCCTGCATCACGCTGACATCGAGTCCTTTCAGCAATGCCACGCGCTCCTTAAAGCTTTCGCAGAAGTCGATTTCGCCGCGCATGGCCCGTTCGGTGATTTCCTTGACCTTATCGCCTACTCCGGCCTTCATCGCCAATTCATCGATCACCTCAGTTTCAATCAGCGTGGAGTCCATATCGAAACATATCAGACGGCGACTGCGACGGAATATATTATCCTCCTGCAAGGAGATATCAACCTCATCGGCACTTGAAATTTCAAGGAATCGACGTTGCAGGGCATTTTTGTCGGAAGGATTGCCCCTCACTGCCATTTCAATACAAGTCTTGCTCAGCGGCGATGGCTCGGAAGTCAGCGGCACACGTCCGGTCAATCGTTTGATGTTTTCGATATTGAGTCCTTGTGCCGACACCTCGTGGGTCACTTTGGCGATGTGGGCGGCAGTGAGTCTGCGGCCGAGCAAAGTCACAATCCAACGGCTCTTGCCTTGCATGCCGACCCAGGCTTCATAGTCATCCACGGAGGTTGGAGTGAAGCGTATGTTGACGTTAAGTTCAGAAGCCTTAAACAGAAGATCTTTCAGAATCTCACCGCTGGCGGAAGCCTCAGTCTTGATCAATATGCCAAGCGAGAGATAATGATGGATGGTGCTCTGACCGATGTCGAGAATCGAAGCCTTGTGACGGCCGAGAATCTCGGTCAGGGCGGATGTTACTCCAGGTCGGTCAGGACCTGTTATGTTGATAAGTATAATTTCGGGAATTGAATCCTGGTTATTGATGTTCATAGGTTATGTGTATGATATGCAATAAGGCCGGGCATAGGCCGTGCCTCTATTTTTCCTATATTAGTGAAGCCTAACAGTGTGGCGGTCTGAGTCAGGACGTCGCTGAAAGTCACCGCCACACCGCCGATAAAGTGCACCGGCAGCGACGCGGCAAGCGGACCGTAGGCATTGACCGTGCGTTTGAAGAATGAGCGAAATTCCTCGGCGACAAGCCGACGCACAGCATCATGGTGCATATTTTCAAAAACGAACGGCACCAATGAAGCCAGAAAAGCGTTGACTCCGGAGCCGGAATACACGCGACGAAGTATTGCGCCATAGTCCATACCAAGAAAACGTTCCATTGCGGTCAGCACCTCCTGCGGCACTCCGCGACGGTATGCCACATTGATCAGGGAGCGGCCGATGGCAGCTCCGCTGCCTTCATCGCCAAGTATATAACCTAAAGAGGGCACATGATCGGCAAGACCGACACCATCGTACAAGCCGGAATTGGATCCGGTGCCGAGGATACACACTATGCCTGGCTCTGTGGCACACAAAGCGCGGGCTGCGCCAAGCAGATCGCTGTGTATCTCGACCTTTGCGCCGGCTGAAGGTCTGAGCACCCGACGCAACGCACCCTCAACTCTACCACACACTTCGGCGTCCACACATCCCGCACCATAGTAAAAAATGGCCTCGGGAGCCTCGGTCAGAGAATTGAGAGCGAGTGAAAAACGGTGGTATAGCTGTGATTCGTCCGACATGAGGGCGTTGACCCCTTCCGACGAGAAACAGCGGCCCGTTCCATCGGGGGCGGCCACGCACCAATCAATCTTCGTGCTTCCTGCATCGGCTATAAGTATCATTGGCTTATCATTATTGTTTTGTCATGCAAAAATAGTGAGAATATCCCACATTTCCAAACCACAAAACAAATAGATGGTGATGTTTGTTAGGATAACATAACAAAAATTTCACTCCCATGAAAAAGTTCCTTTATGCGCTCGCCGCCGCAGTGACAATCGGGCTGGCCAGCTGCTCACCGTTCACCTTAGTAAATTCCGAGACCTATAATGGCGCGGATCTCGCCGACTACCACACGTTCAGAATAGTCACGCCAGATCAGGGCAACCTGCCCCACGGCATGCAGATGATGACTTACTACAACATCGCCGCGGCGATCCGCGAACAGATGGTCGAGCGCGGATTTACCGAAAGCGAGGACTCCCCTCTGCTGATCAACATAGCCGTCACAGTGCAGCGCGAAATCGAAACCGGACCGGCCTTCGTAGGCTATGGGCCCAATGGCCCGATGGGGCCCGGATTCGGCCCTGGACCACGCCGATTCTACCCTTCGTTCATATTCCCCCGCCCACTCTACTGGAATCCAAATGCACAGGTGATTACGGGCATATATAAAGAAGGAGTACTGACAATGGACATGGTCAATCTCAACAAAAAAGAAGCGGTTTTCTCTGCCTCTGTGGCTACGGTGATCGATGGCAGCCAGGGACAATACCGCAATCTTGAAGGTATAGCCGAAGCCGTACAGACACTTTTCTCCAGATTCCCGGTACCATTGCTTCCGCAATACAAAAAATAATTATTATATTTGCCGCATGAAACGCACGGCAATAAAGATTTGGCGCTTTTATGCCGACGGCTTCCGTTCCATGACTGTGGGACGGAAGCTGTGGGCTATTATATTAGTTAAGCTCGCCATTTTTTTCCTGGTGTTCAAACTGCTGTTTTTCCCCAATATACTCCAACGCGACTACGACAACGATTCCGACCGCGCCAACGCCGTACGCACATCCCTGCTTGAACCTCATAATCAACTAACTAATATCATATGACTGACTTAATCTCAGTGGTAGACTGGTCAAGATGGCAGTTCGCACTCACTGCCATGTATCACTGGCTTTTCGTGCCCCTGACCCTCGGGTTAGGAGTGATCGTTGCCGTGATGGAAACAATCTACCTGCGTCGCGACCGCGACCCAAAGTGGCTATCAATCACAAAATTCTGGATGCTGCTTTTCGGCATAAACTTTGCACTCGGAGTCGCCACAGGCATTATTCTTGAATTTGAATTCGGAACCAACTGGAGCAACTATTCCTGGTTTGTGGGCGACATTTTCGGTGCTCCGCTTGCAATCGAGGGTATTCTCGCTTTCTTCATGGAAGCGACTTTCGTTGCGGTGATGTTCTTCGGATGGAAACGCGTAAGCCCGCGTTTTCACCTGGCAGCCACATGGCTCACGGCAATCGGAGCCACTCTGTCGGCCCTCTGGATTCTGGTCGCTAACGCATGGATGCAATATCCCACAGGCATGACCTTCAATCCCGATCTGATGCGCAATGAAATGACCGACTTCTGGTCTGTAGCCGCATCACCGGTAGCTATCAATAAATTCCTCCATGCCGTGATGAGCGGATGGACCCTCGGAGGCGTGTTTGTTGTCGGCGTGAGCAGTTGGTTCCTGCTCAAAAGCCGGCGCAAGGAGTTCGCCGTACGCTCGATCAAGGTCGGCGCATGGGTAGGTCTGGTCGGCATCGTGCTTACCGGACTGACAGGCCACGGATCCGCCGTTGAAGTCAGCCGCACTCAGCCTATGAAACTCGCAGCGATGGAAGGCCTGTGGCAGGGCGGAGCCGACGAGGAGCTGGTGGCTTTCGCCATACTCAACCCCGAGAAGCGTTTCGACAATGATGCCGACCCCTACTTGTTCAAAATCGGTATGCCCGGTGCTCTCGGCTGGCTCGCACGCGGAGAGTTCGGGGCCTTCGTTCCCGGCATATATGATATTGTTGAAGGACGCGATATTGTCAATGGCGAGGAGGTCAACACCGTGAGCTACGCCGACCGTATGGAACGCGGCCGCGCTTCACACGCCGCCCTTCGCGCCTACAGCGAGGCCAAATCATCAGGCAATACTGCAGCCGCCGACTCAGCCCTCACTGCCATGCGCGCCGACTATCCATATTTTGGCTACGGATTTTATGATTCCGAATCGGACTTCGTGCCCCCGGTAGCCGTCACCTTCTATTCTTTCCACATCATGGTGATCTCAGCAGGCTACCTTATCGCCGTGCTCGCTCTTGCCCTGCTGCTGGCCTACAAACGCCCGTCATGGCTTGAGAACAAATGGGTGTGCCTGATAGGAATCCTGTCGATTGCAATAGTGTGGATATGCAGCCAGGCCGGTTGGGTGTGCGCCGAAGTCGGACGCCAGCCCTGGGTGATTCAGGACCTCATGCCGACACGCGCCGCCATATCAGCCCTTTCGGCATCAAGCGTGAAACTGACCTTCTGGCTCTTCGCCGCAGTGTTCACCGCATTGCTCGCAGCTGAAATCTCAATCATGCTGCGCCAAATTTCCATTCACAGTAAAGAAACCGACGAATAAGCCATGACACTTTCATTTCTGCAAAACTACTGGTGGTTACTGATCTCAGTGCTCGGCGCACTGTTAGTGATGATGCTCTTCGTGCAGGGAGGACAGTCAATGCTCTTCTCGGCCCGCACCGCCGCCCACCGTTCACTGATAATAGGTTCGATCGGCACAAAGTGGGAACTTACGTTCACAACACTCGTGCTCTTCGGAGGCGCTTTCTTTGCATCTTTCCCGCTATTCTACTCCACAAGTTTCGGAGGAGCCTACTGGCTCTGGATACTCATACTCGCAAGCTTTGTGCTTCAAGCCGTAAGCTATGAGTATCGACGCAAAAAAGGGAATCTCTACGGTATCGGCACCTACGACATATTCCTGCTGCTCAACGGCGTCTTTGGCTGCGTGCTGCTCGGAGTTGCCGTAGGCACCATGATCTGGGGAGCGGAATTTACCGTCAACAAAGTCAACCTGCTCGACCCGGCAGCCCCCGTGATCTCCACCTGGGACAACCCGCTTCACGGACTTGAAGCCATCGCCTCGTGGCGCAACCTGCTGCTTGGCTTCACAATCCTGATGCTCGCCCGCGTGCAAGGCGCCATCTACTTGCTCGACACCGCCGGCGGCGACCGCGATTTCATGAAACTCATGCGCAAACATGTGCTGATGAGTGGCACTATCTTCGTGTTGCTCTTCGTGACATTCGCTGTGGTTCTCCTCATGAGTCCGGCCTATAAGGTCAACGCCCTCGGCCTTGTTGAAGTGGAGCCCTACGGCTACCTCAACAATTTCGTCACCCTGTGGTGGGCTGCCGTAGCCTTCGTAGCCGGCACAGTTCTGGTGCTCTGCGGTCTGGCAGGTGTGTTGGTGTTCAAAGGGTTCCGTCATGGGTCCTGGTACACTGGCATAGGCACAGTTCTGGTAGTGATGAGCCTGTTCTGGGTTCTCGGTTACAACTCCACCGCCTATTATCCCTCAATCAGCGATCCGGCGTCATCGCTCACCATCGCCAACAGCTCATCATCGGAATTTACCCTGACAGTAATGAGCTACGTATCGCTCGCGATCCCGTTCGTGCTCGCCTACATAGCCTATGTGTGGCGCGCAATGAGCCTCAAAAACGAAAAATAATCCTGCCAAGTGGACTCATATCTGACCATCGCCTCGCCATCGAAGGCTAAGTTTACAGAAAAGATGAGCCGCTTTCTGGCGTTCGCACACCCGGTCGACAATGCCGACCGGGTGCGCGAGCTGCTGACACACTATCAAAAAGAATACTACGACGCCCGCCATGTGTGTTGGGCATACGTTGTCGGTCCGGACCGTGCGGTGCAGTATTCCAACGACAATGGCGAGCCATCGGGCACTGCAGGCAAGCCCATACTCGGCCAGATCAATTCCAGCGGGCTGACCAACGTTGTGATATTCGTGGTCAGATACTTCGGAGGAATCAAACTCGGCACACCAGGCCTGATCGCGGCCTATCGCGAAGCCGCAAGAATGGCAATCGAGGAGGCGGAGATAATCACGTGCCACAAGATGGAATCACTGACCTTTACCTTTCCATATCAGTCGATGAACGCAGTGATGGCAGTAGCAAAAATGCCGGAGGTGACCACTGTGGAACGCAGTTTCGACTGCACATGCCGCATGACTCTAAGTGCCAGAGCCGGACTGATGCCTGAAGTAAGATCACGCATAGGTAATATCGATGGAGTGTCGGTGCTATGAAAAATTATGCGTAATTTTGCAACATGAACAGACCAATCGCCACACTAATTCTCGCGCTATCGGCGGCCACATTGACTGCCCAACCGACAGATAACCGGGAGTTTGAGCTACTTGTCAGCCAGATGAAATCGATGACTTCAAGTCAGGCCGACAGCGTTGCCCGATCATTGATGACCTCAGCAGAGGATCTGACCGCGATCGGCAACATGGCGCGCGATCTGCTCTTCGATGTCGAGTCAGATCAATTCGACGAACAGCTCTACGGCTCATTTGCCCGAGCCATTTCCGATTCTCCGCTCGCATCCATGACCCAGAAGGCTCTTGCAGAATGGGAAGTCCATGCCATCGAGCTGAACGCACCCGGGAGCAAAGCTACTGATTTCAAAGTAAAGCAGATCGCAGGGCCGACAGTGAACCTGAGCACCCTCACCACCGGGAAACGGTCAATGATCTACTTCTACAATCCCGATTGCCGACATTGCGAGGCAACAATGGAGCAACTACGCGACAAGCAATTGCCTGTAACGGTGTTTGCCGTCTGCGTCGATGCGCTGGAAAAACGATGGCGCGACACGTGTGGTGCCCTACCCGAGGGGTGGATCCCACTGTTTGACGCCACGGATGTACAGGCCGAAGATCTCTACATTTTCCTATCGACCCCTTCGGTGTATCTGCTTGATGAAAATGGCATCGTAACCGAAAAAAATCCCACAACCGAACAGATTCTGAACCTGCAATGACAGCCCAGAACATCACCGACATAGTCATGATCACAGGAGCCGTCGGATTCGGCGCCTGGGGAGCCTGGCGCGGAGCCATTCGCCAGATCGGCTGGATAGCGGCCTTTCTCTGCGCGTTCTTTCTGGCGAGGATGTTTGGCCCACAATGCGCCTCGGCCCTCGGAGTCAGCCTCATAATAGCCTATATAGCGCTGTTTGTGGCCGCGTTCATTCTGGTCACCATGGTGTTCAGAGTGCTTAAATTCACTGCCCATCTACTGCTTATGGGGCCGCTCGACAGGGCGGCAGGACTGCTCATCGGGCTTTTCAAATGGATATTTTTCGCCTCTCTCGCACTCAATATACTTTATATGTGTAATTCCCACTGGCCAATCTTTTCATCAATGCTGGCGGCCCGGGCCATGCGGTTCGTGCCTTGGCTTTTTGGTGTGGCCTCGGGCTACTTATCCTGACCTATGGACCAAAACGAAGATATTTTATCCGACATCTCATCCGAAAGTGATGACTACAAATATGGATTTCACTCCAACATCGACTCTGAAATCATCCCCCCGGGACTTTCGGAAGAGGTTGTCAGACTGATTTCACTAAAAAAGGGCGAGCCGGAATGGCTGCTCGATTTCCGGCTCAAGGCTTTCAGGCATTGGCTGACCCTTACCCCTCCCGAATGGGCCCACCTTCAGATTCCGCCAATCGATTTTCAGGCAATCAGCTACTACGCGGCACCGAAAAAGAAAGAAGGGCCCAAAAGCCTTGATGAGGTAGATCCTGAAGTGCTCGACACCTTCAACCGCCTCGGCATACCCCTCGCGGAGCAGAAAGCGCTCTCGGGCATGGCTGTCGACGCCGTGATGGACTCCGTGTCGGTCAAGACCACCCACCGCGAGAAGCTCGCCGAGCTCGGCATCATCTTCTGCTCCATCTCGGAAGCGGTCAAGGACTACCCCGACCTGGTGAAGAAATATCTCGGCAAGGTGGTGAGCTACGCCGACAATTTCTTCGCAGCCCTCAACTCGGCCGTATTCTCCGACGGATCATTCGTGTACATACCCAAGGGAGTGCGCTGCCCCATGGAGCTATCCACATATTTCCGCATCAATGCCTCAGGCACCGGACAATTCGAGCGCACACTCATTGTGGCCGACGATGACGCATATGTCACCTATCTCGAAGGCTGCACCGCCCCCATGCGCGATGAAAACCAGCTCCATGCCGCCATCGTGGAAATCATCGTCGAAGAGCGCGCCGAAGTGAAGTATTCCACGGTGCAGAACTGGTATGCCGGCGACAAAGAGGGCCGTGGAGGCATCTACAACTTCGTCACCAAGCGCGGCCTCTGCCGCGGCGACCACTCCAAAATCTCATGGACCCAGGTGGAGACCGGATCGGCAATCACCTGGAAATATCCATCGTGTGTCCTTAAAGGAAACGGATCGGTAGGCGAATTTTATTCTGTGGCCGTGACCCGCAACCGACAGCAGGCCGACACCGGAACAAAAATGATACACATCGGCTCCAACACCCGATCGACCATAGTCAGCAAAGGCATATCTGCCGGCAACAGCCAAAACTCATACCGCGGACTGGTGTCGGTGGCTCCCGGTGCAAGCAACTGCCGCAACCACACCCAGTGCGACTCACTTCTGCTTTCGTCGACCTGTGGAGCGCATACTTTCCCGGTGATCGACATCAAGAACAACACGGCAGTGGTGGAACACGAGGCTACGACGTCAAAAATCTCCGCCGACCAGCTATTTTACTGCAATCAGCGCGGCATTCCCACGGAAGAGGCCGTCGGCCTGATTGTCAACGGCTATGCCAAGGAGGTGATGAACAAACTGCCGATGGAGTTTGCCGTCGAGGCCCAGAAACTGCTTCAGATCACCCTCGAAGGTAGTGTAGGATAACCACCCGACAACTCTCCCCGCAATGAAACTGCCCCTGATCGTAAAAATCATCATTGCAATGGCGCTCGGCATCGGCGCCGGACTTCTCCTCCCCTTGCCGGCATGCCGGATCTTCTCTACTTTCAACGTTATATTCTCCCAATTCCTGGGATTTCTCATCCCTCTGCTCATACTCGGCTTCGTAGCTCCCGCAATCGGCGAGATCGGAGCCGGAGCGGGACGTATGCTCGCGCTGACAGCGCTGATAGCCTATGCCATGACTTTCGGAGCCGGGATTCTATCATATTCCACCGGAGCATGGCTTTTTCCCGACATGATCACCCCGTCAGAGGCGATCACAGCCCTCGATAATGGCAATTCTTCGGCCGTCATCACGCCAACTCCATACTTCGAGATGGCTATGCCGCCGCTATTCTCAGTGATGTCGGCTCTGGTGCTGGCCTTTATTCTCGGGCTGGGCATGGCCTATTGCGGATCATCAGTCATGCGCGGCTGGTTCAATGAATTCCGCGACATCATTACCCGCACAATCTCTGCCGTCATCATTCCGCTGTTGCCTATCTATATTTTCGGCATCTTCATGGAGATGACACGCGCTGGCCAGGTCGGCCCAGTGCTGATGACTTTTGTCAGCATCATCGCTGTGATTTTCGCTCTCCACGTGGTGCTTCTGCTCAGCCAGTTCTGTTTAGCAGGACTGATATCCCACAAGGATCCGTTAAAAACACTGCGGGCCATGATGCCGGCCTACTTCACTGCCCTCGGCACCCAAAGTTCGGCAGCCACTATTCCAGTGACCCTCCGAGGCAGCATATCCACCGGAGTGCGTCCCTCCGTTGCAGGATTCGTGATTCCGCTGTGCGCCACCATCCACATGTCGGGATCCACCCTTAAAATCGTTGCTTGCGCACTGGCGTTGATGATCATGCAGGGAATGCCCTACGATTTCGGCATGTTTGCCGGCTTCATAGCGCTGCTCGGGATCACGATAATCGCTGCACCGGGAGTGCCCGGGGGGGCGATCATGGCATCACTGGGTTTACTGTCGTCAATGCTTGGTTTTTCTGAGGCAGACAACGGACTGATGATCGCGCTCTACATAGCCATGGATTCCTTCGGAACCGCATGCAACGTCACCGGCGATGGCGCCATAGCCCTGATTGTCAATAAGATTATGCCTGATAAGTAGGATATATAATTAAGCCTTATCGCGCCATCAAACCATTTGAGATCCTACTCATATAATACCACAATCAAAACGATAACCAATTCATCTACCCTACTTAAAAAGTAATTTTTAATCAAATTATTTCGTAAAGACATAGATTTTTGTAACTTTGCACATTGACAATACCCACACTCTAACTCAACTATGAGCTACAGCATTCTTGACTTCCTTGGCCTGCTCGGAGCCGTCGGCCTTTTCCTCTACGGCATGAAGGTGATGAGCGAAGGCCTGCAGAAAGCCGCCGGCGACCGTCTGCGCAACATTCTCGGAGCCATGACCCGCAACCGTTGGACCGGCACTCTTACCGGATTCGTCATCACAGCGCTGATCCAATCTCATCGGCATCGACAGTGATGGTCGTAAGCTTCGTCAACGCCGGCCTTATGACCCTCGCGCAGTCCATGGCCGTGATCATGGGTGCCAACGTCGGGACCACGTTCACCGCATGGGTCATCGCGCTGTTTGGCTTCAAGGTCAACATGTCGGCGTTCATGCTTCCGCTGATCGGACTTGCAGTGCCTCTCCTGTTCGCATCCTCCTCCAGAAAAAAATCTATCGGTGAATTTCTGATCGGTTTCGCGTTCCTCTTCATGGGACTCGACATGATCAGCAAATATGTGCCCGACCTTCAGAGCAATCCCGAAATGTTTGCCTTCCTGCAGCAATACACCGGCATGGGATTCGGATCAATCCTGATATTCTGCGCTGTCGGCATGTTGCTGACCATGATCATCCAATCGTCGGCCGCCACGTTTGCCATCACGCTGATCATGTGCAGCAAAGGCTGGATATCGTTCGAGCTTGCCTGCGCCATAGTGCTCGGCTCGGCCATAGGCACCACCATCACCCCCATCCTGGCCTCGATGAGCGGCAATATCGCCGCCAAGCGCACCGCCATGGGCCATCTGCTTTTCAATGTGCTCGGCATCATATGGCTCCTGCCATTCTTCATTCCGTTTGTCGAACTCAACTCCTGGCTCACCGAAGCCATCGGCCAAGGTAGCCCCGAACGCCTTTATGAGTTCGTAGGCCAGATCGAGCAGTCAGAACCCGACCTCTACAATCACCTGTTTGACAACTCTCTGCCCGCAGGCCACCCGGTGCTTGCCCAGATCGGGGCGATGCAGGTCAGCGTGTCGTTCGGCATGTCATTGTTCCACACCGTCTACAACATAATCAACCTTGCGGTTATGATCTGGTTTACCAATCTCTATGTCAAGATCGTCGAGCGCATCATCCCCGCCAAGAAAAACGAAGAGGAGGAATTCTCACTCAAATATATCGGTGGCGCTCTGGTCAGCGCTTCAGAGCTCAACATTGCCCAGGTTGAAAAAGAAGTGCTTGTGTTTGCCCAACGGGTTGACAGGATGATTGGCATGGCCCATGACCTACTTCACACCAAGCCAAACTCAAAGGAATTTAACCAGCTCTATTCAAGGCTTGAAAAATATGAGGATATTTCCGACAGGATGGAAAAAGAGATTGCCGACTTCCTCAACCGCACAAGCCAGGGCCGCCTGTCTAACGATGGCAAACGCCGTGTGGCATCGCTATTCAACATCAACAGCGAGATCGAATCAGTTGGCGACGCCTGCAATAACTTCGGACGTGTGCTCTCGCGTAAACAGCAAGTTAACGTTGAATTTACCGACACCATCGTTGAAAATATCGACGGCATGTTCGTGCTCGTGGCAGAAGCCATGAATGGCATGATCAACATGCTCAACAACATTGAGAATGTGAAGGACGACGCGCTAATGACGGCTTACAACAAAGAGCGCGAAATCAACAACATGCGTAATCAGCTGCGCTCCGAAAACATGCAGAACATCAATGCCGGACTCTATGACTATCAGGCAGGTATATTCTACATGGATGCTGTTTCCGATCTGGAAAAAGTCGGTGACTACATCATCAACGTAGTTGACACCATGCGCGATTCAATGACAAAAAAACCAGCATAATAATCACCAATCATAAACATGAAGAAGCTAACCTTATCGCTGCTATGTGCCTCCATGACACTCGGAGCGACCGCCGAAGTACTTAGCCCTGCCGAAGCGCTGCAGCGTGCAGCAGGCTCAAGCTCCCGAATCGCAGCTATCGGATCAACTGCGACCACTCCTCAACCCCTGATGACCGTCAAGGCATCTGATGAACTGCCCGCATTTTACGTGTTTGAAAATTCCGCAGACAAAGGCTATTCCATTATTTCAGCCGACGATATCGCCATACCCCTGCTCGGCTACTCTGACGAAGGTAGCTTCGATGCTGACGAGATGCCGGCCAATATGAAATCATGGCTCGACTTCTACGCACAGCAAATTGCCACAGCCCGTGCCAACGGAGCCACAACCGACGCCAACGTGATGCGCGTAGCCGCTCCTGAACACAAAGCTATCGCTCCTATCTGCAAGACCCTCTGGAACCAGAGCGCCCCCTACAACAATCTATGCCCGAAAGAGGGCACCAAAGCCACATATACCGGCTGCGTAGCCACTGCCATGGCGCAGGTGATGAAGGTATATGAATATCCGGCTAAATGCTCCGGCGGTTCTTACACATATTTGGCTAAAAACCTCAACAAAAACCTGACACTGAACTTCGACAACATCACACTTGGATGGGATCTGATGCTGGACGACTACTCAGGCACCGCCACCAGCTCACAACGCACAGCCGTGGCCAACCTGATGTATGCCGTCGGCGTGGCCTCCCAGATGGACTATGCATCGTGGGCTTCCGGTACCTATGCTCTTTACATGGCCTCCGGTCTTATCCGCAACTTCGGCTACTCGAAAGAGATGCTCTATGTGCTGAGAGAATGGTATGACGATGTCACATGGGACAACATGATCTACTCCATCCTCGAAGGTGGACATCCAGTTTACTATGACGGCACAAACAGCGCAGGCCATGCTTTTGTGGTCGATGGCTATCAGAACCAAGGTTATTACCATCTGAACTGGGGCTGGGGCGGCACCTCCAACGGTTACTTCCGCCTGTCGGCTCTCGATCCTACCACACAGGGCATCGGTGGCTCCAATGCCGGCTACAACATTGGCCAGGGCATCATAATCAACATGAAGCCGGCAACCGAGGAATCTGAAAACATTCCCAATCCCCAGCTCTACGCTATCCAGAGCTCATTCGCGCCGTTGACCATGTCGACAAAGAAAGGTTCTATGGTGACTTTCACCGGCTATTTCTACAACATGAGTCCGTGCGAGCTCAACACCTCGAGATTGTGCGCTAAATTCACATCGACCACAACAGGCAAGACATATTATGCCACGGGCACAGGCAACTATCCAGCCATGAGCCAATACTACGGCGTCAACACTTTCTCGGCAACCATACCGAACACCATAGTCAGCGGTGACTATGTGGTGACTCCCGTGGTGCGCGATGCAGAGGGCAACTATTTCGATGTAGCCGGAAAAATCGGTGGCCACCGCTACTTCTATGCAAAAGTGAGCGGCACATCCGTTGAATTTACCACACCCTCTTATGCTCGCATCCAGGCTACAGATTTCGAGGTGCCGTCAACGGTTTATCGCAAATCAAACATCGTGCTCTCCGCCACCATCACCAACCCGACCGAAGAGTATTACAACAATCCCGTCGGAGCTGCCATCGTGTCGCGCAGCGGCAACAACGTGACCGTTGTCAGCCGATCAGACGCCGCTCTGGTCACTGTAGGAGCTGGCGAAACAACAGAACTGACAATCAACTATGCAGTGCCCGACACCGCAAAACTCGGCAACTTCTACATGTGTCTTATCGACAACGACGGCACCGTGGTGTCTGATCTCGCCGCTATCTCAGTGAAAGCCAACCCAGGTCCTGCAACAATTTCCGGATCAGGATTCGAGGTTGTAGAGATGGCTAAAAACAACCTTACATTCAAATTAACGGCATCGTGCTCGGCCGGATTCTACTCCGACCGTATGGCTGTGGCAATCTGGAGCAACGGCACATACTTGACTCAATTCCAGTCCGGATTTGTCACCCTTGATAAAGGATCTTCAGCCGAAGTCACTATTAAAGGAGACTTTGAAAACGGCGTTGTAGGCCGCACATATCAGGCCAATGCCTACTATTATGTCGACGGTGAGATGAAGCAATGCAGCAGCATGATATCCTTTACTCTCGAAAATGAGAGCGAAACATCTGGCATCAACGGAATCAGCGAGGACAACGCCGTTGACGCACCTGTGGAATACTTTGATCTGCTTGGTCGTAAAGTGGCCAGCCCGCGCCAAGGCAACATTTACCTGCAGCGCAACGGTGACACCACCTCCAAAATACTGTATAAATGAACAACGGAAAACGACTCCTTATAGTCGGCGCCGGAGGGTTTATTGGCGGCTTCATTGCCGCCGAAGCCCTCCGGCGCGGCTTTGACACGACAGTGGCTGTGCGCGAGTCAACGTCGCGACGATATCTGACAGATCCCGATCTGAAATTCCTGGTACTCGACTATGACTCTCCGCAGCAGATGCACCAAGCCATAGCGGAGCTTCCGTCATGGGACTATGTGATCTACAATCTCGGAGCGACAAAATGCGCCAACTTCCGCGACTTCAACCGTATCAACTTTGAATATCTGCGAACATTCAGCAGCATCCTGACCGAAACCGACCACCGGCCGGAAAAGTTTCTTTACATGAGCTCGCTCTCGGCAGTAGGGCCATGCGACGAAACCGGATATACGCCCATCTCAGAAACATCCGTGCCAAATCCCGACACACGCTATGGTCTGTCGAAAATCAAGGCGGAACAGTGGCTTGAATGCCTCTCCGGGTTACCATGGATCATATTCCGGTCCACTGGCGTCTACGGACCGCACGAGCAGGACTATCTGATGATGATAAAGAGCATCGACTCCCACTTTGACTTCGGTGTGGGATTCCGCCGCCAGATGCTCACATTCATCTATGTCGAGGATCTGGTGGAGGCTATGTTCATGGCGCTTGACAACGCCCCCGTCAAACACCGATATAATATCTCCGAGCCACGCGCCTATTCTCAGGCTGAATTCAGGGCTATAGTGGCCAAAGAACTCAACCGTCGGTTCGTTGTGCCTCTGAGGCTCCCGATGTGGATGGTATATGCCGCATCAGCTGTTGCAGAAAAGGTGGCAGCTCTCCGCGGAAAACCCTCTACGCTCAATCGCGACAAGTATCATATCATGCGCCAGCGTAACTGGAATTGCACAACTGATGCCGCTCAATCTGATTTCGGCTTCACAGCCACCACAACTTTGGCTGAAGGAGTCAAAAAAACCGTAGCAGCATATATCGCTGAAAAACAATCCAATAAGCATAGCGAGCAAAAAAAAGACGAAAAAAAATGAAAAATTCTTCCAAAAAAATTTGGAGGAATCAAAAAAAGCCCTTAACTTTGCACTCGCAAAACGGGAACAACGGTTCCCAACTGCTAAAGGACGGCTCCTTAGCTCAACTGAATAGAGCATCTGACTACGGATCAGAAGGTTACAGGTTTGAATCCTGTAGGAGTCACAAAACGCCGACGCAATCGCGCCGGCGTTTTTCTTTTACCCCTCCTCCATACAATGCAAGCCCCCAAATATATGAGCATTGCAAATTAAAAAAATATTTGTAATTTTGCGGTCGCAGACCGCCATAGCAGAAGCCCCGGTCTGGGGTTAAGCGAGGCGGGATGTTGAAATAACATAATAAGAAAGCGTTTATCCGCGCTGATTCTTGACGTTCAGAAATTCTCGCAAAATTTCAATCAATAGTCAGGGATTGAGCAACGGTAGATGCCCGTGGATATGTAATACCATGCATTCGGCCAGATGCCTTGTGAAAGGCACAGCCGGACGCGTATTGTTGCATATACAAGCGTGGGC
>JAAGKN010000845.1_pt1 | contig 51205 bp, 40 predicted proteins | sample 6206371 | NCBI WGS metagenome assembly JAAGKN01 (sample SAMN11533720, study PRJNA540317) | gut metagenome | isolation source: fecal pellets from male and female animal of same cohort | host: Peromyscus leucopus | place: USA:CA | collected 2017
CCCGGATGATGGGGCAGCCGATGATCTCCAGGTCAAAATTCAGATCTCTCACCATCCGGCGGATCACTGCCAGCTGCTGAGCGTCCTTCTGTCCAAAATAAGCCCGGTCCGGCTGTACAATATGAAACAGCTTGCTGACAACAGTACACACACCACGGAAATGTGTCGGACGCGTCCTGCCACAAAGCCCTTCGGTCAGTCCGTCCATATCCACATAAGTACAGAAATCATCAAAGTACATATCCTCCTTCTCCGGGTGAAAAATCAGGGAAGCACCTGCCTCCTCACACAATGCCGCATCCCTCTCCAAATCCCTCGGATAGGTGTCAAGATCCTCACCCGGCCCGAACTGGATCGGATTCACAAATACACTCACCACTACCCTGTCATTCTGCTCCACTGCCTTATCGATCAGACTCTTATGCCCCTCATGGAGGTATCCCATAGTGGGAACCAGTCCCACACTAAGCCCTTCTTCCCTCCACTGTTTAACCTGTTTCCTCACTTCATCTACAGCTGCCACTATTTTCATCGCTCCGGTATCCTTTCTCAATACAATTTCTCAATGACATCATCATCTATTTTATATTCATGCTCCTCCGACGGAAACGCGCCACTGCCAACTTCTTCAATATAAGAGCGAAACGCGTCCTTCATGATCTCCCCAAGATTGGCATATCTTTTCACAAATTTAGGCGTAAAATCTGAAAACATTCCAAGCATATCCTGATAAACCAGAACCTGTCCGTCACAGCCGTTACCGGCACCGATACCGATGGTAGGGATACGAAGCTCCCTGCTGATGAGATCACCCAGCTTCTTTGGTATCCCCTCCAGTACCACAGCAAATGCACCTGCTTCCTCTATCGCTCTGGCATCCTCCAGCACCTTCTTCGCCGCTGCCTCGGATTTCCCCTGTACCTTGAAGCCACCAAAGGCATTGATGGACTGTGGCGTCAGCCCCACATGGGCGCATACCGGAATACCGGCATTTACGATCGCCCTGATCTGAGGACACACCTCTACGCCGCCCTCCAGCTTCACAGCGTCTGCACGCCCCTCCTTCATCAGTCGTCCGGCATTAACTACCGCATCATATACCGATGTCTGATAGGACATAAATGGCATATCAATGATGACCAGGGCATTCTTTGCCCCCCGTGCCACAGCGGCGCCATGATGGATCATATCCTCCATGGTTACGGATATCGTATCTTCATAGCCCAGTACCACATTGCCCAGGGAATCCCCTACCAGAATACTATTTACCCCTGCCTCGTCCTCCAGCTTCGCTGTGGAATAATCATATGCCGTCAGCATTGTAAGTTTCTCGCCCTTGTCCTTTGCCTGCTGAAATGTCACAACCGTGTTCTTCATATTACCCTCCAATCACGCATCGCCGCCACGGACTGTATGCGCTTTTTTTATCATTTCCGCCATCGCCTCATAATCCCTTCCCGGATTTTTTTTCTCTGCGATCCCAATTAATTTCTGTGCCAGATTGATATATACATCCCGTTCTGTATCTGTCAGCACTGCCAGATGCTTTCGAACGGTTGCCGTATCTCCTCTCTCTATGGGACCGGTCAACGCCTGCTCCGGTGATGTGGTAAGGAGATGCCTGATATTATCTCTTACCAGAGGTTCTGCCAGTGTCCGTGCCTGATTTTCTTCAAAGCCACAGTCCCGCAGCATATCAATGCCCATCTGATACAGACCGATCATCATATTGCTGATCATGGAAGCAGCCGCATGATACCGCTCCTTCTTCTCTGAGTCAATGACGCAAAACCGGATCCCTGTCTGCTCCCATACAGAACCAACAAAGTCCAACGCCTTCCTGTCCCCCTCCATCGTGAACAGTACCTGATTTAATTGTTTATAGGATGTATCTTTGCTGCTGAACGCATACATAGGATGGGCAGAACAGCCGGATGCACCAGCCTGTCTCCTGCCAGAGAATACAACGGATGACAATGAGCCACTGAAATGGCATACTATTTTTCCCTGAATCGGGTTTTCTACAATACTTTCCCACACAGACCGGATCTCATCATCCGGTGTAGTGATAAAAATCATATCGCTCGCCTTTACCAGCTCCCCAAGAGAAGAAAAGGCTGTTGTTTTTGTGAAAGTCGCGGCGAATTCCACGCTCTCTTTGCTTTTACTGTAGTACCCGGCAACTGACACGTCGTGTCCCCTCAAATATCTGCCGATGGAACAGCCCACTCTGCCGGCACCAACGATTCCTATTTCCATGTCATCACCCCCGTCGCCAGTGACAACACACTATCATCTGATGCAGTTTCCTACGAATACCGCTCAAAGCACAGAATACCACAAAAGTGGATTTTTTGCAACCGTTTCGATTGTTTCGCCGGGGCGATCGCCTGCTAATCTGTGTCAATGCGGCGATATACCTGTATATAGCCATCTGCCGACAGGATCACCTGTTCCCCTGTCTGTTCCCTCTTATACCACTCTTCACCATCTTCCTGATGGTGTACGGATTTCGGATCGGATATCACCTCATTCGCCGCCGCAAGATATTCCTCCTCTGAGGCGCATCCCAGTTCCTTTCCGTACTTTTCGTAGTTCTGTGCCAGCAGATCAAAACTCAGAAAAATATGTGTTTTCGATGTGTTTCCAGGCTCTGTAACAGCATTGCCGGGATTTTTGGGGCCGTCCCCACCTGACAAAAATGACCGTCCAAACATAAACGCCGCCAGGATCAGCAGGATCGACATCATGCCCGGCATGGCATGTCCAATCCCAAATCGGTTTTTGCCATTCCTGCCAATTCCCTTTGGTATCACAGGTGCATTTCGACGAATCCGGTCTCTGCGCCGGCACATATAGCAGCTTGTCGGTATCATAAGCTTCCGCTGTTCATAAAAATCAATTTCTGTTTCTGACAGTTCAAATTCTTTTCCGCACTGGACACAGATTTTTTTCACAGTACCGTTCCCCCTTCAAGAACTTCCATTTTCCTTCTATTATTTATTGTTATTATAATTTTATCATAAAAATTTATCAACATGAATTGATTTTTTTATAAAAACTGTTATAATAGATATTGTAAAATTACTTTTTTACCAAAAGCAGGATTAGTACATCGGTAGTATGTCAGCTTCCCAAGCTGAAGAGGCGGGTCCGACTCCCGTATCCTGCTTGTCTTATTTCTCAGGAGAAGAAGCCTCTGTGTTTCTTCTCTTTTCTTTTTAAGAAAATTTTCTTTTCAAGAAAATCATTGCATATTTGATTTATTTTGCTATAATGATATTATAAATTGAAATAATCAATGATATTTCCAAACTATTTTATTTTATATTGACTTGATTTTTTTCGCTATATAAGGAGGAGTATAGTTGTTTCATATTACAAAGCTATGGCATCAGTGTATCCATCCCGGCGGTATTGATGTATGCCGTCCAAATGGGTCTGGTGACTACCTTTTCTTATTTTTCCGCTGCCCCACAGAGGTAAATCTCCATGGTACATATGAACCGGTTCCGGAAAATACATTTCTTCTATATGAAAAAGGGGCACCTCAGATCTACCGCAAGACAGATGGTGATTTTAATAATGACTGGATCCACTTTGATTTTGATTCCAGCAACAACTTTTTTGAGGATCTGGAAATTCCTTTCCATACACCGATCTACCTTGCCAGCTCGGATGCCATCACCAGTATGACAGCGAATCTGTTTATTGAGTTTTTTGAAGTCGGCGATCATCACAAGCAGATACTGGATCAGAAGCTGCAGACACTTTTTTATAAGTTTAGTGACCTGTATCGTTTTTCGCTGATCAATAATGATAAACCACAGAAGTATCATCAGACCCTTGAAAAGCTGAGAGAACTGATGAAACGCAGACTCTATCTTCCCGAAAGCACAGATGAGATTGCCGCCACACTCGGCATCAGCACCTCCTATCTGCAGCACATATACAAGGATTATTTCCATGTAACCCTGCAGCAGGATATCATCGAAAGCCGTGTGCACCGTGCCTGCTGTCTATTAGAAGACACCAGTTATACGATTGGGGAGATTCGAACACTCTGTGGTTATAACAATGCGGAACACTTTTCCCGCCAGTTCAAAAAGCTGACAGGATTTACGCCAATGAAATACCGGCAAAACAGGATTTCTTTAGAAAAGGAGAACACATGATATGAAGAAGGTAAGAATTGAGCTGCAGAACATAAGTAAGAGTTATTACTCTGAAACAGCAGTAACCCAGGCACTGCGCAAGATCAGTCTTTCCTTTTCCATGGGAGAGTTTGTAGCCATAACCGGTGAAAGCGGCAGCGGAAAATCCACCCTGCTGAACATCATCGGCGGTATGGACTCTTTCGACGAAGGGGAAATGGTGGTGGATGGAGAGACCACATTCCAGTACGATGACGAAGACTGGGAAACCTACCGCCGCACTAAAATCGGCTATGTCTTTCAGGATTACAGCCTGATCGGACACTACACCGCACTGGACAACATTATGAGTGCCCTGCTGATCATGGGACACTCAAAGGAAGAGGCAGAAAGGATTTCCATCCATTACCTTGATCAGGTCGGTCTAAAGGGCTATGAGACTCATCGCGCCTCCGAGCTTTCCAGCGGTCAGAAACAGCGTCTTTCCATCGCCAGAGCTCTGGCAAAGGATACCGGTATCATTGTTGCCGATGAGCCTACCGGTAATCTGGACAGCGAAACCGGTATCCAGATCATCCAGCTTCTGAAGGAACTTTCGAAAACCCGTCTGGTCATTATGGTTACCCACAACTATGATCAGGCAGAAGCCTACGTCACGCGTAAGATCCGTCTTCATGACGGGCAGATGATCTCGGATGTAGAGGTTCATTCGGATACACAGACCGCCCCGGGCCCGGAGGAGAGTTCTGATATCGATTCCTCCGTCAGCACCGGCAGTGACCCGGAGCGTTCTGTCTCCCAGAGTTCCCCAAAACAGAATAATTTCCGATCCCAGAATCGGATGGCGTCCCATTTTGCCCGCCGGAACCGCCGGACACAACGGGGACGCGCCATCCTGTTTACCTCCTTTCTTCTGGTGATCGCCGTTGCCTCCTTTTTATTTATTGGTGAATTATATGTTCACAAGGAGGATTATTCTACCAGAGCTTATACACAGGCAGCCTTTTACCACAAGGATGAAAAACGTCTTGTAGTGAAACGGGCAGACGGGAAGGATATCAGTGATGAGGACATAGAGAAGATTTCTTCCGTCCCCTATGTGGAAACCGTAGACTCCTGTGACCTCGCCAACGACATTAATTTCTTTATGGATGAGGGAACCGATTATAAGTATATCTATGGTGATGACAAGAAGCGCAGCCGCATTAGTCAGGGGGGCGAGATGAAAAGGGTATCCTTTTTGAAAGAAGACCGTTTCATGATGTCCAGTGACGCCATCACCGAAGAGGACCTTGCCGCCGGTCATCTCCCGCAAAACAGAGATGAGATCGTCCTGTATGCCAAGGATACCAGTATGCTGGACACAACAATACTATGCTATTTTGTCTACCACAATGTCTGGTCACAAAATGACTATTACCAGAAAAACCTTACCATAACCGGTATTTTGAAGGAACCCACAAGACAGGTTTATTTTTCCAGGGATCTGTGCCGGATGCTGTCTCTGAATCTGGCAGATAACAGCGTCCTTCGCATTCATTATGAGTATGATAAGGGCTATGGGGATTTCCGGAAAAAAACTGAGCTTGTCCCTATCATTGGCGAGGGGCTGGATGGCAATGCCGCCCGTCTCTCAGCATTCACAGATCCAGAGTCACTGACAGGCGGAGCAACCCGATGTACGATACAACGTTATGATGATGACGGAAAAGCGGTAGGAAATCTCGTGACAGATACACTGGAGATTAACAGTCCCGGCACTTCCGGAGAAGGGCTTCATGATTCTGCCTCCCGTTTCATTGAGGTAAGCGAGGATTTTTTCAACCAGTATTACACCCTGACAAGTCCGCAGGCATCCGTATACATTTCAAGCTATGCCAAAACAGATGCCGTGCTAAAGAAATTAGAAAGGCTTGGCTACGAGGGAATCAGCAGTTTCCGTATCAGCGCGATGGAATATATTGATGAAGAGGTGACACAGCGACTGACCATCATCGGCATCTCCACCTTTGGACTTTTCATTCTCCTGCTTGCCGAGGTGCTTATCCTTCGCTCTCTGATGAAGATCCGTATCAAGGATTATTTTGTCCTGAAATTTATCGGAATGAAGCTGAAGGTCATCCGCAGGATCAGTTATTTTGAAATGACTGTCTACACAGCAATAGCCGTACTGATCACAATAGCCCTGATGTGGATACTGCGGTTGTCAGGACTGCCGATCATACAGGAAATCATGTGGTACTACAGTATCAGTGCTTATCTGGTATTTGTCCTCTACAATTTCCTCCTGATCCTGTTAACCGTCGCTTTCTTTAACCGCTTACTAAAAGGGAGGTTGAACGCATGATACAGATAAATCATTTACATAAATACTATAACGCAGGAAAAAAGAATGAGCAGCATGTGCTAAACGATGTCACTCTGGAGTTTCCTTCCACAGGTCTGGTCTGCATCCTTGGGGAAAGCGGCTCTGGAAAAACAACTCTGCTCAACACGGTTGGTGGTCTGGACACCTTTTCTGACGGATCCATCTCCATTGACGATAAAGAGCTTACCAAATATGACCCCAGGGTGATGGAGCCCATCCGTAACGACCACTTTGACTATATCTTCCAGAATTATTATCTGTTAAAGGATTACTCTGTTTCCTATAACATCAAGCTTGCGCTAAACCGCTACGACCTGACAGAGGAGGAGAAGGAGGAACGGGTTGATTATGTACTGAACACACTGGGGATTGGTAAATACAAGAAGAAAATTGTATCCAAATTATCCGGTGGACAACAGCAGCGCGTCTCCATCGCCAGAGCCCTGGTGAAATCACCGGATGTCATCTTCGCGGATGAGCCCACCGGCAATCTGGATGAGGAGAATACGATCCGCACCATGAGTATCCTGAAGAACATTTCAAAGGAATGTCTGGTACTGCTGGTCACTCATGAAAAAAGGATCGCCCACTTTTTTGGAGACCGGATCATCGAGGTCTGCGACGGAAAGATTGTAAGGGATGAAAAGAATACACCTGCAGATTCCTATGAACGCAGCGATGATGCCAATATTTACCTGAAAGAGCTGGGGCAGACGGATCTCTCTGGTGAACAGGCAGCGTTTCATATATTCCAGCCCAAAAATGCCAGCCCTAAAAAAATTGAGTTGACACTGGCATGGAAGGATGATAAATTATACATTCAGAATAATATGCCCTACGATATCCTGATCGAGGGTGTGGAAAATGGCGTACAGATACTGGATGAAGAGCGTCCCACTCTGGATCTTGACCATGTTGATGAATTTTCCTACGAGCTTCCTAAGCTGGAAAGCAAGGGATCTGCTAAGCTCTCGGGAAAAGAAATCTTCCGCATGGCTATTGAAAACCTCCAGCTCATGGGAAAGAAGCAGGCATTTGTCATCTCCATCCTGTTGGTGACAGCCGTACTCCTCTCCCTTACCCTGGCACAATTTATTAATTCTAACACCATTGATGAGGCTTCTGTGATCGCTACCGATTCACATTATGTCATGGTTGATTTTTCCGCTACCACAACCTACCGCTCATCGGACGCAAGAGAACAATTGATGGATTACATTCAGACAACTCTTACCAATAACAAAGAGGCAGAACCATTTTATGCGCCCAAAGTCAATCTGTATCTCACCGGTACCGGTTACAAACAGCTCACGAAGCTGACACAGCTGATCCAGAGTTATTCCTTCGTCTCCAAAACACATCTGAAGGAAACGGATCTGATCTGTGGAGAGCTGCCTAAAAAACGTAACGATGTAGTGATGGACCGTCTGCTGGCGGAACGGCTGATCGCCACAAAGGCATCTGTCTCTACCCAGTACCCTACACCGGAGTCCTACCTCGGCATGACGCTTGTGATGTCCTCGATCAGCGAACAGCTCCATGTAGTGGGAATCAGTAATACCAACCAGCCGGCAATCTACTGTGGACAGAATATCATGCTCGGGGTCAATACAAAAGGATATTCCATTGCAAACATCGCTGAACTGCAGGCAGAGGATCCTAATTCCTATAAGAACCTGACCTTGAAAAAGGATGAGATCATGATACGCCAGGGCTTGTATGACTCCATGGATCTTGGTTCCAGTGAATTCATCACCCTGGGCAAAGAACTTGAACATGAGTACAAGATTGTCGGTACCTTTCCAAACAACATAGGAGCTGACTACGTTTTATCCGATGCAGGATGCCGCAATGTGCGCAACATAATGATCTATGAAAATATGCTCTGTCTTCTCTATTGCCAGAACCCGGCTGATATAGTGAAGTATTACAACAAAGAGGAGAATAATCTTGGTTATGTTTATGAAACAACGGTAACAATCCCCGCACAGGATGAACTGAAGGCATATAAGGAAGCACATTCAACAGATATGGATGCCAAGCTGCTGATCCCTCTGGCTGTTGCTCTGATCTCCCTGATCATGGTATACTTTACCATTAAATCCAATGCTTCTTCCCGCAGCGAAGAGCTTACGGTGTACCGCCTGATCGGAATATCCCGGGGCAGCATCCTGAAGGCATATATGCTGGAAATGGGACTGGTAACCACCTATACCTCCCTTCCGGCAGTACTAATCACCTGTGGAGTGATCCAGTTTATCAGTTCCATCCCTTCTCTGGAGACCAACCTGGTTCTTCCCTGGTGGTCCGCTCTGCTCCTGCTGGTATGTATCTATATTGTCCATATCTTTATCAGCATTCTCCCGGTGTATGGCATCTTGTCAAAACCACCGGCGACTTTGGCAGTGAAAGAATAAAGGAGTTTATTTTAAATGGATGTATTGAAATTCGGTTTCCGTTACTGGAAACGCAATGTCGGACGATCCGTCCTGACCCAGATCATGAGTTTTACCGCATTGGGAGCAGATCTTCTGCTCCCAATGTTGACGGCTATGTTTATTGATTATATTATTAAGGATAGTGCAGTCGTAGAGGATAATGTGTTTTCCTTTATGCTCAGCGGCAGATACGGCCAGGTTCACACATTCGAGCTGTTCTGGCATCTGGCACTGTTGTTTTTCATTCTCCTTTTTATCAAGCTTTTTTTAACCTATATAAAAAATGTATTAAACCAAAAACTGGGACTGCGCCTGGAAACAGATCTGCGTCTCGCCACCTTTCATAAGCTGATGACACTGGATAGCGCTACCATCTCCGAATATAATACGGGGGAACTCCTGACAACCATTAATTCTGATACGATCATGTTCAAGGAAATGTTCTGCCGTATCATACCCAATATTTTTGACAGTATCTTTGTCCTGATCATATCTGTTATTTTTCTCGCCAGTATCAATCGCTTCCTACTGATCATCCCCTTGCTGATGATGCCTTTATTTGCTTTTTCCCTGATACGCTTCAAGAAGCTGGCACGATTGAATTTCCGGAAAATCCGTGCCTGTAACAGCGATATGAACCTGAATGTTCAGGAAAATATAGAAGCAGTACGACTGGTACGTTCCTTCACCAACGAGAAGATTGAAAAAGAAAAATTCGATGATTGCAATGAGAAGCTGAAACAGTCCTATATGAAACAGGTACGGCTCTCCGCCTCCTTTGAGGCGGCCTTCAGCGCCATCAAACAGATTGCCTATATCGGCAGCATTGCCGTCAGTGCCATTCTGGTAATGAAAGGCGAGATCATGGTGGGCTACCTTGCCTCCTGTGCCAGCTATATATTGAAGATCATGGACTATATCACGATGATCAACAATATGATCTTCCAGATGCAGCAGCAGATCGTTTCCGGCTACAAAATGATGCATTTCATGGAATGTGAAAACCGGATCCCGGATGGGAGCGAAGAGATTGATACGAATCTCCCGCCACATCTGTGTTTCCGGGCTGCATCGATGAAATTACTGGATAAAACAGTTTTAAAACATATTGATCTGGATATTCCTTATGGTAAAAAGGTCGGTATTGTGGGTGGTACCGGAAGTGGTAAAACCACACTTCTGGAATCCCTGATCCGTATCCATGATCTGTCAGAGGGTGAGATCCTGCTAAACGGAAAAAATATACAGAGCTATTCTCTGGAATCCCTGCGCAGACAATTTGCCTATGTATATCAGGATGTATTTCTTTTCTCCAATACCATTGACTCCAATATATCCTATGCCGATCCGGAGACAGCAGAAGAAAACGTGATCCGGGCAGCAAAGCACGCACAGGCACATAATTTTATCACCAGGCTGGAGGATGGCTACGATACGATCGTGGGTGAGCGGGGTCTTGGCATCTCCGGAGGACAGAAACAGCGGGTTTCCATCGCCCGGGCACTTCTCAAGGATGCCCCTGTCCTTGTTCTGGACGATTCCACCTCCGCACTGGATGTTGATACAGAGAAAAGACTGCTGCAGGACATCCGCTCTCATTTTTCTGAGAAGACCGTGTTGATTTCCGCACACCGTATGTCCTCCGTTGTAGATTGTGATGAAATACTTTATCTGCTGGACGGCGAAATCGCAGAACGCGGAACATTTGATGAGCTGATGGCACTGGATGGGCATTTCGCCAGTGTATATCGGATCCAGGAGGCGCAAAAGAACGCCGTCATTGATTTTGATCAGCTGGCAGAGGGAGGGAATGAATAATGGCAAAAAGAAATACATACTTTCAGGACGAAGTCATCGAACGCAAGATTGATATAAAACAGTTTGGAAAGGTCCTCCGGTACATTCTTCCCTATAAAAAGATCTTTATCTTTGTCTGTGCCTTAATGGCAGTTTCCTCTGTGGTCTCTATGATCACACCGCTTTTACTAAAAAAGGTTATCGACGAGGTTGTGGTAACAGAGGAATACCGCACTCTGGTCCTTGTCATCGCCGGTATGTTCATCCTTGCCGGCATCGAGATCACAGTTACCTATATACACCAGCGTCTTATGGGAACACTGGGACATAATGTCATTGCCACCATCCGGGAGGATATTTTTTACAAGCTGCAGGAGCTGTCCTTTGACTACTTCGACAGCAAACCCGATGGAAAGATTGTTGTGCGGGTTACGGAATATATTAATGACCTCGCTAACTTTTTCACAAACTATGTCCTGCTTCTTCTGACCTATATTGCAAAAATCATCATCGTAACCTTTTTTATGCTGGGTCTGAGCCCCCGGCTTACCGGTGTTGTTTTTGCCACCGTCATTCCCATGATGACCTGCGTCTTTACCCTCCGCTACTCCGTGCGCAGACTTTTTGGTACACACCGTGCCAAGATCTCCAACCGGACTGCCTTTTTGATCGAGAGTATCATGGGGGAAAAAATTGTAAAAAACTATAACCATACTCAGAGCAGTGAAGACATTTACACCTATATTCATGGTCTGAGTCTGACACAGTGGATGCGCATCGTCGTCCGCAATGAACTGAACACCCCTGTGGTGGAAACCTTCTGGAATATCGGGACACTGTGTCTCTACGGCCTGAGCCTTAGCATGATCCTTGGAGGAAGCAGTGTCATCAACGCTGGTACAGTATTCGCCTTCACCAGTTATATGACCCTGTTCAGTGGTCCTCTGACACAAATCGCATTTATCGTCCAGCAGATGGCACAGGTCAGCTCTAACCTGGAACAGGTCTTCGATACCATCCATTGTCCTGTAGATATCGAGGACAAGAAAGATGCTATTGAATTAAAAAATGTACGGGGAAAAATTGACTTTAATGATGTGACCTTCTCCTATGAGGAGGAGATCAATATTCTGGAACACTTTGACCTGCATGTATCACCGGGTGAAACCATCGCTCTGGTGGGACCCACCGGAGCCGGAAAAACCACCATTATCAATATGCTGACCCGATTTTATGACGTAGCACAGGGAAGTGTCCTGATCGATGATGTAGATGTCCGGGATGCGTCCCTCCACTCTCTGCGCCAGGAGGTGGGCGTCCTTATGCAGGATCCCTTTATCTTCCGGGGAACTGTCCTGGAAAACATCCGCTATGGCAGACCCGATGCCACCGATGAAGAATGCATCGCCGCCGCCAAAACGATTTTTGCAGATCATTTTATATCGAAGCTGTACGATGGATATCATCATGTGCTGGAGGAACGGGGTGCCGGTCTGTCTGCCGGCGAAAAACAGCTTCTTTCCTTCGCACGGATCATCCTGAAAAATCCATCTGTCATCATACTGGATGAAGCCACCAGCTCCATTGATACAGAGACAGAAAATCTGATCAAACAGGCACTGGATGTCATCCTGGAAGAAAAAACCGCTTTCATCGTGGCACACCGGCTCTCTACGATCCGGGGAGCTGACCGCATCCTGTATATACAGGACAAGGGGATCGCAGAGTCCGGTACCCACGAAGAACTTATGGCAAAAAAGGGGTTATATTACCAGCTGAATTAGTCTGATGTCCTCAGGCTAATTCACTCCCCATACCGTTACGTTGTTACCCAGGAGACTGAAGGTCATATGCTTCTCCCTGTTTTCAGATTCATCCTGCTGCTCTAAAAATACACCCTTATATGTGACACCATTCAGCTGCATCTCTACATTGGCGCCATTGGTAAACTTCCATGTGCCACAGTAATCTCCTGTTACTGTGCCATCTTTTTGCAACACTACTTTCTCTGCTCCCTCATGGGAATAGCTGACAGTCAGATCAATGGCTGTCCTGCGATGACCTACGATCAGCTCCTTCCGAAGCTCCACTTCCTTTGTACTGACTTCCTGATCTCCCATGATACCACATTGCTCACCGGCAGCAATACGATACGACTCTGTTGGCTCATGATAGATAAATTTGTATTCACCCGCCACCTCATCTGCCGTATATCCCTTTTCCGGAAGTGTTTCCCCGGCATACTCATAGGGGGCTGCCACCAGCCAGTCATCCTCATTGACAAACATCTGATGAACGCGAACCTCATGGTATTCGTCCTCTCCCGTCTCTGACTGAAAACGTGTGTGATAGACCAGATATACTTTACCATCATCATCCAGCAGAGCAGAGTTATGTCCCTGCGCTACCTGCACCTTGGGAAGACCCGGGATATCATAGCTTCCAAAAATCTTCACACCGCGGGTGCTCTTCTTCATATCCTCTGAACTTTTACAGATCGGGCTGTCGCCATTCTGGTCAACATAGGGTCCCGTTATATTTTCAGAGCGGTAGATACGCATCTGGTATCCTTCCTTTGCCTTGAGTCCGGCATAGGAAATAAAGAAATAATAATATTTCCCAATATGCAGAAGATAGGGTGCTTCCCCTGAGTTATAGTGTCCTCCGGCAATCTTCGTCCCCAGATAGGCATCCGAAACATCCAGCTCTGTTTTATAGGTTGTTTCATAGTCCCGGAAACCGGTTTTCGTATCCAGCTTCAGCATATAAATACCAGCTGACCAGGAGCCATATATCATATACAGATCTCCCTTGTCATCATAGCGCACACAGGGATCAATGGCATTGATACAGGCATTGGATGTAGAGCGGTAGCGCGACAGATCGGCATCCTTCCCGAGTACTTTAGCGATATCTGTCTTATCCAGCATTTCCTGATCCGGTGGTATCTCAGGGTTATTCATACCGGAATACACTACAATTCCCTCATATTGGTAGGGTCCCTCGATCTTATCTGCCGTCAGAAGACAGATGGATGAGCACCAGCTGTCGCCATCGACACTCATATACATGCACCATTTCTTCATCGTATCATTCCAGATCACATCCGGCGCCCACATGCGTCCGCTCAGTACCTCACCGGTCTTCCGGCTCGTGGCATCCTCCGCCCATTCCCAGGGCTCCTTACATAATTCCGTAAAGTCCGATAAAATATTGCATTCAAATCTTTCCCATGTCATCAGATCCTTAGACTTGGCAAAAGCACGATGAGAACCAAAAATATAGTAATATCCCGTCTCAGGTTCCTTTACAATGGAAGGATCATGAACCGATACACGAACATACTCCGCATCCTCTGCGAGTCCCTCTGCTGTCTTTGCCTGAAGGGAAACCGGGTCTGCTGCCGGGGACAGACATGCTGTCAGCAGCGCCAGGATCAGCAGCATGGAAACCCCTGCCTTTGGTGGCTTTTTCCCTTTTCTCCGCAACAGAAGGAACAGAACTGCTGCTATCACTGCCACCACCAGCAGAGCCAGTAAAAGGATTGGCAGGGTAAAATAGCTCGCCCACACAATATCCCCTGTATCCTGCTTTGCCACCACAGCAGATATCTGAAATTCTTTTGTCTCCCCGGCTGCCAGCCTGTCTATGGTCTGGGTCTTCTGTTCTGCCGGTACTGAAAAATTCACCGGCAGCTTACAGGTGACGCCAACATCCGTCATCTCATACCCATTCGTATTTGTCACGGAAACTGTCACTACGGCAGTATCGCCATCCCCATAATATTTCTTATCCGTGGATGTCGTGATCCTGATCCCACTGGCATCGGATGAATCACTCAGAGGAGCCTCGGTCGGCTCCGGTGCCGTTTCCTCCGCTGATACCGGAATCCCCGTATCTCCAAGTGTAACCGTCACTGTTGCAAGCAGTATCAGGAGCAGCATGAAGACCCGCAAAACACCTGTTTTTTGTCTCATAATATTACCTCCCGTTTTTGTTTCTATCTCTTTTTGTACAGCATCGCCCCACTCTCCTTACTCATCCTCCCACACATGAGGTTTGGAAAAGAAGTAGCCCTGTGAATGAGCAACACCAATCTCTGTCATAATACTCTGGATTTTCTCATTTTCGACATATTCCGCAATTACTTCCTGATCATTGCTGGCACACCATCCATTGATAAGCCGGATAAATTCCAGGCAGTGAGGATCCTCTGTGATCGTCCGAATGATTGCTCCGTCAATCTTGATATAATCTGCCTCAATCTGCAGCACGTGAAGCAGATTGGAGAAACCACTTCCAAAATCATCGATCGCCACCTTGGCACCATATTCATGAATACGGTCAGCAAATTCCCTGATATAGGCATAATCTGTTATTTCTTCACTCTCTACAATTTCAAACACGAAATTTTCCGGATATGTGACTGACTGCATATTTTCGAAGATCATACGCAGCATCTTGCGGTCATAGATATCCTGGACGTTCAGATTAATGGTTACACGGATATCCTTATCCCGGAACATATCGATCACCGTCTTCACCATAAGCTCTGACAGACTCTCGTATAGATCGTATTCCTTTGCCACCGGCAGAAACTGATTGGGAAAATATATCTTTCCTTCTGCATCAAAAATCCGCATCAGGGATTCATACATCCTCTTTTTCCCACCTTTATTGTTATAGATCTCCTGAAAATACGGCTTCACTCTCTTATACTGCAGTGCTTCCCGGATGATATGGAGCATACGGATTTCCTCCGTCTCTTTTTTTGCCACATCCCCAACCTCTTCAAACTGTACCATAGAGAGCTTATGCGCTTTGGCATAGCGCATCGTAGTTTCCAGACGGGACATCGTATCTTCTTTTCCAAAGGCTACTGCCACAGTGCAGGTCAGGTCCACCTCTTCACAGCTGATGCCAGCCAGAAAATCTTTAATTTTTTCTACTATTTCAACGAACTCCGTCTTTGCCACTGCCTCATCTGCTGCCAGCAGAAATGATGTGTCCTCATAGCTATACAAAAACACTCCCTTTGGCAGATAATACGTCTTTATTTTTTCATAGCTCTCCTTCAGAATCGCATATGTTTTTGTTATTCCTGCAAACAACCGGAGCATACGCTCATTATTCAGATAGAATACCGCCGCCTTATCAAGCTCCTTCTTCTCCTGATCATACAGATATTTCAACTGGTTATTTACACCAAGAACCTGATTATAAAACATGGCATCCTGTATCTTGGTCTGTTGATCCTGCAGCTCCTCATTCAGATGCCGGTTTGCGTTTACCAGCAGATAGTTTAGCATCTGTGTATTATCTTCCTGCAGCTCTGACATATTTTTCAATTCGCGCTCCCGCAGGGTAACACGTGCATCGGCGCTCTCTGACAAGGCAGTTGTTACAAAGGTATAGTTTGCATATACATTTTCTCCCTTCGCATGGGAAATCTCCCCGGACAGCAATGCACCACTGATATTTGTGGTATAAAAATTCTCAATCTCCCAGCTGGCGCAATTATGTAAAAAATTAACCCTGGATTGACAATCATAAGCAAAAATCGTTTCCACCGGTGCTGCACCTATATTGAGAAACAGCTCCTGAACCTGATCATAGATTTTTTGCGGATGAAAGTAACCCAGAGATACATAGCTTCCATTTTTCAGTTCGGCATAGGATTTCAGAACACGGCGCTTCTCTCCTGTGTCCGCATCCTCCTGAGGATCCTCCACATAATCCACATAGTAGGCAATCCCTCTCTCATCTCTCTTGATAACCGGAAAAATATGTGCAATGGCCGGATCCTCCTTCAATGCATCCCTGCCAAGAAGATTGGCATACCATTCTGCACCATTGATACCATCAATTTCATCGATATAACAGCCCCGGCTGGCAATCGGACATTGTTTCCCCACCGGCTCGACACCGCACACATAATCTCCATAAATATGCAGCTCCTCTGCCGAGATCAGTGCCATGACCACATCAGTTCCCGAAACCTCCGTCCCCTCCAGGACATAGGCAAGATCTCCCCTTGCCAGGCCCTGCTTGTCCTCCAGATATGCAGCACCACCCAGCATCTTCACCGGAACCTCTGCCTCATTGATGGTTTCCACAAAGTTTTCAATCTTGCTATATGACAGCGGAAAGAAAATCAGTAAAAAACCCTTCTGATCTAAAAGTACCCCGTTCATTACTTCTTTCGCTAACACAGCCCCTGACTTCCACTCACCCTTTTCATCCAGACAGCTGACTCGTGCTGTCCTGACTTCTGCTCGTTCCATCACTGTGATCGAGATCAGGCAGGCCGCAGGAAAAAGTCTGCCGTCACTGATCACCTGCATCGTACTGCAGCCAATGATTTCGGCACCCGGCAAAAACCCGCGGATCTCCTCTGCCAGTCCCTGCATCTGTTCCTTTGAATGAATCGCACTATGAATACGAACCAGCATCCTGTCAGTATCTTTTATCGATATCTCATCCAGGTATTCACGGAACTTGTCTATGTCAGTAAACAGATGATTATATGACCTCATATCATCCATCCCCCCTCTCTCTTCTATTTTATCAGCTTAGCAGACAAAAAGCAATTACAACATCCGCCAGCCACTATGATACTTGTTTTTCACCGTCCCCTTATTTTTCTTTCCCCAGCCCAGTGGATAGCCGTCTACACACACCAGCTGCCAGCCATCTGGCGCCGCAGCCTCCTGTTCTGATAAAACCAGTGTCTCTCCCTTCAGATACCGTATCACCCGCTCATCACTGACAGACAGATCAAGACAATTCTGATACTGTCCCGGTTTCAATACCATCGCCAGAGACTGACTTGGTTCAAAACGATTTTTCTTCACTTCGCCAAGAAATAACCCGCTGCGCAAAAACCGAAGCCCTCTCATCTGCGGCAATGCCTCCGGCATATAATAAATCATCCCTTTTTTACTCTCCAGACGATGCGGCTCAAATACACGATTTAGTTTCTCCTGAAATTCTGCAAAAAGCCTCTTCTCCTCTCCTGATAAGCCCTTTCGGATCTGCCGGTACGAAACATCCGGTTCCTCTCCCGCCTCCCTCTTATGAAACAGGGCAAGAAAGTGTCCTTCGCCATCCAGTCTGTGAGGAAAAATGCGGACACAGTGACGAATGGATTCCTCTTTGCTGCCGATCAGCGCCGGATTCCCTTCTGCAAATCCTTCGTATCCCTCCATGGGGACCAGTTCCATATCCGGATCCATAGACAGAATCTTCTCTACTGTACCCTCATTTTCTAACGGAGAAAATGTACAGGTAGAATATAAAAGATATCCTCCCGCCTTCAGCATAGGAATTGCCTGTGTCAGTATATCCTCCTGCAGATTTGCATAAAATGCCGGACCATTCTGCTCCCATGCCTTTATCATAGCTGGCTCCTTGCGGAACATTCCCTCCCCCGAACAAGGGGCATCGATCAATATCTTATCAAAAAAACCGGAGAAATATTCTCTTAATTTCTGTGGATATTCTGTCACGATAAAACTATTTTCAACACCAAAAAGCTCTATATTCTTTAAAAGTGCCTTTGCTCTCTTACTGCTGATATCATTGGCAATGAGCAGCCCTGTACCCTGCAGCCGTGACGCCAGCTCTGTCGCCTTTCCCCCCGGCGCGGCACAGAGGTCCAGCACCACATCCCCTTTTTCCAGCGGAAGCCTGGATGCCGGTGTCATGGCGCTGGGATCCTGCAGATAATAAAGCCCGGCAAAATAGTAGGGATGTTTTGCCGGCTGCACTTCACTATCATAATAAAACCCATTTTCAACATAGGGGATCCGGGTCAGGGAAAACGGAGCGATCCTCTCAAATTCCTCCACTGATATTTTCGATGTATTGACACGAAGTCCGTATTTCCTCCCGTCATTCATGGAGGCAAGATAATCCTCATATTCGCCACCCAGGATCCGTTTCATCTCTTCACAAAATTGTACTGGTAATTCCATCTTAGCCCTTTCTAAGTCCGGCAGCACTGCCACACTATAAAGAAAATCTCACCGGAAGCATCTCTCCCAGTGTCTTACTTGTATATTCTGTCACGCTCTTCGCCATAATGATCTCAAAATCATCCGGATCACAAAACTCCGACATGACCTGGAGACACACACCACAGGGCGAAAGATCCGTCAGCCCCTCCTTTGTCCCGCCTACGATGACGATCCTGCGGAATTTTTTCTGCCCCTCACTGACCGCCTTAAAAAAAGCCGTTCGCTCTGCACAATTTGTGGGAGTATACGATGCGTTCTCAATATTACATCCGGAATACACTGTTCCATCCATACACTCCAGGGCAGCACCCACCATAAAACCGGAATATGGCGCATAGGCATACTCCCTGGCTTTCATTGCCTGTTGTATCAAAGTTTCCATGATCCATCACTCCATATAACTGATAAACTGGTTTCCTGCATTTTTAAATATCGTCTCATATTCTGATCGCCTTACCGTCGCTTCCCTGCCGGTCTCGGGATTATACAGATACAGCTGTGTTGTCGTATATCCTCCGATGACCACCGCCTTATTGTTATCTGTCATCGCGATCACCGGCTTATTATTACTGACAAAGTACAATACCTGTTCCAGTGTGCATCCCTTTAAATTGACAGGTCTGGTCATATACTGCGCAAGCATATCATACACCGGTAATTTTTTCTTCGTCAGCTCTTTCGCATCGACATTGATATGTTTCTGTTTCAGCACCATATAAGCACATGCCGCCAGATTAGAAACTCCGTTTCCTTTTCCCGTCATTTCCAACCCGCCAATACTATTCTGAAGAAAGCTGCCGCTTCTCTCCCATACTACCTGATGATTACTGCTGACCACCACACCCATCTGCCGGTCAGCCGACCGGATCGCCTGTCTCGCACTCTCATAGGATTCTGTGATCTTCCCAAGGGCATATACATAATATTTTGTGACACCCGGCTGCTCAAGGCGGACAAACCGCTGTGTCGTCATCAGTGAAACAGGTCCCGGTATCATCTCCGGCTTCTGGGACATCTCAAAAGCAGACGGCATCTGGATGTACCATTCTGTCAGTGATTTATTTGTCACCCGTGAGGTATAACGAAACTTTGATATTTTCGTCTGGGACTGGTTCGAGATGCTGTTCTCTGCAGATTTCACATATCTGCCGGCACGGTCTTTTTTACACAGTGTAATATTGATGACATTACCATTTGCCCGGATCCCCTGGATATATCTCCCCTTCCAGTCAAACTCCTTCACGGTCTCTCCCTTCGTATTTGCAATATACAGCTTATAGCAGGGAACCACCTTGCTGCCATCTGCACTGCGGCCGATATCCTTTTTATGAACAAATCCATATACGACATTCTCATCGATGACACCCAGTAAACGCACATAAGTATCCTTGTCCGGGCGGTAAATAATCCCCTTTTCGTCTGTTTCCAGATCGTATAATGTAATACTCTCACCATATCCACTGCTCAGCGAAGAGGACCAGGCATAACAATTTGCATTTTCCATGGTCATAAAAGAATTACTCTTTATATTTTCCACAAGCTTCTCCAGCCGTTTGGCAGATATGTTGTACGCATATACTGTATTTGCCACAGTAAAATAATAAATACCACGGGAACTCACATACCCGTACTCTTCGAAATCCTCCTTTAACTGCTGGTATGTGGTGCTGCTGGGCATATATACCAGCTCCCTGAGATCTCCCTCTACCGTATATTCATATAAAACAACCGCCACATCACCCTCATACTCACCTCGCGGAAAATACCCATACGCACAAAAATACAGATTTCCCTCCTCATCCACCTTCAACAGCCGTATCGCATGCTCATCATAGGCACGGTACGCATACGATGCCTCATCACTAAACATCGAATACAGCTTCATCATGCGGTTTTCCTTCATACTATAGCGGTACAGATCCCCTCCCCGGGAAAAATACATAATATCTTCCTTTTTATTTGTAAAAATCCTGCTGCTGTTCTCATTGGTAATCCCCAGCTTAAACTGACTGGTCTGGACACTCGCCAGCCCGGGATCAAAAACAGCCTCCATAGTCCGCTCAAAATTCAGCAGATAATCTGTCCCGCTGGCATACCGCACTCTGTAAAACTCTTTGACATGGTAGGTCTCTTCTCCGGAATCTGTATTCGCTTTCACAAAATAATTATATTGCACACAGGCGGTCTCCATATTATATTCCTTAATGGTGATCATCTCATCGGAGATCACACCGGGTGACATATTCCCCCAGGTCACAAGATCTGTATTGGACGTGATATCCACAGATGCCAGGGTGGAGTTCCGGTTGGTACTGTTCGGTTCCAGATATCTGCCAAGATCATCTGCCCTGCTCTTTTCAAAACTGTTTTTATGGAATTTTTTTACAAATTTCATCTTCTCTGTCAGATGGGAGTCATCCAGATAATATTTGAGACGTGTGTAATAATGTATCTCTCTTCCCTGGTCAGAGGTCCCGATCAGATCCAGGATATACTCCATACTCGTTTTAAAACCATAATTAAATGTAATGTCCAGCTTCTTCTGATCCTTTGTCAGGGCATTTGACTCTCCTGACTCATATATTTCTCCCGTCTCCTTATCTGAAATTTCATATCGCAGACTGGTAAGACGGGAAGAAGATTCTCCAAAATATATCGTAAGCTTTTTCTCCTGATCCAACGGCGTCATAGACTCACGGATTATATCCGCCTCCATGGGCGCACTATATCCATACATAGGATTCACCTTCTGCCCCTGAGTTCCCAGCTGGATGTAGGGATATGTCTCCGAGGCAAGTTCCACCCGCGTCCCACTGTCATTTATATTTGTCTCCATCTGTTTTCCAAAGAAAAAAAGAGCTCCTGCAAAAATAAAAAGTAAAGCAACTGTTTTATATATAAATTTGACCATTTGATATCTCTCCTCACCGATACTACATTACTGTTCATTCCCCACGGGACAATACTCATAAAACATTGTAACGGCTATCTCACAAAAGTGCAAGTTATACACACAAATTTTTTCCGTTCATATATTGAAAATAAGAAATTTTGAGGGAGATATATATGAACTATTATGACAATCCGGATTTCCTCTTCTCATTTGAACAGGCAGCCCTGCCTACCCTGGCTCCGGCCCCCGGCAGTACCAGACTGTGGGAAATGGAGGAAGATAATTCCTATCTCAAATATCTCTATCCACAGATCACAAGACAGATCAGCGAATTTGTAGAAGAACAATGCGACCAGATGGAATATGAGGGCAGTCTCATGTTTGATGCTTATCCGGATAAAACGGCACTACAGATCACTGCTGCCGGCATTGAACAGGAATTTCGAAAAAAATACCCCGATGCCTATCCGGAAGAGGGAACCCTCCTGCGGGATATGATCGAGGTTGTCTACTTTCATGAAATCATGTACCGACGCAGCCGGTACCGCAATCACAAACGTCTTTATTTATAAGAACCAAAAGCTAATTTTTCAAACTCCGGTACAGGCATTGGTTTGGCAAACACATAACCCTGGATCAGATCGCACTTCATCTGCTTTAGAAATTCAACCTGATCGCGTTCCTCCACGCCCTCTGATATGGTATGCAGATCCAGTGCCTGTGCCAGCTGGATGACACTCTGAATAACATTTTTACCCCGTTCACTATCCTTCTGATTCTCATTTACAAAAAAGACCCGGTCCAGCTTCAGGGCATCCACCTGTACATCCTTCAATACATTCAGAGAGGAAAAACCACTGCCAAAGTCATCAATCGAACAGGAAAGTCCCACATTATGGATCCTGCCCACCAGGGAATTGAGTTCCTCCATATCATTATAAAACAGGGATTCTGTGAGCTCAATCTCGATGGACCTGGGCGGAACCTCATATCTCTCCAAAATCTCTTCATAAGCATGGAAAAAATCCGGAACATTGAAATGACTCCGGGACAAATTGACGGAAATCGGGATGATCCGCCAGCCCTCCCGGTTCCATCTCTCTACCATCCGGCAGACCTCCTCAAACATGTAGAGGTCGATGTCCACAACAAATCCATTGCTCTCAAACAAGGGGATAAATTCATCCGGGTAGATCATACCCTCTTCCGGGTCCTTCCAGCGCACCAGTGCCTCTGCACCGGCAATGGTCTCCCCTTTCAGCTCATACTTTGGCTGAAGGTACGGGATAAAATCACCATGCTCCAGCGAATCATGCATTTTCATCTCCAGCTCCTTTTCCCTTCCAAGCCGGAGCTTGTCCTTCTCATCATAAATACCCATGGGCACACGATATCCTGGTGAAATTTTCTTCCTCGCCATATTGGCATGCTCGAGCATGGTACTTACCTCGATATCCTTATCTGTGATGACATAAACACCAAAATACAGGGCAATCCCATACCGGTTGCCATTTTCATCTACCAGCCCTTCCATCTGCCGGCTGATGCGCGACAGGCGTTCATCCAGTTTGGGCAGGGAGTGATACCGCATCAAAATGCCAAAATTATCTGCCATGATACGTCCCGAAACCTCATCCCAGCGGAGCTCCGCATCCACGATAGAATGAATCTCCTGTAAAATCCGGTCCCCTACAGAGCTCCCGTAGATCTCATTGATAAGCTTAAAACGGTCTATATTTGCATAAACCAGTACATAGCTGGCATCGCTTCGGAGCATCTTTTTTGCCACCCGCTCAAACTCCTTCTTATCCTTGCCTCCTGTAACATCATCCCGTCCAAAATGCTTATACAGCAACTGATATTTCACTGCAACCATCAACACCAAAAATCCCGTTGTCAGCACTACCATCGATACCTTCGTCAGATTTCCTTCAAAACGGTCCAGATTCCATATCATAAAAAGAAATAATGCAACGGCGGTAGCAAGATCCCACAACAGTGCCCCCCTGAAACTCTTTAATCTGGTTAGTAACTGCCTCATCCCCGCATCTCCCCTTTTGTATCTTTATGTCTCAAATTTTACTTCCTTCTCACACTTCTGCGTTTTTATAACGATATACGGATAACTCGCTTTATCGCTAACTACTTCGTCCTCTCCCGGACCGTTCAGGCTGGTTTCCATACACAGATCATCTCCCTTTTCATACAGTCCCACAACCTGAATATTGAAGCCTCCGCTGTCCTGCTCGCCATATCCTACAGCAAGATACAGATATTCTTCCTCCTGATAGGTCATCTGAAAGGCGTTGATTTTCTTTCCATCAATTTCATTTCGAAAATCTTCCGGGATATCCGCAGCAGGTACTACGGTATAATCCCAGTCCTTCCCCTTTTCTCCTCCTTCTTTCACCGTCTCACAGCCTGTCAGATTCCAGGTGAACAACAATGACAATATCACACTCAAAATAACTCTTTTTGCACGCATGACATATCCTCCGCTTTTCTTACTATCATTGTATGCCGGAAAAGGGGAATTATTCGTCAGCAATCCGGATCCCCGCCAGAAGTCCGGCAAGAGACGTGGTCGCCTCCTCCTTGTCCTGGTATTTTTCCACTGTCACCTCTGGGGCGATATCCTCTGCTTCCTTCATACTCAGACGGATCCTTCCCTCATTTACCTCCAGCACCTTTACTTTCACCTGCTGCCCCAGCTTCACCACCTCATTCGGGGAATGCAGAAATTTATTACAGATCTGGGAAATGTGTACCAGCCCTGTCAGTCCGTCACCAATATTCACAAATGCACCATAGGATTCGATGCGTTCAATAACACCTTCCGTGACAAAGCCCTTCTGCAGGGCATTGAGCTTTCTTTCATGTTCCCTTGCCACCCGCTCCCGTGCCACTTCCTTTGCCGAAAGAACCAGCTTTCTCCTCTCCGGATCAGCTGTGATGACAACAACATCTAATGTCTCACCCACAAATCGGTCTACATCCTCTACATATTCCAGCGCCAGCTGGGATGCCGGGATAAATCCACGGATTCCCTCAAGAAATGCCACTACACCGGCATTCACGCTGGTGAGAACCTTTACCGTAAACACCGTCTTGTCCTCCAGCGCCTGCGTCATTTTTTCCCATGCAGCCTCTTCCTTTGCCTCCTTTAGGGAAAGTACGACTCTTCCCTGACCGTCATCGGAATCCAGCACCACTGCTTCGATACTGTCTCCTGTGCAAATCTCGTCCATTGCTTTAAAAGACGGATCATCACTGTATTCTCCTGCCGGGATCACTCCCTGTGAATAGGAATTTAAGTCCAGCAGGATCTCTTCCTCCTCCACACTGACTACCGTTCCCGTTACGGTATCTCCCTCACGAAAGCGGCGGAAACTCGCATTTATTTCCTCCTCATAATCCATCATTGTCTCTTTTTCCTGATCACTCATAATATCCTTTAACCTCCTGTTTCATACAATCCAGCTTCATCAACTCATCTGCCAGTGCAGCAAATTCCTCCAATCCCAGCTTTTCTCCCCGCACAGCCGGGGCAAGTCCCACCGCCTGTATCGCCTCACCAATCTGTTCTTTGGAAAAATGCAGCTCCCCACTGTTTGTGAGTCCATTCTGCAATGTTTTCCGCCTCTGGTTGAAGGAGGCGCGGATCAGCCGGAACATCAGTCTCTCATCCCTGACCTCCACCGGCATCCGGCTCAGACAGTCAAGGCGTATCACAGCACTTCCTACATTCGGCCGCGGCATAAAGCAGTTGGGCGGAACATTCGCTGCCAGATACGGTCTGGCATAGTACTGTACCGCCAGCGACAGCGCCCCATAATCCTTCGTCCCGGGCTTCGCCTGCATGCGCTCTGCCACTTCCTTCTGCACCATGACGGTCACATTTGCCAGCGGAACATGGCTCTCAAAAAGCTCCATGATGATCGGGGTCGTGATATAATAAGGAAGATTCGCCACCACCTTGATGGGTCTTCCTGCATTGTACTGATCTGCGATGCCCTGTATATCCTGTTTCAGAATATCACCCTGAATGATATCTACATTGTTGTATTCAGAAAGTGTTTCCTTTAAAATCGGTATCAGCTTGGGATCGATCTCCACTGCCAGCACCTGTCCTGCCTGTTCACAAAGACACTGTGTTAATGTACCGATGCCGGGACCGATCTCCAGCACAAAATCCTCTTTTCCTATCCCGGCCGCCTCTATGATCCTGTCCAGCACATGAGGATCAATGAGAAAATTCTGCCCGAATTTTTTTCTAAAATGAAAATCATGCCTCTGTAGAACCTGTATCGTCTCCTGCGGATTTCCCAGTTTCGCCAATGTATCTGTATCCTTTCTTTTCGGAATTCTTCCTTCTCATTTTCCAGCTGTTTCATTTCTAATTATACAGTGAAATACATTAAAAAGCAATCATTGCTAAAAGATATCAGGATAAACCTGAAATCCCTTTTGAAAATTTTTCTTGACTTTTCCCCTGCGGACGAGGGGTAATATGAGCATGAGGCATATAAATCGATCACCGACACAAAGAAGGGAGAAAATACTATGTTTACTGCAGGAGAACTGGCAAAAAAACTGGGAATATCAGCAAGAGCTGTCCGGTTTTATGATGAAAAGGGGATTTTATGCCCTGTGGATCACTCCGAGGCAGGCTATCGGATCTATGACGAAAGCAGCGTGGAAACGCTACAGAAGATCCTGATGCTCCGTTTTCTGGACTTTTCACTGGAGCAGATCGGAGACATGATTGAAGCAGACAGTATGGATGTGCATCAATCTCTGAAAGAGCAGGAAAAGCTGCTGCTTCAGAAAATAGAGCATTTAAAACGGGTTCTTAACGCTGTTCGTCAGGCACAGACAGCAGAAGAAGATCCTCTGTGGGATAGGCTCCGAAAGATTATCGAGATTACACAGGAAAGGGAATTCGTAATTGAGCAATACCAGGATGAGGGAAATCTGAATAAACGAATCAATATTCATGAGTACAGTACGGCAGAAACAGGGTTCTATCCCTGGATGCTTGAGAAACTTCATTTGGAATCCGGTATGCGGATCCTGGAAATCGGGTGTGGAAACGCTGCTTTTTGGAAATCTGTCGCCCCCTGTCTGCCGGAAAAACTGGAAATCCATCTGACAGATTACTCCGAGGGAATGTTAGCAAGTGCTGAGAGGACAGGAAAGGAAATACAGGAATTATTTCCAGAGAAACAGCTGACATTCGTGCTTGCCAAAAGAGATGCAGAAGATTTTTCCTATCCATCTTCCGGTTTTGACCGGATCATGGCAAATCATATGCTGCATCATATGAAAAAGGATACCCGGCCTGCCCTCTACCGGACAATTCGGGAATTATTAAAGGAAGATGGAATATTTTCCTGCAGCCTGATCGGGAAAGAGCATAACCGGGAGCTGCACCAGCTGGTGAGACGGTTTTATCCAAAAATCAAAATACCGTCCGAATCCTTTGACATTTCTTTGGAAACGGCAGAAGCAGAACTACAGCCGTTTTTCCCCAGAATTGATTGGTGGGAGCAGGACAATGACCTGCTTGTACCCGATGCCGGACTGGTATATGATTATGTGTCTTCCTACTCAAAGGAAGCATCCGAGCTTCTGCAGAAGGAGAAAGTGGATTTCCTGAAACGGGTTGAGGCAGAAAAAAATTCAGATGGTCTTTTCTATATACATAAGGCAACCGGTGTGGTTGTCTGCCAGAAAGCATAAAACCTTTTGTTTCATGATATCACCGCCCTGACAGCCGGTACAGACTTTCTGCATTTTCTGTCGTGATGCGGATTACTTCCTGTACTGTCATTCCTTTCAGCTCAGCGACCTTCCCTGCCACATGGATGAGCTGGGCTGAATCATTGCGCTTCCCCCGATTTGGCTCCGGTGCCATATAGGGACAGTCTGTCTCCAGCACAATCCTTTGTATCGGCAGCTCCTCCACAGTGCGCTTCAGCTTCTTTGCATTTTTAAATGTAACAACACCGCCCACACCGATATAAAAACCCATCTCCGCATATTCCTTCGCCATCTCTGGTGAATAGGAGTAGCAATGAATGACGCCGCCGCAGTCATAGGCTTTCGTCTCTGTCAAAATCTTCATCGTCTCCTCTGCCGCATCCCGGCTGTGGATAATGATGGGAAGCCCCGTCTCCTTTGCCACCTCGATCTGACGGAGAAACCATTTGTGCTGAATCTGTGGTGAGGGCTCCTGCCAGTGATAATCAAGACCGAATTCCCCGATGGCAACTACCTTCGGGTGCGACGCATGCTGACAGATCCAGTCCATATCTGCCTCTGTCAGCCCTTCCGTCTCACTGGGATGTATCCCCAGCGCAGCATAGATAAAATCATACTTCTCTGCCAGTGATAATGCTTCCCGGCAGGAAACGGGATCTGCCCCCACATCCACCACTCTGCCTACGCCCTTTTGTGTCAGGCTGCAAAGCAGCTCCGCCCGGTCATCATCAAAGGCAGTATCGTCATAATGGCTATGAGTGTCAAAAATTAAGTTCTGTTTCATTTCCTATCACAGATCCTCCTGATTTTTTAGCAGATCTCTGCCCCTGCCGGCATCTTCTTATCCGGTGTCATCAGTGCCAGATTACCCTGGGCATCCTCCGCACACAGAAGCATTCCCTCAGACAGCACTCCAGCGAGTTTCGCCGGCTTTAGGTTCACCAGAACCATAACCTTCTTTCCTACCATATCCTCGGGAGAGTAATATTTCTTGATCCCGGATACGATCTGCTTTACCTCGCTTCCAATCTTTACCTTCGAGCAAAGGAGCTTCTTTGATTTTGTCACCTCCTCACAGGCAATGATCTCACCCACCTGGAACTGCATTTTCATAAAATCATCAAAGGTAATCTCCGGCTTCGCTTCTATGTCGATTCCCTCTTCCCCGACAGTTGCTTCTGACGAACCGTCAGATGGCTTTTCTTTGACATCCGCCTCTTTCTTTGCCTCCACTTCCTTCAAGACCTCCTCCACATCCAGCCGTGCAAAGAGAATCTCAGGCTTTTCAATTACCTTTGTGCCGGATGGATACCCACCAAAGGAGCCAATCTCTTCCAGCTCACATTTCTCTGCATGGATCTGTGACAGGATCTTTTCTGCTGTCTCCGGCATAAAGGACTCCAGTAAAATGGCACCGATACGGATCCCCTCCATCAGGTTATAGAGCACTGTGGCAAGACGGTCCTTCTTTGCCTCATCTTTCGCAAGAACCCACGGCTCTGTCTCATCGATATATTTATTACAGCGTTTAAACAATGTAAAAATCTCTGTGATGGCATCGGCAACGCGAAGCTGGTCCATCTTTTCTGTCACCCTGCCCGGCGCGGCTTCCGCCACGGCAATGAGATCTGCATCCATGGTATCTGCGACACCCTTATTCTCCACTACACCGCCAAAATATTTATTGCTCATGGAAATAGTGCGGTTTACCAGATTGCCAAGGGTATTGGCAAGATCCGAGTTCATGCGCTCCACCATCAGCTCCCAGGTGATCACGCCGTCATTCTCAAAGGGCATCTCATGCAGCACAAAATAGCGCACCGCATCCACGCCAAAACGTTCCACCAGTTCGTCGGCATACAGCACATTTCCCTTAGTCTTACTCATCTTACCATCACCCTGTAACAGCCACGGATGACCGAATACCTGCTTTGGCAGCGGAATCTCCAGTGCCATCAGAAGATGGGCCAGTAGATCGTATGGAACCGGATGATATCCTTGCCGATCAGATGCAGATCCGCCGGCCAGTATTTCTCATAGAGATCCCCATGACCGCCGTCTGCGTCATAGCCAAGACCGGTAATATAGTTGCTGAGGGCATCCAGCCACACATATACCACATGATCCCGGATCAAAATCCACCGGGATTCCCCATTTGAAAGCTGGTACGGGATACACACAGATCCTGCAGTCCCGGCAGCAGGAAATTGTTCATCATCTCATTTTTCCTGGATTCCGGCTGGATAAATTCCGGATGATCTTCGATATGCTCGATCAGACGGTCCTGATATTTGCTGAGCTTCAGGAAATATGCCTCCTCCTTCGCCGGCTGGCACTCCCTGCCACAGTCCGGACACTTCCCGTCCACCAGCTGGGATGGCGTAAAAAAGGATTCACAGGGGGTACAGTACATCCCCTCATAATGACCCTTATAAATATCTCCCTTATCATATAATTTCTTAAATATTTTCTTGAACCTGCTCTTCATGATCCACATCTGTCGTGCGGATAAATTTATCATAGGAAGTATTCATCAGATCCCAGATCCGTTTGATCTCTGTTGACACCTCATCCACAAACTGCTTTGGCGTAGATCCCTGCCTCCTCTGCCTTCAGCTCAATCTTCTGTCCATGCTCGTCCGTCCCGGTCTGAAAGAACACATCATATCCCTGAAATCGTTTATAGCGTGCGATGGCATCTGCCAGTACGATCTCATAGGTATTGCCGATATGCGGCTTGCCGGATGTGTAGGCAATCGCCGTTGTCAGATAATATGGTTTCTTATTCACAATAATTCCTCCATTCATTTCCGCATAGGCTAAGTGAGGATGGGCAAGCTTTCCTGCACGAACAAAGCGGAGCGTCTTTCACTATTTACCTATTGTAGGGAAAAACAGGAAGATTGTCAAGAAATTACAAGTAACTATTCCATAAGTCCGTTAAATGGAATCTATAACAGGATCTATATCATCGAACTCGGTATTTACAATATTTTTTCTACCTATATATTTCAAATATGGACTATTCAGATTCATTTTTAGCATCTCTAATTTCCCCTTTTTCTCCAGAAAAACATAGAATAACTTTATAACACTCTCCATATAAGGATCGTTGTAGTCAGGTATACTCTCCAATGCAAGATAAAGACTCTTTACCTTACTTTTTCTTTCATCTATTTAAACCATTATTCCTGAGTAATCAAAACCAAAAGAATAACCTCCATCGACAGTAAGCGTAAAACAATGATCACCTCTGATAAATTCAATACCATTAACTGCTCCGGTTCCATAAACTGACGCCCTACTACATCCACTATATACATCTCATTGCTCAATGTCAGCATAGCATGCTCCCTCTCTCCTCGCAAACACAATGAGACGAGTGGTCAGTATTTACGACGAACGGCATTAAAAAGAGAGTAAGACCTCAAAAAATCTGTTGCCTTACTCTCTTTCCATCCATTCGATTTTCTATTCCTGCAAACCCTGCCACTCTACTGGTTCAGGATTGGAAGTCCGTTTTTATCCCATTTCACGGTACGGATCCTTGCACTCCGGCATGGATCATAGAGAGAATCCTGATCCCCTCTGGCGCGGCCGCACTTATTTTCATAGCAGTCTCTTCCGCGGGAATGATAAACAAAGATATCATTTCCATTTTCATCCTTTGTAAAGGAGTTATGACCCGGTCCGTATTCATCCACCAGATCCTCAGAGGTAAGTGCTGGTGTTGTCTGTTTCGTCCAGGAATTCAAGTCCATCAGATTTGCCTTTGCATCCGCATACAGATAACCGATACAATATTCCGGTCCTGTTCCTGATGCGGAATAAGCGATGATCACCCTGCCGTCATGCTGCAGGACCGACGGTCCCTCGTTTACCGCAAACGTCGCGCACTCCCAGTAATATTCCGGTTTAGTGAGACATACCGGATCCGTAATGGTCTTCCATGGCTCCGCCGGATTGATCTGCGCCATATACAGATTAGAAGCAGGTCCCTGCTGTGCCCATATCACATAGTGCTTTCCATTACACTCAAAATAAGTCATATCCAGAGAAAAATTAGTAAAGGAAAAAGTATCTCCGGCATTCGCCTGGAATTTACCCTTTTCTGTCCAGGAATCATTATATGGATCCTGCCCATCACACTGTAATACACAGCAGTTGATCGCCCACCGGTTAGTGGTGCTGTTGCTTCCGGCATAAAACATATACCATTTACCGCCGATATAGTGCATCTCAGGAGCCCAGATAAACCGATGGGATGCATTACTTGCTGTCGGCTTCCATATTACCTTTTCCTCCGCGTCCTTCAGCCCATCCAGAGTTTCGGATCTCCTCAGCACAACTCTGTCATATCCATTTGCATCATCTTCACCATCCATAGGGTAGGATGCCGTGAAGTAGTAATACTGCTTATTATCCTCTCCTACTCCTCTGGTGATATAGGGGTCTGCCCGATTTGCGATAAAGACATCGTTTTTCGTTCCCTTTGCCTTTACATTTTTCACCTTAGTATCCGTATACAGCTTTGCCACCTGAGCATCTGTCTTTGCCCCCTGATATACCTGCACCTCTCTGACAAATCCCATCCATGTAGCATCCGGATAAGAGGATTTCCCGATATAGGCAGCAAGATCATTTCCAAAATCACTGAGCTTTCTATTTAATTTGGAAGAACCGACCTTCGTACCATTCAGATAACCGGTGATGCTGTCCGGTCTGATCACTGTCACATAATGATTCCAGCCGGCCTCTGTGATCGGACCATCCACTCCCTGAGAAGCTATGGTTGCACTGATACCCGTTTCCGTATTGTATGGTGCCGCAGCATCAACAGAATTCGTCACAACAGATTTCATGCGCCCGTCCAGATTGCTCGGGTTCAAAAGCCAGTAGGACACTGGCAGATTTTCTTTCGTTCCCACAAACATGGCACTGGTATTTTTCTTGTAGCTGTAGTTTTTCAGCCAGATGGAAACCGTCAGGGTATCCTTTCCCTGAAAAACATTTTCCGGCAGCCTGATATATCCACCCTTATCCAGTAAAAGAGACTGGTTCTCCTGCATTTCTGAACTGACACCTACTAACTCAGCATGATTTCCTCTTCCCGACTGGTCCAGCAGCTGTGTGCCATCTGCACTGCAGGTCATGTTATAGTGGAGCAATTCCGTTCCCTGCACATTGGAACCTGCCGTTACCGTCACGGCAGCTGTCCTTGTCGTGGTTCCCTCTGCGGTTTTGATCTTTGCCTGCACCGTTGCTGCTCCTGCCTTAGCAGCCTTAACAGTAACCGATTTTTTTGACTTCCCGGAGAGTGTCACTACACCACTTCCTTTTTTCACAGACCACGTTACACTTTTCACCGTGAGACCTGTCGTGTTTTTGATCGTAATCTTCTGACTATTTCCTGTTTTCATGCTTAGCTTTGTCGTACTCAGCTTTAACGTTTTTTTCGTAACCGGTTTCGTAACGCTGACCTTTAATTTTTTAGTAACGGTTTTTGAACCGGCTTTGATCTTTACTTTGACCGTAGCCGTTCCTTTTTTCTTCCCCTTGATGGTCACTCCTGATTTGGATTTTTTAGAAAGCCGGATCACAGAAGAACCCTTTGTGACAGACCATTTCACACTACGGATCTTCTTTCCGGATGAATTTTTGATCTTGACTCTCTTACTTTTTTTCACTCTCACCTGTAATGATTTTTTGCTGAGCGAAATCCCCTTTTTCTTCGCCGCCTGAACATCATCCGACGCAGAAAAAGGAACTACCGTTATGGCAGCTGCCAATATCATCGCAAGTGATTTTTTACATCTCTTTCCCATCATGAATTCCTCCTACATTAAAATTTTAAAACCAGTTTATGATTAATAATATTTTATAGGAGGCAGATCAGAAAGTCTATGACAGGAACTGCCACATACTTGTCTTTTTCTGCTTTTTATGTTATGATGTTTTTGAAAAAACACTGATTTTACGTTGTTTCAGGGGGGATAGAATATGATAAAAGTTGTTGATATGGGATATCAGTTTGTAAATGTAGGCGGCTATGAGGCAAACCGTCCAAAAGGATCCGGCGATTACCTCTTTCTCTATCTGCGCTGTCCTGCCGAGGTATTTCTGGATGGAAGATATCAGTGGCTTCCTGCTGAAACCTATCTGATCTTTGAAAAGGGGGCTCCCCAGATATACCGTAAATGGGATGCGCACTTTATCAATGACTGGATTCATTTTGATTTTGATTCCTATGACGGCTATTTTGAAAAACTGGGGATTCCCCTCAATATTCCCCTTACCCTTCAAAACAACTCAGAAATTATTGAAATGACTTCCGCCCTCTTTATTGAATACTTTAGTAATAATGAAGAACATGAAAAAGTCCTAGCAGAAAAAGCAGATGCCCTTTTTCGAAAATTTGCAGAATTATATCATTTTTCCAGGGAACACAGTGCAAAAATGAATGATTACCGTGCCGCCTTCACAGACCTGCGCCGTAAGATCCTGAATCGCCAGTACTGCCCGGAAAATACAGAAGAGGCTGCCAGACAGATGAATCTGAGCATTTCTTATTTCCAGCATCTGTATAAAGACTTTTTTGGAAATTCCATCCATAAGGACATCACCTTCGCCCGCATCCAGCAGGCGGCACATCTTCTGGAGCACACAGATTACTCCGTCAGCGAGATTGCCCGGTTATGCGGATATGATAACACAGAGCACTTCTCCCGCAGCTTCAAGAAACACAAGGGAACATCGCCCCGCAGCTTCCGAAAGGCAGCATCACTGGATCAATGACTGCCAGAAAGCCGGATCAAAGGAATTGTTTCCTTCTCCAGCATCTTCCATAAAATTTTGAACCTTGAAATACTGTGTATTATCTGTAAATTTGATAAACCACCGGCATATGCCTGTTGCTGACTCAATGCAACGGATTCCGTCTAAGTCATAAACAATGATACACAACTCCTTTTTTTGTGTTTTCTTTGTTTCTTCCATTTCCTTCTGCAGCTCCCGTTCTCTTTCTGCTGCCTTCCTCATTTCCTCCTGTACTGCATCTACACTTTTGATGAGTTTTTTCCACTCCCGTTCAGTAAACGAACCGGCTCCGATCTGATAGCTTGGCTCGGTTGATCCTCCGTTTTGCATTCGTTCTTCCAGTTCTTCCCTCTCCTCCTGAATCAGATCAAAGAAAATATCCTGCACAGAACTCCTCATTCCTGATCCCTGGTCACTTCGGTTTTTGTTTCTATTATGTGAATGAATGTATTCCTCACTTCCCATATAACGATCCGAATTCCTCATGGCTCCTGCAATGCTCATAGCTGTATCCTCCCTTATGTTCAACATAAAGCGGCCATTTTCAAATGATCCATCCATTGAAAACAGCCGCTATCCTTAGCTACCTTATATTTCGTCTGATATCATGAAAAACTTTAGTCCGTCATTACCTCATACACTCTTACCTCATATCCTGAAAGTATCTGCTGCCCGGTTTCCTCCTGTCCCGTATACACGTTCCGAAGCTTCTGATGCAATGTGATGCTCTGCTCCTCTCCGTCGTAATTCAGGACAAATAGAAAATTCTGCCGCAGGGCAATCTCAATCTCCTTCGGCGCTTTTATGATTCCGGCATAGGGTTCTGCCACTCCCAGCTTCTCCAAAAATACCTGTGCCACATCTGCCGTAAACACAGAACCATAATAATAAGTCTCTCCGTCACCGACACGATTATGAACCAGAGCCCCTGCTCCCTGATAGTATCCATCCGTATACTCTGCCACAGTCTCTGCTCCCTCTGCCGCCACCAGCTGGTCATTAAACAGCGTTGTCCTAAGGGTAGTATCCTCCCACATCGCTGTGACTGCTCCGGTATCCGGTGCTATTGCAGTATATTCCGGAATGTCCACTCCGGCAAGCTCACGGATCCGTCCCGGCAAAAGATCCGTGACACAGATTCCATGGATGTCCTTGTACGCCGTACGGCAGCCAAATACGAGGGTACCTCCCTGTTCCACATAATACCGCAGGAGTTCCACTCTCTCTTTTGTAAGGATCGCACCATGCGGATAGAAAACCACTTTATATTTCTTCAGATCATGCTTCCTGCAATGGTCAATATATACATAATCATATGGTGTGTGTGTATGCTGACATGCCTGATACAATCCCCATATACTGGTCTCATCCAGATTTCTCTGCCACACATCCGCCTGTTCATTCCATATATTATCGTAATCCCGTAGAACTGCCACCGATGCCTCATAGCTGCTGCCGGCAACCCCTTTCATCCGGTTCAGCTTTTCTGAGATTTCTTTTATCTCCGCCAACCGACGGTTATCCCGTCCGGAATAATCCAAAATACCATGCCAGTACATCTCTGTTCCCATCGGTGCTGTACGCCATCGGAAATAGCTGACAAAATCCGCTCCGTGGGCAATACTCTGCATCGTCCAGAGCGTGATCTGCCCCGGCTTTGGCACTGGCGCCATCATCTCCATACTGCCATTGGCACCAGACTGCTGTTCCATAATACCAAAATGGGGAGAGATCGATCTCACTTCTGACAGATGCTTACTCCAGTTCCGGTCCTTCGTCGGATCATCGGCATGGTACAGACCGAGACAATATGAAAAGTTTGGATAAGAATCGTACATCATAAAATCCAGACTTTCCTCTGTCATACGGTGAGAATCCAGATTGCCAAAAATGCCATTCGTAGTGATAAAATCATCCTTTTTCACATATTTGCGCAAAATGTCACTCTGCATCCTTGCAAACCGGCACACACTGTCCGAGATAAATCGGTAAAAATCCAGTTTCCGGTGCGGATTCACCCGGTTCGTCGGGGTGGCACGGGGTACATCCACTTCATCCCATGCTGTATATGTCTGATTCCAGAACACAGTACCCCATGCCGTATTCAGGGAATCCAGTGTTCCATATTTTTTCTTTAAAAATTCACGGAATGCGGAAGTATCACTTTCCGAATAAAATTCAGCCACCTCGCAATTGAATTCATTGTCAATCTGCCATCCCACGATACAGGAACGACTGGCATAATGCGCTGCCATCCTGCCCACGATACGCCGGGACAACTCCTGATATTTGGGTGAATTATAATTATAATGACGGCGGAATCCATGTTGAAATACAACACCGTCCATCGTCGCATTCAATACTTCAGGATATTTCTTCGTGAGCCATGCCGGTGGTGTCGCTGTCGGTGTACAAAAGATCACCTTCATCCCCGTCTTTTCAGCTACATCCAGAAACCGGTCAAAAAAAGAATAATCAAATACACCCTCCTGTGGTTCTATCAGATTCCAGGCAAATTCTGCAATACGCACCGTTTCTATGCCGTTCTCCTTCATACGCCGCAGGTCCTTTTCCCACTCTGTCTCCTGCCAGTGCTCCGGGTAATAACACACACCGAGAGAAAGTCTGTCCTCTCCGATCAGATTCATAATCCTCATCCTTCCTTTCCGCTCTATTTCCTGATTTTTACCTTTTTCTTCTTCGTCCATGCAGAATACAGCTTCTTCGTTTTGCCATCCGCTTTTACCCTGGCAAAGGCACGTACCCGCACATAATATGTCCCCTTCAGCTTCTTTATCGTCAGCTTAGTGGCAGAAGCCCGGACCGTTTTCTTTTTCGTCTTCTTTTTCGCAAATTTCTTATTCTTAGAATATTGGATCTCTGTCCCGGAAGCCTGTGCATTTTTCTTCCAGCGTACCGTCAGTTTTCTCCTCTTACTGCTCTTCACACGGAGTTTTTTTATCTTCGCCGGCTTAACGGTAATCGTTATCTTCGCAGTCGCTGTCTGATATCCATTGCCTTTCGCAGTCACTGTAATGGTTGCAATATCTACACAATTCTTCCGGATTGTCACAAGTCCCTTCTTATCCACAGTAACCTTCTTACTGTTCGACTGATAGGACAGGACTCCTCCTGTCGCTTTTGCTTTCAAAAGAAAACTTCTCTTTTTGGCTGATGTAGTATAGGTATAGGCATTTTTCGACAAAATGATCCGGTTCGACAAAGGTTTATCCGGCGTTCCAGTACCGCCGTTCCCGCCTGTACTGCCACCATCTCCTGTACTGCCACCATCTCCTGTACTGCCACCGTCTCCTGTATTTCCACCATCCCCGGTGTTTCCGCTGTCCCCGGATCCAGTGGCAGGGATCACCGTGATGCTGTCCTCTTTGATAGTATCACATATACTACAGTGGATTGACTTACTGCCCTCCTCTGTGGCAGTCGGCTTTTTATCTACTGTATATTCCTCTTTCCATGTATGCCCATCATTTACCGTAATGCTACAGGTTGTCTTATTCCCCCTGGCATCCACCGCTACGATGCTATGTCTTCCCTGGTTTTGATCTGCTTCGATCCGATAAACTCCCATGTCCCCGGAAACCGTCTTTCCATCAATCGTTACCTCTTTCAGATCGTCGTCTGATACTACAAAGGAAACTCCCTCACAGTAGGTTTTTCCATCCTTGATCCCACTGATATAAGGCGGTACGCTATCTCCCTGGATCTGATATTCCTTTGTATCATCCACTGCCACAAAGGCATCCCCGCCATCATTTGGTCCGATAAAACCCGAGAGGGAGAAGGACAATCCCTCCACACTGCTTTCTGTATAACGGATGTCTGACAGGTCCACTACGTTTAGCAAAATACAGCCCTGATCCACATCATTGTCATTGTCAAATGTACCATATGCTGCAAATCCCCGTGTGACACTGGAATCATCCTTGATGAGGTCCGTCAGAGCATTCGCACCCCATGTAATAGCATTGGCGTATTTTCCCTGATAGACATGGCTTCCCACCGAATATTTGTTATCACCGATGGTCATATAAATTTCAGAGCTTACCCCATTGAACCACTCGTACGCCACACCGCCTGCCGTAACACCGTCACAGTGGATCTGATCCACGGTAGTCATGGTCAGAAAATACATCCTTGTTCCCACTACCTTGTAATATGCCTTCGTATGATCGTTGTTCTCCTTTGTGGCAATGGGCTGATAACCGCCCTGTTCGGAAAGGGCATCCAGCCGGTAGCAGATCTCAGTCTCTGCCAGTTTCTTTCCTTCTGCACTCATGAGCTCCATCGCCATCTCTCCCGGGATGGCGTGCCAGCCGCTGACCGGATCGGCAATCACCCGGACTGTGATCGCTTTTTCTGAAAGGACAATATCCTGAATGGTGAAATTCCCGACCTGATCTCCCTTTTTCGCTGTCTTCCCATCCAGAGTAACCGTTTCCTGTTTTGTAAATCTGCCTGTCGGTACAAAGCTGACAGTTACCAGATTAGTGCTGTCCAAAAAGGCATCGCCCTGTACCTTCGTTTTTACCTTCCCCACCATGTCCTGATCTGGAAGATCTGCACCATCCATAGCTGCTGCCACAGTCACATCCATGATATCATATCTCACCTGGATCTCACCATTTTTTGCTGCCTGCAGCATCGCTCCTGACAGATCCGATACCTTATTGCTGCCGATGGCAGTATTCGCTTCATAGGTCAGCATCAATATACCATCACGATAAAAACCGATGCTTCCGTCCACATTATAGGAGATCGTTACCCTCGTGGACTTCCCGCTGGTAAAGATCGTCCAGGCATTTGACATATTATAGCCGGCATTCTTCGCCTCACTGCTCAGTGTTCCTGATTCCTCAAAAATATTGACGCCACCGTAATTCAGCACAGACAAAAATACATTTTCGTGATTTTTTGTCTCAAAGATCCCCGTCCAGTCACTGGTGATCCCCTCCGCCGTAAAGCTCAGGGACACACCCGTTTTATCACTCAGACTACCCACCCCGGTAATGGTTTCCCCGGCAGACAGCTTACTATATGACAGGGCTGTTTTTTTGTCTGTCCTGTCTCTTCCACAGACATTCACGGTATACTTTTTCTTATAGGAATAGTTTCCTTTTGACACTGTCCTGGTAAGAGTCACCCTGGTATCCTTCTCCGGCTGATATACCTTACCATCTGTATCAATAATATCTTCATTCGATGACTCCCATGCAATCTCTGCTCCCCACAAGGACTGCGTATCCATGGGCACAGCTTCCCGCACCACCGATGGCACACTATATGCTGCATGATAGGCGGTCACCGCATTATCCGCCGGATCCCGGGAACCCCAGATACATTCCCCTGTCTTCTCACAGACTGCCGTAAAGCACATAGTTCTTATATTGGTATTTTCAATCTTCTGCTCTGCAAAAACTCCCTGATACGTTTTTCCTCCTATCACGATGGTGGCATAGGCAGTTCCCTCTTTTTCCTGCCATGTTCCTGAATAAGCGCCTGTAATTGTCCCATCTGCCGTCAGCCGGATACGGACAGGCGTTACGATATCGACATTTGCCGCCACAGTCCCCTCATCCTTCGCCTTCGGATTATTATACTGATGCACGATCAGATCATAATCTCCTATGATCTTTGATGATGCCACCGGAGTGGAGGCAATCGTCTCATCATTTACCTTTTCCCCGGCATATTCATAGGGAGCAGCCACGATCCAGCCATTCTCGTTCTGATAGAGCTGGTGAACCCGCAGCTCATGACCTGCTGTATCATTGGCAAATTTGGTATGATAGATCACATAACTGTTTCCATCACTGTCCACATAGGCAGAATTATGCCCCTGGGCAATCTCCGCCACATCCATGGTATCCCACTGATAGTTATTCATCAGCTGCAGTCCCCTGCTGGTCGTCCTGAAATTATCCTGCCAGCCGCTATATAGTGCACTCTTCCCGTTACTGTCCACATAAGGACCTTCCGGCTTCTCCGAGCGGAATATCCTCATATTGTAGCCGCCTGTGGGAGAATAAAAGCCATAGGACATAAACAGATAATAATATTTCCCGATCTTTTCTATGTAGGAGCCCTCGCCTGAGACATAACAGCCGCCGGCAATTTTCTTTCCAAAATAGGGATCGGTAACACCAGCCTTTCCCTTCGCTGCATAATCACTTTCATACGGTATGGAATAATCCCGGAGACCGGTCTTTTCATCCAGCTCCAGCATAAAGATCCCGCCGGACCATGAGCCATAGCTCATCCAGAGCTTGCCCGCATCATCATAAAAAACACAGGGGTCGATGTCGCTCACCCAGTAATCCCCCCAGTTCACCTCTGTATAGCGCGCAGGAAGGCTGCCATCTGACTCCAGTGCTCCCTCCACCAGGTTCATATCGGTATTTCTGTAATCACCATGTTTGCCCTGGTTATTATTAAAACCACCAAATACGATAGGAGCCTGATACACATAGGGTCCCTCAATTTTATCTGCCGTGAGGAGCACGATGACCGCATGGGCATTATCCGTGATGCTGTAATACATACACCACTTTTTCATTGCCTTATTGTAGATCACATCCGGCGCCCAGGTCTTTCCCTTCAGATCTGTGGAGCCAAGCCACGTATTGATATTATAAGTGCCAAATTCCACTTCATATGATGTACCGTCTTCTCCATAAAGAGTCTGGGTACCTGTCAGCGCATTTTTCTGAAATGCTCCGTTATACCCGGCACTGCCGAATAACTTATCTTTTCCCTCTCCATTGACATCGGTATCCTTCCAGTTCATCAGATCATTTGTCTTTGCCACACCAAGCATCGTTCCAAAAACATAATACTCCGTCTTCCCATCACTGCCGGTAGTGGTAACAATAGACGGATCGTGTACAGATTGTCTGGTATAGCTCTCCTTCTGATACAGGGAACGGACCTGTTCATCTGTCAGTTCCGTTTTTGTGTCAGAGGCTGCCTGAACCGATGCAATATGCTGTCCGGTCACCAGAGAACCCGGCATTGCCAGAGCAGCAGCCAGCACTCCGGCAAGGAAACGTTTCATAATTTTTGTTTTATTATGTTTTCTCTTCATGATGTATTCCTCCATAATGATTTACTTTATTATTTTTCATTATACAATCTGCCTCTCTGGATTGCAATCAAAAATCCACCTTGTAATCTCAGGGAAAATCCTGTAACATAATAGACAAAAAAACATTTTTGGAATGGAGGATACTATGCTATTACTTGGTTCCCATGTTGGTATGAGCGGCAGGGATATGCTGCTGAATTCTGTCAAGGAAGCCCTTTCCTACGGTGCAAATACTTTTATGGTCTATACCGGAGCCCCCCAGAACACACGCCGGAAGGAAATCGATGAGCTCAACATCCCGGCAGCAAGGGCTCTGATGGAGGAGAACGGCATGTATAACTTTATCGTGCACGCTCCCTATATCATTAATCTCGCGAATACCGTCAAACCCGAAACCTTTGAACTGGCAGTAGAATTTCTCGAAAAAGAGATCCACCGCACTGCCGCCATGGGCGCAGAAATCCTCGTACTTCATCCGGGATCCCATGTCGGCGCCGGAACAGAAGCCGGCATTGCCCAGATCGTCAAAGGATTAAACGATGTCCTGACTGCCGATACCCCTGTCTATGTAGCACTGGAAACGATGGCGGGCAAGGGTAGTGAGATCGGACGTACCTTTGAAGAATTAAAGGCAATCTATGATGGCTGTCACCATCCCGAGAAACTCCGTGTATGCTTTGATACCTGCCATGTCAATGATGCCGGATACGATATTGTCGGTGATTATGAGGGTGTGATGACAGAATTTGATCAGATTCTGGGATTGGATCAGATTGCTGCCTTCCATATCAATGACAGCAAAAATGAACGAAACGCCCACAAAGACCGGCATGAAAATTTTGGCAGAGGACATATCGGTGCCACAGCACTCATGCAGGTGATCCGGGACCCGCGTTTTGAAACGGTACCAAAAATCCTTGAGACACCTTATTACAAAGATACGGAGGATAAGAAGAAATCTTACCCTCCGTACAAGGAAGAGATTGCAGAGATCCGGGCACTCTTATAAAGATCTTTTTCAGCTGCCACTCTTTTCACTGCGCGGCAGGCTCACCCGGCAGAATCTACGCAAAAATTGTTTTTTATTAAAGGGAATGATGGGATAAATATAGCTCTTTCCACTGATAGTCTTATTGGATACGACAGCGATCACCACAAAGAGCAGTCCGCCGGCAAAGCCCCACAGGCCAAAGGCTGCCGTGGCACAGATCATGATCAGTCGCATAAACTTCAGCGCATACCCGAGCTCAAAGCTGACCTGTGTATAGTTTGCCACTGCTACAAATGCCATATACAGCATGATCTCTGCATTAAACCAGCCGGAGCTCACAGTATAATCTCCCAGAACAATACCTGCCACGACACTGAGAGGGGTACTGAGCATATTGGGTGTGTTCAGGGAAGCGAGCTTCAAACCGTCAATGGCGAATTCCAATATGAGCATCTGCAGGAAGATAGGCACATTAATGGGGTCATTGATCTCAATAAATTTCAGCCATTCCGGGATCCACTCCGGGTTCATCAAAAGAAGCAGAAAAAATGGCGTCAGCACTACGGCAGCGAAATTGATGACCATGCGGGACAACCTCAGATATGTTCCCGTCACTGGAGGGAAATAATAATCATCGGCATCCTCTACGATATCAAATACCGAGGTGGGAAGAAGCATGGCTGCCGGTGAATTATCCACCAGTATGGCAATACTGCCCTCCAGTATACTTGCGGCAGTGGTATCCGGCCGCTCTGTAAACTTAAATTTAGGAAACGGATTGTACCATTTATGCTGATAAAGACACTCAGCAAGGCTCTGCTGGTTCATGGTCAGCGCATCAATATCAATGGCATCAATGCGCTTCCTGATATTTTCCAGCATTTTTTTCTCTACACGGTTTCCCATATAGGCAATGACTACATCCGTCCGGGAACTTCTGCCCACCGTGTGCATTTCCATTACAAGGTCTGTGGAACGGATCCGGCGGCGGATCAGCGCCGTATTATACACTATAGTTTCCACGAATCCATCTCTGGAACCACGCATGACTTTATCCTTTTCCGGCTGGTCCACACTTCGTGCCGGATAGGTTCGAAAATCCATAGCCAGCAGCTCCGTATATCCCTCTACCATAAGGATTGGTACGCCGGAAAGCAGACGCTGGATCAGATTATCCTCCGTCCTCACAAGATCAATCTCACCATAGGGAAGTTTTTCTTTCAAAAAATCATGTGCCGTCTCCGGCATCTCCTCCGGAGTGATCTTATAGAGAAATTCTAATATCTTTTCCATAACTTCGTCTTTACAGAAGCCATCAATAAAGTAAAAACAAGCCTTCTTACCACCTATCGTCACCACCCGGTAGATCAGATCAAAACTCTGATCCACATTCAGAAGTGTATCGATCCTCTGTTTATTTTTATCAAAATCCTTAGAAAACTCTGATTTTTGCACCATAATAACCCTCATTTCCTGGAGATATCCATTCTATACAAGATAGGGTTGACAATAAATCCCCTTTTTATGTACAATAGGGATGAATTTTATCAAAAAATATGCTACATACAAAAATGGAGGTGCCTTACTTGGATATACCGCAGGATCCGATTATATTACTTAGTTATGTAAATACAAAATTACGTGACCATTTTGCCACACTGGAAGAATTCTGTGAAACCTACGATGTCAACGAAGAAGATCTACGGAATACTTTGTCTTCTGTCGATTATCAATACGACGAAATAACAAATCAGTTTGTATAAGAAATAGGATTCGGAGAAAAAAATGTTAACTAACATCTCTTTTACTGATACCATCACAATTGAAGAATACAATAACCTCCGCACCAGTGTTGATTTCATTACGATCTGCCCGGACCGGGCAGAAACTGCCCTAAAGAATTCTCTCTATCTGCTGGTTGCCTCAGACGGAACCAGACCGGTGGGCATGGCAAGAGTTGTAGGTGACGGCGGCTATGTGTACTTCATCTGCGATGTTATCGTGCGCCCTGAATATCAGTCCCACGGTCTCGGCAGGCATATTATTGAAACTGTACTTGCCTGGCTGAGGGAACAGGTAAACGGAGAAGAAACAATTATGATAAATCTTATGTCTGCCATGGGGAAAGAGCCATTTTATGAAAAACTGGGCTTTCATAAACGTCCCTTTGGTAACCATGGCTCAGGCATGAGCCAATGGCTGAAAAATAATTAGATGAGGGAGATTATTTTGAAAAGAAACATCAGTAAAAAAATAATAAGAAATACATTAACCATTGTTATTGTACTTGCAGTAATACTTGTACTGGTCATGTCTGTCGCCATGAAAATTCTCACAGATAATATCATGGAAGATGTACTTCCTTCTACCATTAAAACCACTTCACAGAGTATTGAAGGAAATATACATATGCTGGCAGACCGCATTTTCATGATCGGCGATAATGACATCATTACCCAAAAGAACAGCTCTGAAAAAGATAAAAAGGCTGTTCTTGACAAGGCACAATCAGGGATTGAATTTGTCTGGCTGGGACTTTACGATCCGGACGGAAAGCTTCTTCTTGGTAATGAGGCCTGTCCTGCTTCCATTACAGAAAAGACAATGTTCCCACTTTTAAAGGAAACCCAGAATCTTGTTATTGATGATGTCACATCCTCTGATGGAGCGCTTGAATTCGCTGTCGGCACTCCCATTTTATCCAATGGAAATCTGTTGTATTACCTTGTTGGCAGCTACAAATATGATGTTTTAAATGATGTTCTGAGCAATATAAATCTCAGTGCAGACAGCACTGCCTACATTACAGATGCAGGCGGTCTGATCATGGGCACCCGGGACACAGAGCTTGTAACAAAACACGCCAGTCTTTCGGACACAACAGGTCTAAATGGCATTGTGGAAAAGGTGTCCTCTGGAGAAATCGGTGTTACTGCCTTGAACTCAAATTACATCGGCTATGCTCCAATAAACGGAACAAGATGGTATCTTACCATTATCGTGCCAAGGGGCGATTTCATGGGTCCAGCCAATATAGGTATTCTGATCAGCATTATCATCACTGTAATACTGATTGCCCTTGCCATACTGATCACCCTGCGGTTCTCCGCCCGGATCCAGTCCTCCCTAAAGAGCGTTACCAGACGTATTGCTCTTCTGGCAAAAGGAGATCTGAAAACTCCCACAGAGATCATCCGGACAGAGGATGAGACAGAGACGCTTTCTGTCGCCCTGAGCAATACAATAGATAATATCAACGGTTATATTTCCGAACTGTCCGATATTCTGGAAGATATGTCTGCTGGAAATTTCAAGCTTGAGGTAAGCAACAAATTTGATGGCGATTTTATTATAATGAAGGAATCCCTCAATAAAATTATTGATTCCCTGAATAACATATTCAAAGCAATCAAAAAATCCTCCGATGAGGTATTGCAGACTGCGGGTATCGTCTCCGATAGTGCCGGGCAGGTCCATAACGGTTCTACAGAACAATCAAATTCATTAACTGTATTATCCGACGAGGCATCCGCTATTGAGAAAAATATCCAGGATGTAAATGAAAATACAAATCTGGTCAGCTCCTTCGTGGAAACAGCAGAAAAAAGTATTGGAGCAGGCAATGAAAATATGGAAAGCCTTTTGCACGCCATGGATGATATTAACCGGAACTCACTGGAAATCACTAAGATAAATGAAATTCTGGAAGCGATCTCCTATCGTACAAATCTCCTGGCACTGAACGCATCTATCGAAGCCGCCAGAGCCGGAACTGCCGGAACTGGATTTGCTGTCGTTGCGGAAGAGGTAAGAAAGCTGGCAGAACAGAGCGCAGATTCTTCCAGACGCACGGCAGACATGATCGCCAACTCAATACAGGCAGTGGAACAGGGAACGGCATATGCACAAAAAGCAGCCGCATCTTTCCATGATATCGGGAAAGTATCCAGTCAGATTTCCAAAATTACCGGTCAGCTGACAGAGAGTGTTGCAATACAAAAACAATCTCTTGAAAATATATCCGGCCAGATCATCCAGATCCGGGACTTCGCACAGCAGAATCTGGATGCCAGTTACGAGAGTACCTCAGCCAGTCAGAAATTGAACACGCAGGCACAGGAGCTCCGCCAGATATCAGATAACTTTCAACTAAGGGAGGAATAGAAATATGAATAAAGTAAATACATATATTATATTTACCTTTCTTCTATTCTGTGTATTACTCGCTTCCTGCGGTAATTCAGATAAACTAAAGGATGGTTATTATAAAGCAGAAACCTCTGAATATGATCATGGCTGGAAAGAGTTTATCTCTGTCTGTGTCATGAAGGGCAGGATTGTCTCCGTCGAATACAATGCAAAAAATACAGGTGGATTTATCAAATCCTGGGATATCGCATATATGAGAAATATGAATCCTGTCAGTGGAACATATCCAAACAACTACACAAGAAACTATGCTTCCCAATTTTTGGAAAATCAAAGTGCCGGACAGATTGATGCCCTCAGCGGCGCCAGTTCATCTGCCGGTAAGTTCGAAAAACTGACTGCTGCTGTTATCCGCCAGGCACAGAGAGGTGATACCACAACAGCCATCGTTGATGTAGGAGAATGAACTAGAAATCTAATTCTCCTTTATCACCTCGTCCGTTGCCTTTAACACGGTCAGTGCCACCGGACCCAGCAGGATTCCGCCAATTCCAAATAATTTCGCTCCTACATAAACAGCGATCAACACAAAAAGCGGTTTCATGCCAAGTTCTTTTCCCAAAAGCCTTGGCTCCAGTATTTCTCTTAAAAACGTAGCGATGACAAAAAGCGTGATCAGGATAGATGCAGCAAAAAAATCTCCCCCCGCGATCTCGATCAGTGCCCACGGCACAAGTATGATCCCACTCCCCATTACCGGAAAAGCATCGAACACAGCAATCCCGGCCCCCAAAAGAATTGCATAGCTATTTTTCATTAGCATAAGTCCTACACTCATTACAACAGCGATTAAAAATATTATAATTCCCTGGGCTTTAATATAAGCAAATCCTGCACTCCTTAAACGAGTCACAAAGGGACGAAATTTATCAGGTACCCTGGGAAAAGAATCGTCCAGCAGGATCAAAAGCGTGGAAACAAAAAAAATAAAAATTCCACTTCCCGCACTTGCCACCCATTTCAGGATATCCGCCGCACATTCAGAAAGTTTTGGAATGATATCATTTCCAATCCTCTGATACATCTGCGTCGTCTGCGCCTCAAGGTAACGATAACTGGTCCCTACACTCAGATCCAGTACCTGATCACACCGGCAGCAAAAATCCTCCAGTGTCTGATCTGCCATCTGCTCATAGACAGGGATCTTCTGTAGCAGCAGGATCAGCTGACCTATGGCAAGACTTCCAATATATCCAATAAAACCTACGATTGCCCCCACAGTCACTACGACGACAAGAATCACTGTGACCTTTTTCTTCCATTTAAGTTTTTCGGTAAAAAAACGGATTACCGGAGATATCATCTTTGCGCAGAAATATGCCAGCACAAAGGGAAGAACCAAAGGCAGCAGGAAACGAAATACGAGAAAAAGAAGGAGGACTGTTCCCCCAAGAATCCAATATCGTGTATTCATGATCCGTTCTCCTTAGCACTCAAAAATGACGAACTGTCTCTCAAAACAGTCCGCCATTTTATTATCTCCGTCTTTCAATAAAATATGTCTAACCCTGCGCTTTAAAACGATATCCAACTCCCCATATCGTCTCTATATATTCCGGATTGGAAGTGTCTTTTTCGATTTTTTCACGGATTTTCTTCACATGTACTGTCACTGTAGCAATATCTCCAACCGATGTGAAGCCCCAAATTTTCTGAAACAGCTCTTCCTTTGGAAATACATGATTTGGATTTTTTGCCAGGAAATATAACAGGTCAAACTCCTTTGTCGTGAAATTCTTTTCGTCATCCCCGATAAAAACTCTTCGTGCTGTTTTATCAATCCGCAGCTCACCTGCTATGATAATCTCATTTTCACTTTCCTTTGTCACCGACTGATCCACCAGGACATCATACCGGTTCAAATGTGCCTTCACCCTCGCCACAAGCTCACTGGGGCTAAAGGGCTTCGTCATATAATCATCTGCCCCAAGACCAAGACCCCGGATCTTATCAATATCCTCTTTTTTTGCAGAAACCATGATGACCGGTTCCAAAAATTTCTCCCGGAATTTACGACAGATCTCAAAACCATCTGTCCCTGGCAGCATGAGATCCAGAATCAGAAGATCATACATCCCACTTAGGGCCTTCTTCTCACCCTCTATCCCATCTGTTTCTATCGTCACTTCAAAATCACTCAGCTCCAGATAATCCTTTTCCAGTTCAGCAATTGGCAATTCGTCTTCAATTATCAATATTTTTTTCATAAAAATCACTCCATTATCCTGATATGCTATCGTATCGTTCGCCCTCTGATTTCACCTTAGGCAGACAAAATGAAATCCTCGTTCCTTTACCAATCTTACTCTCTGCCCATATTTTTCCACCATGTTCTTCCATGATCTTTTTCGCGATAGCAAGTCCCAGACCACTTCCTCCTGTTTTTGAATTTCTGGAGCTATCTGTACGATAAAACCGTTCAAACACACGTTTTAATTCATCCTGTGGTATTCCTACTCCATTGTCCGTAATACAAACGATAACTTCCTCTTCTGTTTCTTCTATATTAACAAATACAATCCCTGTTTCTCTCTGGATGTACTTGGCAGCATTTCCTATAACATTATTTATCACTCTCTTTAGCTTCTCTCTGTCAATGTGGATCATTCCCGCTTCAACCGCATCATATCGGTATATCAGACTAATATTTCTCGTTTCCAGATCCAGCGACAACTCACTGATACACTCGCTAAAATAGTCTCTGGCATTTACATCCAGCCAGTGATATTCCAGATCCTTCTGATAGATCTGTGCGAAAAAGGACAGCTCATCTACCATCCCCGCCATATCATCTGCCTTGTTACGGATAGTCAGCACATACTTGTTCATCCGGTCTGGTGAACCGGCAACACCATCCAGTATTCCCTGTGCATACCCTTTAATGGCTGTTAAAGGTGTTTTCAGATCATGGGTAATGTTACTGATCACTTCCCTGTTTAGTGTATCCGACTGATCCTGTGCTGATTCCAGATCCACGATATAACGGTAGAGCCATCTCCCTGACAGGAACAGAACAAGTATCATGACAACAATAGCTGCTATGATAGAGAAATCCAGAATCCATATCAACAAACCCTTTTCCGCATCTCTGATAGCATGTCGCATCACAAAGACAGTCAATATAAATACACCTATCACGGACTCCATCAGAAATATCATTCCCAGGTAATGCTTTAATCTCTTCTGCATACAATTTCCCCATATTTTATTTTCTTTTCTTCATCTTTTGCTTATTATAACATTATTTCAGATAAATGCTACCCTTTTTTTACAAAAAGTTACATTTTTTTACTTTCTTTTATCTCCTTGACGATTGATTTTGCTTATAGTAGAATATAAAGGGTAAATTCATAGAAACAGAGGAGGCTAATCATGGGAAAAATACTTTTTACATCTGAGTCTGTAACAGAAGGACATCCTGATAAAATCTGTGATCAGATTTCTGACGCTATCCTGGATGCCATGCTTGAACAGGATCCGATGAGCCGGGTTGCCTGCGAAACAGCCATTACAACCGGATTCGTTCTGATCATGGGCGAGGTTACATCCAAAGCACAGATCGACATTCAGAAACTCGTCAGAGATACCATCTGCGAAATCGGATACGACACAACAGAAAAGGGTTTTGACGGTCATCTTTGTGGTGTTATGGTTGCTCTTGATAAACAATCTTCTGATATCGCAATGGGCGTAGACAAGGCATTGGAGTCCAAGCTGACGGATAGCCAGATCGATGCTATCGGTGCTGGTGACCAGGGTATGATGTTTGGTTATGCTACAAACGAAACGGATGACTATATGCCATACCCAATCTATCTGGCACATAAACTTTCAAAACAGCTTTCTGCTGTCCGCAAGAATGGTACACTTTCCTACCTTCGTCCGGACGGTAAATCACAGGTTACTGTGGAGTATGACGCCGACAACAAGCCAAAACGTCTGGATGCCGTCGTAATCTCCTCCCAGCACAGTGAAGATGTTTCCTGGGAACAGATCCAGAAGGACATCCGCAAACATGTAATCGACGTCGTTCTCCCTGCTGAGCTGATTGATGAAGAAACCAAAATATATATCAATCCAACAGGCCGTTTTGTCATCGGCGGACCAAATGGCGACAGCGGACTTACCGGCCGAAAGATTATTGTAGATACATATGGTGGCTGGGCACGTCATGGCGGCGGTGCTTTTTCTGGAAAAGATCCAACAAAGGTTGACCGTTCTGCTGCTTATGCAGCCCGTTATGTTGCCAAAAATATCGTAGCTGCCGGTCTCTGTGACAGAGCAGAGGTTCAGCTGTCCTATGCCATCGGTGTAGCGTCACCTACTTCCATCCGTATTGACACATTTGGCACCGGTAAACTTTCAGAAGAAAAACTGGTAGATATCATTACAGAAAACTTTGATCTGCGCCCGGCAGGTATTATCCAGATGCTGAACCTGCGCCAGCCTCTCTATAAGCAGACGGCTGCTTATGGTCATTTTGGTCGCAGTGACCTGGATCTTCCCTGGGAAAAACTTGATAAAATTGATGTATTGAAAAAATATCTGTAATGCGTTATAATACATATGCTCGGCTTTTTAACAAACCGGGCATATACTCTGCTCCCGTAGTTAAATGGATATAACAGCCCCCTCCTAAGGGGCAGTTGTGGGTTC
>JAAGKN010000739.1_pt1 | contig 51199 bp, 45 predicted proteins | sample 6206371 | NCBI WGS metagenome assembly JAAGKN01 (sample SAMN11533720, study PRJNA540317) | gut metagenome | isolation source: fecal pellets from male and female animal of same cohort | host: Peromyscus leucopus | place: USA:CA | collected 2017
CCGAGGAGGTAGATGATGAAGTTGAGAGTTACAGCCTGCTCAGCTACTGTGAAAACTTCAACAGTAGAACCAACACGGCCTGAAAGCCATTGGAAGATAAGACCGATAAGACCAACGGCCATAGCGGTAAGAGCGGTTTTCTTGTAGCCGATGCGGACAAGCATGTTGCCGGCAGGAATACCCATGAAGAGGTAAGCCAGGAAGTTCATCATGTTGCCGAGCATACCCGACCACTCGTAATTGTTTTTCCAGATAGTACCCAGAGGTGCGGCAAGATTCGTTACAAACGAGATCATGGCGAAAAGGAAGAACATGGCCACAATAGCCACAATGCTACCCTTTGCCGATGCTTTAGCCGCAGTTACGGTTGCTGTTTTTGACATGGATCTTAGATTGAATTTGTTTATGTAAAAATGAATTAAGTTTATTCAAGGTCTAAAGATGCGCGCATATATATCTATGCACACTGCAAAGTTAGGTAATTTTTTTGAAGGATATGCTATCTCAAGGCCATTTTTTATAAAAATATTGGCGCCAAGTATCGAAAAAAACTTATATCTTTGCACAAAATCATTGAAAGAAATGCAACACTACAATATAGCAGTGGCCGGTACAGGTTATGTCGGCTTGAGTATCGCCACTCTGCTTTCTCAGCATAATCATGTGACAGCAGTTGATGTCGTGCCGGAGAAAGTGGAGATGATAAATAACCGTATATCGCCGATCTCTGATGAATATATAGAACAATACCTAAAAGAAAAAGAACTTGATCTTTTCGCGACACTCGACGGCGCGAAAGCCTATGCGGATGCTGATTTTGTCGTAATTGCAACTCCTACCAATTATGATCCGGTCAAAAACTATTTCGACACACATAATATCGAAGATGTGATAGATCTGGTTCTTTCGGTCAATCCTGATGCGACGATGGTAATTAAGTCAACAATACCGGTTGGATATTGTCGTAATCTATATATGAAGTATGCAGCTAAGGGAGTTGCACGTCTAAATCTATTGTTTTCTCCTGAATTTTTAAGAGAAAGCAAAGCGCTATATGATAATCTCTTTCCCAGTCGAATAATAGTCGGTGTACCTAAGTTAAGCACACGGGAAAGCAATGACGAATCGGAGGCTATAAATAGCTTAACAGACGTGTCATATCTCTTAGAACAAGCACATATTTTTGCAGATTTGTTGCAAGAAGGAGCTATTAAACCGGATATACCCAAACTTTTTATGGGTCTTACCGAAGCGGAGGCTGTGAAGCTGTTCGCTAATACTTACCTCGCACTAAGAGTAAGTTTTTTTAATGAGCTTGATACTTATTCGGAGGTAAAAGGTCTCGACTCACGAGCAATAATCGAAGGGGTGGGGCTTGATCCGCGTATTGGCACCCATTATAATAATCCATCGTTTGGTTATGGAGGCTATTGTTTGCCTAAAGACACTAAGCAACTGCTTGCCAATTATGAAGATGTTCCACAAAATATGATGTCGGCTATAGTGGAGAGTAATCGTACCCGAAAGGATTTTATTGCAGATCAGGTGTTGCGTATTGCCGGTTATTATAATTATAGAGAGAACAATGGCTATCAGCCTGAAGTTGAACGTCATGTTGTTATTGGAGTATATCGTTTGACAATGAAAGCCAATAGTGATAATTTCAGACAATCATCGATACAAGGCGTGATGAAGCGCATAAAAGCCAAGGGTGCAGAGGTTATAGTGTATGAACCGACACTACAGGATGGAACAACTTTTTTCGGTAGTCGTGTGATCAACGATCTCGACGAGTTCAAGCGCCTTAGCAATGCTATAATCGCCAACCGTTTTGACACGAAGCTCGATGATGTGAAAAATAAGGTGTACACACGCGATATTTTCCGCCGCGACTGAAAACTTAGAATTATTTCGTATATTTGTAAAAAAGTCATCATATAATGAAAGGAATAGTACTCGCCGGCGGCTCTGGCACACGTTTGTATCCTATTACTAAAGGTGTCAGCAAACAGTTGTTGCCTATATATGATAAGCCAATGGTTTATTATCCCATTTCAACGCTTATGCTTGCCGGCATACGCGATATCCTTATCATTTCAACCCCTAATGATCTACCGGGATTCCGCCGTCTGCTTGGCGACGGATCGGATTTCGGGGTTCGTTTCGAATATGCCGAACAACCGAGTCCGGATGGCCTTGCTCAAGCATTTCTGATTGGTAGAGAATTTATAGGTAATGACAATGTATGTCTTGTCTTAGGCGATAATATATTTCACGGAGCAGGTTTTTCGACATTGCTGAAAAGTGCAGTAAATGCAGTAGATCGTGAGTCGAAGGCTACAATCTTTGGCTATCGTGTAAATGATCCTGAACGATATGGAGTTGTTGAGTTTGACGCTTCCGGTCGATGCTTGTCGATAGAGGAAAAACCGGCTAATCCCAAGAGTAATTATGCTGTAGTAGGTCTTTATTTTTATCCTAACAAGGTTGTCGACATTGCTTCGCATATCAAGCCTTCGAGCCGTGGCGAATTGGAAATAACTTCGGTTAATCAAGCTTTTCTCGAACAAGATGAGCTGATTGTGGAGTTATTGCCGCAAGGCTTTGCATGGCTTGATACAGGTACTCATGATTCGCTTGCCGAAGCATCGATATATGTAGAAGTACTCGAAAAACGACAAGGCGTAAAAATCGCCTGTCTTGAAGGGATTGCTTATCGCAACGGGTGGATATCCGATAAAAAATTAGAAGAGATAGCAAAACCAATGTTGAATAATCAGTACGGGCGCTACTTGATGAAGTTGATCAATAATGATTCACTCCAAAAAGTAATGAAATGAATGTAATTAAAACAAATATAGAAGGAGTCTTAATATTAGAGCCCCGTATCTTCAAGGATACCCGGGGATATTTCTTTGAAAGTTACTCCAAACGTGTGTTTGAGGAGAATGTTGGCCCGATTGATTTCGTACAGGACAACCAATCGGAATCAGTCAAAGGAGTCGTCCGCGGCCTTCATTTTCAAAAACCGCCGTTTGCTCAGAGTAAATTGGTGCGTTGTATCAAAGGCCGAGTTCTTGATGTTGCGGTTGATATTCGCAGAGGTTCGCCTACTTATGGCAAGCACGTTGCTGTTGAATTGAGTGAGCATAATCATCGACAGCTTTTTATACCACGAGGATTTGCACATGGCTTTTCAGTACTCAGCGATGTGGCTGTGTTCCAATATAAATGCGACAATTACTATCATCCCGAAAGTGAAGGTGGTATTTCAATTGCAGACAAAACTCTCGGTATAGATTGGCGTATTGACTCGACCGAAGCCTTGCTGTCGGAAAAAGATACCCGTTTGCCATTGTTAGCGGATTTTGTTTCACCGTTTGAAATAAATTAGATATTGATGAAACGAAGCATTATAATAACCGGCGGAGCAGGGTTTATCGGTAGCCATGTCGTAAGGCTGTTTGTCAATAATTATCCCGATTATCATATCGTAAATATCGACAAACTGACCTATGCCGGAAATCTTGCAAATCTGAAAGATATAGAAGGGAAAGCGAATTATACATTTATTCGTGCAGATATATGCGATTATGAAAAAATGCTCGAACTGATGCGACAGTTTAATGTCGATGGTATTATTCATCTTGCAGCAGAGTCGCATGTCGATCGTTCGATAAAGGATCCGTTTTCATTTGCCAGGACTAATATATTAGGTACCTTGTCGCTTTTGCAGGCTGCCCGTGTCTACTGGGAGAGTCTGCCCGAGGGCTACGAAAACAAACGGTTCTATCACATATCAACCGACGAGGTATATGGCGCTCTTGAATTGAGTAAGCCCGATGGTATTGAATCGCCATTCCATACTATTGCCTCGTCGGAGCATAACCATGCTTATGGTTCGGACTTTTTCTCTGAATCGACAAAATATAATCCACACAGTCCATATTCAGCATCGAAGGCGTCGAGCGATCATTTTGTAAGAGTTTATCATGACACCTACGGGATGCCAACCATAGTCACGAATTGTTCGAATAATTACGGGCCGTATCAGTTCCCGGAAAAATTGATACCGTTATTTATTAACAATATACGTCACAAAAAGGCTCTGCCGGTTTATGGTAAAGGCGAGAATGTGCGTGACTGGCTGTATGTAGAAGATCATGCACGAGCAATTGATGTTATTTTTCATCGTGGACGAATTGCAGAGACGTATTGTATCGGTGGTTTTAATGAGTGGAAAAATATTGATATAATCAAATTAATAATCAAAACGGTAGATCGTCTGCTCGGTAATCCGGAAGGCCAAAGCGAAGGATTAATAAAATATGTAACCGACCGACCGGGACACGACATGCGTTATGCTATTGATTCCCGAAAACTCCAGTCAGAGCTTGGTTGGGAACCCTCTCTTCAATTTGAGGAGGGTATAGAAAAAACTGTTCGGTGGTATCTTGATAATCAGGAATGGCTTGATAATATTACTTCCGGCGATTATGAACGGTACTACGACGATATGTATAAAAATCGATAATTATGAAAACTGCTCTTATAACAGGTGTAACGGGTCAGGATGGCTCTTTTTTGGCTGAGTTCCTTCTTGCGAAAGGCTACGATGTGCATGGCACAATCCGTCGTTCGTCGGTGGATTTCCGCGAGCGTATAGCGCATCTTGAAGGTATGCCACACTTCCACCTCCACTATGCCGATCTGAGTGACTCGATGTCCATAATCAAGGTAATCGGTAGCGTTAGGCCGGATGAGATTTACAATCTTGCAGCCCAAAGCCATGTGCAGGTTTCGTTTGATTCGCCGGAGTTTACAGCAGATGTGGATGCCGTAGGTGTGCTCCGTATTCTCGAGGGGGTAAGACAGTGCGGTCTTGCAGATACTTGCCGCATATACCAGGCTTCGACCTCGGAGCTTTACGGCAAGGTGGAGGAAGTCCCTCAGAACGAGAAGACACCGTTCCATCCCTACAGTCCTTATGCCGTGGCAAAACTATACGGTTTCTGGATCGTGAAGGAATACCGCGAGGCCTACAATATGTTCGCTTGCTCCGGTATTCTATTCAATCATGAATCTGAGCGCCGTGGCGAGACATTCGTGACACGTAAGATTACATTGGCCGCAGCTCGCATCGCACAGGGCAAGCAGGATAAACTTTATCTCGGCAACCTTTCGTCGCTCCGCGACTGGGGATATGCCAAGGACTATGTAGAGTGCATGTGGCTTATTCTTCAAAATGATAAACCCGAGGATTTTGTGATAGCAACCGGCGAGCAACATTCGGTAAGAGAGTTTGCTACTCTTGCATTCCGCAATGTCGGCATAGAGCTTGAATGGAAAGGCGAGGGTGCCGATGAGAAGGGTATAGATAAAGCTACCGGTCGTGTGCTTGTTGAAGTCAGCCCCGATTTCTATCGTCCGACTGATGTTGTAAACCTTTGGGGCGATCCGACAAAAGCACGTGCAGAACTGGGCTGGAATCCACAAAAAACGAGCTTTGAGCAGCTTGTAAAGACTATGACTGACGCTGATATGGCCAAAGTGGCCGTAGAGCGAGCCGGCGAGAGTGTAAGAACAAATCTTGCAGAATTCCTTGAAAAAGGTATTGTAAAATAAGAAAACGATGGAAAAGGATTCGAAGATATATGTTGCCGGACATCGTGGCATGGTAGGTTCTGCTATCGTGAGGGAGCTGCAGCGACAGGGGTATACCAATATAATTACCCGTACTCACAAGGAGCTCGATCTGATCGACCAAAAGTCTGTCAACGATTTTTTTGAAGCTGAAAAGCCCGAATATGTATTTTTGGCGGCAGCTAAGGTGGGTGGCATCATCGCCAACCGCAATCATCTTGCCGACTTTATGTATGACAACATGATGCTTGAGATGAATGTGATCAATGCAGCCTGGCGTAATGGTGTAAAGAAACTTGAGTTCTTCGGTTCGTCATGCATATATCCGCGACTGGCTCCCCAGCCGATGAAGGAGAGCTGCCTGCTCACATCCGAGCTCGAGAAGACAAACGAGGCTTATGCATTGGCAAAGATTTCAGGTCTTAAGTATTGCGAATTTTTGAACCGACAATATGGGACAGATTATATATCGGTAATGCCGACAAATCTCTACGGGCCCAATGATAATTACCATCCCGAACACTCGCATGTCCTGCCGGCTCTTATCCGTCGTTTCCATGAGGCAAAAGAAGCAGGGCTCGACGAGGTAACATGCTGGGGCGACGGTAGCCCGTTGCGAGAATTTCTCTATGTAGATGATCTTGCCAACCTGTGTGTATTCCTGATGAATAATTATTCGGGAAATGAAACAGTCAATGCCGGTACGGGCAAGGAATTGTCGATAAAAGATCTTACAGAGATGGTAGCTGATATTGTAGGCTATCGAGGAAAAATCAATTGGGATATATCGCGGCCTAACGGTACTCCGCGAAAATTGCTCGATGTGTCAAAGGCAACCAAACTCGGCTGGACGTATCGAACAGAGCTTCGCGATGGTATAAAACTTGCATACCAAGATTTTCTGACAAATCCAATGCGAGCAGAGAGATAAAAAAGGGGAGGCCACTTAATTATCAGTGACCTCCCTCTTCTTTGTTCGGTTTGTTTACCAGGGATTGACTTCCCAATTATCTGTGCGGAAGGGTACGAGCGGTTGACCGAGGCATGTCTTGACATTGGCTTCGGGGTCGTAGTTGTGGAAGTAGTAACGCACAGCCACCGGCTTCTCAACTTTGTCACTGTATACTTCGATAGTATTCACGCCATGACCGAAAGATGCTGTCGCCGGATAAAAAACACGATCTTCGCCGGCGATCTCAAAACCTAATGGCCTTACATAAGCCGTATCCTGATAACTATGGAAAGAGTTGCCGTCCCACCAGTCGTGGACAAACAACAGGTTATTGAATTCGAGAGTCGCTTTGTTGCCGTCTACTGTCATTGATTTGTATGTAGGAGCCGGAAGAGGGAGACCTTTGATGCCGTAGTCGTTCTGTAGAGCGAGAAAGGCGAGGCGCTGGCCAACTTCTTTCTTGCGTTGAGGATGAATACATGTCGGATTTCCGATATCGGTAGTCGCTGCGATTCCGACCTTCTCCATGCTATTGGCTACTTTGTGCTGAGCTTCAATCATGAGGGGCAGCGACATTTTTTCAGCGCCCTCGTAGTTGTATGGAGCCAACTGTACCATGTAGAATGGCATGTCGGCGTCCTGCCATTTTTCGCGCCAGCTATTGATAAGGGCAGTCTGCAACTTTACATAATCGTCGTGGTGGCCGCGGTTTGATTCTCCCTGATACCAGATAAAACCTTTAGCAGTATGGTTTTTGACAGGATGAATCATACCGTTGTACAATTGAGCGATTTTGGAGTTGGGTTGATCCATACCACGGGAATGATTGACATCAATGTCCTTTATGGCTGAAAAAGTTTCTTCATCAATCCATGTTTCGATTGTCGAACCACCCCAGTTGGTATTTATCAGACCGACGGGGACGCCGAGTATCTGATTGAGGAGACGACCAAAGAAATATGCGCAAGCCGAAAAGTCGGCCACAGCGTCGGTGGTAGATTCTTGCCAAACACCTTTGCAGTCATCCGCCGGACTGTCGAGGGAAGCTCTTTCAACAGTAAAGAATCTCATGTCGGGATGGTTGGGGGCATCAAGAATTGCATCTAACGCACCTTCAACCGGCTGATGCATGAATCCGTGTACCATCATTTCCATATTTGACTGACCGCTACAAACCCATACTTCTCCTAAAAGGATGTTGCTGAGGGTAACCGGGGCGCCGTCCGAAATTGTAATTGTATAGGGTCCACCGGCATCCGTTGTTGCTATTTTAGTGATCCAATTGCCGTCTTTGTCGGCTTTTGTTTTATATGTTTTTTTGTCCCACGACGGGCTTATTTTAATTGTAGCATCGGGTTTGGCCTTGCCCCAGATATTAACATCCGTATTGCGCTGAAGCACCATATTGTCGTTCAACACAGCAGGGAGTGTAACCTTGGCATCAGCTCCGATGGAAGCTAATATACAAAGCAACAGGCTTAAAGTGATACGAGATAATTTCATGGTATGTTGTTAAGGTTTAGTGTTTTGATGGATCTTTAGGCAATAGGTACCACTCCGATACCTGGGCGGTCGGGGAGGGTAACTTTGCCGTCTACGATTTTCATGCCGTCGAAAATATCGTTGGCGATCAGCAAGTTTCCGTCAAGGTCAGCCCAGTCGACCAAGGGTGCGAGTTGGGCTGCGGCACTTACGGCACAAGATGTTTCAGTCATACATCCGAGCATAACCTTCATCCCCATAGCACGGGCGAGGGTAGCCATCTGATATGCCTCGTGCATGCCTGTGCTCTTCATGAGTTTTATATTAATACCGTCGTAAGCGCCTGCTGCTCGACGTATGTCGGGGAGGCGTTGCAGAAATTCATCTGCTATAATAGGTAACGGAGAACGTTCGCGCAGCCATGCAGTGTCGTCAATCGCTTTTTTGTCCATAGGCTGTTCTACGAAAAGGCAACCTCGCTCAGCAAGCCAGTGGCACATTTCGAGCGCTTTATTGCGGTCTTTCCAACCCTGGTTGGCATCAACACAGATAGGCACATCGGTGTGTTTTCGCAGAGCCTCTACAATTTCTTTATCGTGGTCGAGACCCATTTTTATCTTGATCACTTTGTATGGTGCCGTTTCCTCGATTTTTTTGCGCATTTCTTCGGGATTGGCATCGTAGCTGATTGTAAACGAAGTGTTGGGACAATTATCCGGATTGAGTCCCCATATCTTATACCAGGGCTGACCCATGATCTTGCCGGTAAGGTCGTGGAGGGCAATATCAACCGATGCTTTGGCGGCTCTGTTGTTAGGCGCTACACTGTCGAGATATTCGTGTATGTCTTCCATACGGAATGGATCGCTGAACTGACCGAGGTCGAGTTTAGACAGAAATTCGCATACAGAAGTCACTGTCTCTCCGAGGTATGGAGGCATTGAGGCCTCGCCATAGCCGATGATGCCATCGTATTCAATCTCGACTTGGACACCCGGAGTGGTTGTGCGTTGAGATCGGGCAAGATTGAACGCATGGCGAAGTTGCAGCTCGTATGGGCGGAAGCTAAGATTTAGTCTTCCGCTGCGGCCGGTTGATTTTGTAGCCTGGCCGAATGCTGAAAATGATATGGGGGAAGCGGCGGCGAGAGTGCCGAGCACGCTTGTGCGAATAAAGTTTCTACGGTTCACTGTAGGAATAATAATATAGTAGAGAGATGATTAAAAGTACCAGGGATGGTTTCGTGCACGAGTTATTCCGGGAGTCTCTTCATTGCCTGCTATACGTACAGCATGAAGGAATGGGGTGTCGAGATATGCTTCCGAGTCGGGATCAACACTATTGCGTTTTACTCGTCCGGATGAATGTACATAGTTGCCGTCGTGATCATATATTGCCACATGGGTAACTTTGCCGGTGCGTGCATTGCCGAAAAACAAAAGGTCGCCCGGCTTGCAGGAACGCCAGTTTGCAGCTTCGATCCTACGACCTGTCCGAGCCTGTTGTGATGCGTCGCGCATTATTATGAGTCCGTTTGCATAATAGCTTACTTTTGCCAGACCGGAACAGTCGAGAGCTTTTGTAGATGTTCCGCCCCAGAGATAAGGTGTCCCTTCCATTGAGTAAGCAATATCGAGAATGCGGTCGGCATCGAAATTCTGTGCTGCCCATGTTTCGATAGGTGTCAGGTCGTCGACATCGGCAAAACAAGTGCGACCGTCGGAGAGTTGGATGCCTATACGCCCTTCGATGACATGTACTTCATTACCGGGCACAGTGACTATACAACCATTGACGAGATCGGTAACCACATCGCGAGGGCCTTTGGCTGTAGGTGTGCGGTATGCACGGATCTGATAATGCGATGATACGATAAAACGTCGGGCCTGACGCCAAGCCTTCATTTCTTTTTGAGTCTTCGCAACAATAGAGGACGAGGGTATCCAGGCGATATATCCGTCGGGAGTCTGTACTCTCCACCAGTCGCCTCCTTTTTGGAGAACGCGCAAAGGCGTGCCCATTACAGCCTGTGTGGCCATTTCAGCAGAGTGACGCCCGGCCGTGCGCAGGCTTGCGGCAGTAATCCTGACCTGTGCCCATTTGTCATAGGGCAGCATGTTTATGCTGTCGGCATAATCAATTCCTGCTTTATCGAGAGCCTTTACGGTAGCTCGCATTGCAGTGGAGTCGGATATGGCACCGCTTACTACAAGGCTGCCTTCGTTGTTGTTATATGCTTTGATCTCGTATATTATCTGTCGGCTGTCGGGGGCGTATTCAGCCTTGACAACTTTAATGCAATTCTGTGCTTTTGCAAGCATGTTTGCCGATGATTGAGCGGCTAAAGGCATGCAAGAACAAGCCAGAGCGATTAGTGCGAGTGTTTTCATTATTTAGATTCGGCCAAAGGGGTAATAGATATTATTTCGAAGTTACAGTCCCATGCAGGGTAGAATAGGTTACCTCGGTTTGTTTCTACTTCTCCGAGCTGGAAATCGACAGTTTCGCTGCGAACGAATTTTTTGGGAGGGAAGAGATCGCCGCACACTCCGGTATTGGTTGCGAAACGGTGTGCATCTATGCCGTGACTGTAAAAATCGGTAATTTCAGGATCGTCGGCGCCTTTATATCTGCCGAACGACACATCAACAGGAACCCAGCCTATGCCTTCGAAGTAGACTTCGGCCCAGTCGTGAAGGTTGGTTTCTCCGGGATGAAGCATCCATCCGCTTTCCCATCGGGCCGGGATGCCGAGACTGCGCATAAGCGAGATATACAACAATGAAACCTGGCCGCAGTCGCCATGGCGTTCGGTAAGCACGTATTCGGGAATACAAGGGATAGTACTGTATTCCCGAGCTCCGGCCCAGGGGAAGTTTGCGTCGATCCAGTCATATACCAGTTCACTTTGACGGAATGGATTGCTCTCTTCTCCGACGATACTGCGAGCTATAGAGTCAAGGTTTATGATGTGCGGAGATTCGAATTTAGTGTACCTGTTGTACAGATCGCTGTTTTTATCATAAGGTTTGATTGCCTCGATAATCTTTTGAGGTGGGAAGTAGGCGCCGGAAACGATGTATTCTCCTTCGTATTCAAAATGAGCGGTGTCATTTTGCTGCGGAGCCGGTGCGCTAAAAAATATCGTGTTGTGTACTGATTTGTTTCCTGATAGGATATAGTCGGAGGGAGTAGCGCTGATTATTTTAAAATCGCGTTGGCGTCCGCCCTCGGGATTAGCAAGCGGAACAGGCATCCATACTTTTAATGTATCGCCTTTTATCGCTTCATTGTATGGTACATCGATACTGAACCGATATTTTACAAGGTGGCTAAGGCCAAGATAGTTTTTCCCACGATAATACTCAAGAACGGAATCGACATAGGCATATCTGTTTTGAGCAGCTTTGTCGCCCGAGGTGTTGTTATCGGCATATTGCGGATTGAGCAGGTCGAGATTTCCCGGCGATTTGCGATGAAACATTTGCCGGCCGTCAATCATCATAGCTTCGATAAAATGCCTGTTGATGAAAGTATCGAGCATATTGTCGGTAACGTCAGGATGCCGATCGCGTATGGCGGCAAGAATTTCGTCGCGCGACAGCGAGAAGTCGGCAATAGTGCGAGCTTTGATGGCAGCCGCTGAATCAGCCTCTAACCATGCCGGATTATCGGATGTGTAATCCTCAGATTGTTCTGCTTTTAGTCTTTCAGCTTCTTGGTACACCATATATGCGCCAAAAGCCCCCAAAGCTATAGCAATTGCAAGAATAATGACTTTTTTCATCGATGCCGGATACTGTCGTTAAAATTTATTTGTAAAGTTAATCATTATTTTGCAAATAAGCAAAACAAGAAAAGGACCGCAGATGGTCTGCGATCCTTTTGATTTATTCGTTATATTGGTTAGTATATACCCTGAGCGATCATGGCTTTAGCGACTTTCATGAAGCCGGCTGTATTTGCGCCACGAACATAGTTGATGTATCCGTCGTCCTCGCGGCCGTATTTCTCGCACTGAGCGTGAATATCGGCCATAATCTGGCGGAGCTTCGAATCGACTTCGTCGGCAGTCCAGTGCATTTTCTGAGAGTTCTGAGCCATTTCAAGACCGGAAACCGAAACACCGCCAGCGTTTGCAGCCTTACCGGGAGCATAGAGAATACGGGCTTTGATAAACTCGGCTACGGCATCGGGAGTAGAGGGCATGTTCGCGCCTTCGCTTACTGCAATTACACCCTGGGCAAGCAGCGCACGTGCATCGTCGCCGTCTATTTCGTTCTGAGTGGCTGAAGGCATTGCAATGTCGCAATCGACATGCTTCCAGGGGCGTTCTTTCGGGAAATATTGGCAACCGCTTTCTTCAGCAAATTCGCTGATACGGGCGCGATATGCTGTTTTAAGTTCGAATATGCGTTCGAATTGCTCATCGGTCATTCCTTCGGGCAGATAAATCAAACCGTCGGAATCGCTCATTGAAACTACTTTGGCGCCGAGGCTCAGGAGTTTTTGTGCTGTGTACAGCGCTACATTACCCGAACCTGAAATAGCGACACGTTTGCCCTTGATATCTATGCCGCGAGTAGCAAGCATGTTGAGGAGGAAGTAAACGTTGCCATAGCCGGTAGCCTCGGGACGCACGAGCGAACCGCCGAACTCGAGACACTTGCCGGTAAATGTGCCGGTAAATTCGCGAGTCATTTTTTTGTACCAGCCGAACATATATCCGACTTCACGAGCGCCAACGCCAATGTCTCCGGCCGGAACGTCGGTGTCGGGACCAAGATTACGCCACAGTTCTGTGATGAAGGCCTGGCAGAAGCGCATTACTTCCGTATCGCTTTTGCCGCGCGGCGAGAAATCGCTGCCGCCTTTGGCACCGCCCATAGCAAGGGTGGTAAGCGAGTTCTTGAAGGTCTGCTCGAAAGCAAGGAATTTGAGAATAGAAAGATTTACCGAAGAATGGAAACGGATGCCGCCTTTGTACGGGCCAATGGCATTGTTGTGCTGTACGCGATAACCCATATTGTTGCGTACACGTCCTTTGTCGTCGATCCATGATACTCTGAATGATATGATACGATCAGGAATACACAGACGCTCAAGCAAGTTATAACGTTCAAATGCTGGATAGAGGTTGTAGGTGTCTTCGATAGAGCTTACCACTTCTTCGACGGCCTGAAGATATTCGGGCTCGTTGGGGAAGCGCCGGCTCAGGTCTGCCATAAATTCTTTTACCTTCATTGGAGATGTATTTTATAAGTCTATGAGCAAAACGAAAGTTGTTTTTCGTTTTCGGCTGCAAAGGTACAAAGAATTTGTGAATTGACAAAACTTTTGCTTAAATAAGTTTTGTGCAAAAATCTTTTTTATGGATTGATTATAATGTTGTCCTGACATCGGATTTGACGGAGAACTACTATGTAACGACAGGATATACTATTGGAATGTACAGGTAGAAGACAATCACGGTAACAAGAGCTCAATCAGATATGCCAAATATAGGCTTCCCTTACGTCAAGGATGGCACACATACGCAATTGATGATATTGTTGTGCTGTACGCGATAATCTAAATTAGGATATAGCGGCAAAGGCTTTTTCGAGTCGTGGTAGAGGGTCGTCGTAGTGATTGCCGGGAACTGATTCGAATATTGATGCTCCGAGTATAACGGCCGGATACAGAATATATGTGATCCGATCGCGAACGATAAAGGAACTGCATATTACATGCAGACTACCAATATTATACTTGTTCATTGTTAAGTTTCATCATGTCCGACATTTCGGTAAAGCCAATCGAACTGTATAAGGTTTTAGCCCGGTCTGTGGTCTCAAGAAATATCTTTTCACATTCGCGTTTTTTACATTCCTCTATCAGTTTTCGGATAATGGCATGACCGATGCCTTTGTTTCGGAAATGTTCGCGAACATAGACATTCATAATGTATGCGCAATTACCGGTTGAATTATCCGGCGAAGGTAGTTCGGAATAAAAACACACGCTTCCGCAGCCGCATGTCACGCCCTGATATTGAGCGAGAATCGAGTAGTGTGAGTCGTTGGCGATATGTTCCCGATAGTAACGTCTGTTGGCTACGAGCAGGCGCTTAGCCGGTTCAACGCCGAATACAGCCCTTATCACTTCCGCTCGCCAGTACATAAGAGTAGGGAGTGCTTTTATTGAAACAAAAGAGATCATATAGCGATACCTTCTTTCATAATGACAGGCAGAAGATCAAAGTCAATTTTTCCTCTGCGTGTAATAGGGATTTGTTTCATTTTCACAAAGAATTCCGGAACCATAAAATCGACAAGTCGGTCGGAGAGCCATTTGTGAATTTCCTGAAGAGTACATTTCGCTTTAGGCATAAGGTATGCGACGAGATAGTAGAGTCCGTTTTCGTCGAGGAAAGCGCGAACGATACCACGTTCAACACACGGGCATGTATTGAGAATGTTCTCTACTTCTTCCGGCTCTACACGTTTGCCCATTATCATAACCTGATTGTCGCGTCGGTGTAAGAACACGATGTTGCCGTCGGGTAATTCATAGCCTACGTCGCCACTACGATATAATCGACGGCCGTTTTGGAGGGTTACGAAATTCTTTTGTTCCGGAGGATTGCCTGTATATCCTTGAGCCACACCGGCTCCTGATATACATATTTCTCCGACTGTACCCTTTGGGACTTCATTCAGCTTGTCGTCGAGTATTTTTACATCAACGCCTTTTATGGCTTTTCCGACAGGGTAAGTACCGTCGGGAAGTGCAGGCACATTGTCGATACGGTAATAGTTTGCACAAACGGTTGTCTCCGACGGGCCGTATGTGTTATATATCATGATGTTTTTGTTCCGAAGTCTGTCGATATATGTTTCGCGCACGACATCGCCGCCACTTATAATAAGACGGATAGAGGAGGGGAGCTTGGTAAGTTTATTCATCTCGGCAAGGAGATATGGGAAGCCGTCGACGATTGTAATTATATGTCTGTCGACGAAATCCATAAGCTGATGTATGTTGCCGTTTCGTATGCCGGCCGGCGGAATGCACAGAGCGGCACCGTTGAGCAGGGGTGCAAATACCTCCTCTACAAAAATATCAAACGAACATACCGAGTATTGAAGCATTATATCGTTTCGATCGATGCCAAATTCATTTTCAAATGCTTCCGTATAGTTTACTACAGATCTGTTTTCAATGATAACGCCTTTGGGACGACCGGAAGTTCCTGAGGTAAAAAGAATGTATGCCGCTTGATCGGGTTTTGATCTGTCGGGCATCTGTCGATGTGATGTTGATGCCTTTTTGCAATAATCGTCGTTTATGATAAGCTCTACGTCTCCGGCTTTCATCATATACTCGGTTCGTTCTTTGGGTATCGAAGGTTCTGCCGGCACGTATGCCGCACCACTTTTGAGTATCGCCAGCATGGCGGCGATCTGCTCGGGCCCATGCGACATTATAAGTCCTATTCTGGTGTGATGTTTGTCGTAGAACAGCGACATTATATCGTTAGCCATATCGTCGAGCTGGCGATATGTCAGTGTTCGATTATCTGTTATGATAGCTGTGGCTTCGGGATAAAGATCAACAATAGCTTTAAACTTTGAGTAAATCGTAAGATCTGCCATAATATATGTATTTATGGTTGTGCATATACCATATATAATGACAGAAGACGCCGAGTTGTTCATCCCGGCGTCTTCATTTGCTTGTTTGTATTATTCTTTATCGAGCTGAGCGAGCGCGTAGGTGTAAGCACCTATTGATATCGCTTTGGATGCTCCAAGTTTGGAGATAATCACGCCCGTACGTTTCATTGGATCGTAGGTAACGACATCGTCGAAGCCATAAACTTTGAGTTCACGAGCTTCGCCGGCAATGAATTGCTTCATTTCCTCTTCATCATCGAGGTTGAATACCTTGAGCTGGATGCGGCCTACTTCATCTCCGCCAAGAGTGTGGATAGTCGAACGCAACTCTTTGATCAGACTCGGTATGATCAGATGGGCTGCTCCGGTAAGGCCACCGCCTATCACAATAAGGGAGTCGGTAAGGGTAACCGCAGTGGCCATCGAATCGCCGGCCTGACGGCCAAAACGAGCGAATGCTTCGCGAGCTGCTTCTTGGTCGCCTTCGCGTTTTCCGTCGGCGATCTCGCATATTTCACGCGGTGTATAGTTGTGATCGGTGTGTCCCGACAGAGCTGCGTACTCGCGAACAACCGCACGTATCGAGCAATACTCTTCAGCCATGATTCCGTTGTGATGATATGAATCGAGACAGAAGGTTTCGACACAAGAGTTGTTGCCAAGGTTCAGCTTGCCGTCCATTACCTGACCAATGCCAAAGCCGGTTCCGAAGGTATAACCCAGAAGGTTGGTGTATTTCTTGGGCGAGCCGCTTTCTTTAACGATCTTGTTGATATAAGGCAGAGCACCGGCGGTAGCCTCGCCAAAAGCAAAGAGATCGCCGTCGTTATTGATAAACACGGGCAAACCGAAAGTCTTGCTCAAGAACGGGCCGAGGGCAACACCATCGCGGAATGAGGGGAAGTTGGGCAGGTGTCCGCCGATTATACCGTTAGCATAATCGGCCGGACCGGGGAATGCAAAAGATATTGCAACAGGATCTTCAGAAAGAGAATCGATAATCTGACGGAAGCCGCTTACCATAGTAGCAAGACAATCATCAAGATTTGCTGCGTTTGAAGGCAGTGTGATAGTCGAGCCTACGAACTCACATCCACGCATGGCTCCGAATACGAGGTTTGTTCCTCCGGCATCGAGAGTTACAACTATTCGTTTATCGTTTTGATACATATTGTCTTGAAAATTAGATGGTAACTATTACGACTTCTCCCTTGCCTGAAAGTTTTACCGAAGGCATGGATGCCGGGATCAGGGCTGTGCGACCCTGAGGCATATCGGTTGTTTTGTTGTCAGGCGATGTGAGAGTTACATTGCCATTGGTATTAATGATGATAGTGAACGACTGGTCTTTGTCGAGGCAAAGGTCGAAATCGCCATCAACATCGAGGAGGCACGTTTTGAAGAAAGGACAATCGACGAGAGTCTGCACCTCTCCGATTTTACCCTGCACATTGAGAGCCTCGGGTGTTGAGTCATCAAAATTGATGGCTTCGAGAGCGTCCTCTACATGCAACTGACGCAGATTACCGTTTGCATCACGGCGGTCGTAGTCGTAGATGCGGTATGTCACATCACTTGCCTGCTGTATCTCAAGCACGAAGTTGCCGGCACCGATAGCATGAACTCGTCCGGCCGGAAGATAAAATACATCGCCTTTGCGGACATTGTGCTTGGCAAGACAGTTGATGATAGTCTTATCTTCGATTGCGGCTGTAAATGACGATTTATCCATCTTACGACTGAAACCGTCGTAGAGATAGGCATCGGATGTAGGCGCTACCGCATACCACATTTCTGTCTTTCCGGCAGAATTATGTTTTGCACGAGCGAGCTTATCGTCGGGATGAACTTGTACTGACAGATCCTGGCATGAATCGATAAATTTGATCAGCAGGGGGAATTGGCTGTTGTACTTTTCGACTGTGCGCTTGCCTATGAGTTCGGCTCCGAAAAGTTCAACGAGTTCGCAAAGATTTTTACCGGCGTATTCGCCCTCGTCGACTACTGATTCGTGGCCGGGAACGGGCGATAACTCCCAGGATTCGCCGATGTTTTCCTGCTTGTTATCTTCGTGTTTAAACTCGGCTATGCGCGAGCCACCCCAAAGCACAGACTTGTAAATCGGCTTGAATGTTAATATGGGAAGCATTTTATTTCTTGAGTTTACGGGCTTTTACACCTTCTTTTGTAATCTGTACGGGTTTGATTGTTCCGTCGGCATTGAAGTAAAGGCGGTCGATACAGGTGTGGCGGTGGTCGCGGCCGTTATCGCCGAGGGGACGACGATGATATACAATGTAGTACTCGTCTTTGCCGGGGATCTGTATAACAGAGTGGTGTCCGGCACTTGTCGCTACCGAAGGATCGGATTTGAGGATTTTGCCCACACGCTCGAACGGGCCTTCGGGCGAATCGGCGATAGCGTAAGCTACAGAGTAGTCGGGACCACCCCATCCGCCTTCGCTCCACATAAAATAGTATTTGTCGTTGCGCTTGAGCATAAACGGCCCTTCTACGTAGTTTTTTGGAGTTACTTCGCGATAGATAGTTCCGTCGGGCCAGGGCTCAAGGCCTGTGAATGAGTCGTTGAGGCGAACAAGATTGCAATGACCCCAGCCGCCATAGAACATATACCACATTCCATTGTCGTGGAATACGAACTGGTCGATAGGCTGTGCGCCATTTACAATGTCGTTGATCAGCGGTTCGCCGAGAAGGTCGCGGAAAGGACCTTCAGGCTTGTTGGCTACGGCTACACCTATACCACCGACTTCTCCTTCGTGAACGTCGTTGGCCGAGAAGAAGAGATAGTACTTGCCGCCTTTTTCAACGATAGCCGGTGCCCACATACATTTCTCAGCCCACGAAACACGAGCAGTGTCGAGGATGGCGTGATGGCGCTCCCAGTCAACAAGGTTGTCGGAAGAGAAGCAATCGAAGAAAGTCTGTTTTTCATAGAGATCACTCCAAGTGGGATAGATCCAGTATTTGCCTTCGAATACGGCGCCTTCGGGGTCGGCGTACCAACCTTCGAATACCGGGTTCGAGCTCCAGGCTCCTGTTGCAGCCAATGCGAGTGCTGCTGCGATAAATATCTTTTTCAATGTATCTGTTTTATAAGGTTATTTACTTTTAGAGAACGAGTAGGGTGCGTCGCTGTCCTTTGTGCCGCGAGTGGTTACGGGCTTGTCGGTCATTTCGTAGCTGATCTTGACACCGTCGGTAAGCTGTTTGTGGCTAAGATAGTTCTTAGTGTAGTCTTTGCCGTTGACCTTCATCGATTTGACGTAAAGGTTTTCGTCGGTGTTATCAGGAGCGGTTATTTCAACAGCTTTGCCGCCTTGAGGATGTAGTTTCATCGATTTGAAATAGGGTGTGCCCAACACATATTCATTGGAGCCGGGGCATACAGGGTAGAATCCCATTGCCGAGAAAACATACCAGGCAGAAGTCTGACCGTTGTCCTCGTCGCCGCAATAGCCGTCGAAGTTGGCGTTGTACATTTTTTCCATAACCTCGCGTACGCGCTGCTGAGCCTTCCAGGGCTGGCCGGAATAATTATAGAGGTAAATCATGTGCTGGATTGGCTGGTTGCCGTGAGCATAATTACCCATGTTCATGATTTGCATTTCGCGGATCTCGTGGATTACACCGCCGTAATAGCTGTCGTCGAAAATGGGAGGAAGAATAAATACAGAATCCATCATTTGGTTGAATCCGTCTTTGCCGCCCATAAGATCGATCAGACCCTGGGGATCGTGGAATACCGACCACGAATAGTGCCAGCTATTGCCTTCTGTAAATGCGTCGCCCCATTTGAGAGGATTTAAGTTTTCGGGGAAAGAGCCGTCTTCGTTTCGTCCGCTCATCAATCGATAATCTTTGTTGAAGAGCTTGCGGTAATTCATAGCGCTCTTGGCGTAGCGTTCAAGTTCCTTGTCGGATTTGCCGAGAGCTTTGCCGAACTGATAAATGCACCAGTCGTCGTAGGCATATTCGAGTGTACGGGCTGCGCTTTCGTTGATGCCTACATTGTAGGGTACGTAGCCGAGTTTGTTGTAATATTCGTGTCCGAGGCGACCGCTTGAACTGCCTTTAAGGTAGTTGTCGGCTCCGTGAACAACAGCATCCCAAAGTTTTTCGGCATCATAACCGCGAATGCCTTTGAGGTATGCATCGGCAACTACAGAAGCTGAGTTGTTGCCGACCATGCAGAAGCGGTGGCCGGGGCTTGCCCATTCGGGTAGGAAACCGCTTTCTTCGTAAGCATTTACCAGACCTTCCTGCATTTTTGCAGCTTCAGTCGGGTAGAGGAGGTTTACGAGGGGGAACAGAGCGCGGAAGGTATCCCAGAAGCCGGTGTCGGTGTACATATAGCCGGGGCGAACTTCGCCGTTATAGGGGCTGTAGTGCACAGGCTTACCGTTATTGTCGTATTCATGGAAGCTACGGGGGAAGAGTACCGAACGATACAGACAAGAGTAGAATGTACGCAGTTTGTCGGGATCGTCGCTATCGACCTCTACGGCGCTAAGAACTTTGTTCCAACTGTCGCGACCGGCTGATTTTACCTGATCGAAATCTTTATTGCCGATCTCTTTGAGGTTGGCGATAGCCTGCTCGGGGCTGATGAAAGAAGATGCTACGCGAGCATTGACCTGTTCGCCTCGTTTTGTCTTGAAACCGATGATAGCACCCGCGTGGTTGCCGTCGAAGCTGAGACTTTCGGTATTGATATTGCCGTCGGCTACTGCAGCCTGATATGTGAACGATTTGTCGAATTCGACTACAAAGTAGTTGCGGAAATTTTTAGGTACGCCGCCACTGTTTCGGGTGGTATAGCCTTCGATACGGTTTTTCTCTTTGTTGATTTTGATAGAAGAACCACGGTCGAAAGCGTCGACTACAACAAATGCCGAGTCTGTTTCGGGGAATGTGAAGCGCATGATCGCTGCACGCTCGGTGGGTGCTATTTCTGCAACCACATCGTAGTCGGCTAAATAGGTGCGATAATAATAGGGAGTCGCAGTCTCTGCCTTGTGAGAGTACCAGCTTGCGCGTTTATCCTGATCGAAAACGGCGTTGCCGGTGGTAGGCATAATCGAGAACTGACCGTAATCGTTCATCCAGGGGCTTGGCTGGTGGGTCTGTTTGAAACCTCGAATTTTGTCGGATGTATAGGTATATACCCATCCGTCGCCCATACGCCCGGTCTGAGGAGTCCAGGCATTCATACCCCAGGGCATTGCAATGGCCGGGTAGGTGTTGCCTGTCGATAATTCAAATTTCGACAGGGTACCCACTAAGGGGTTAACATAGTCCACCGGAGCCTTTTCTGCTGCATTCATGCCAAAAGAGGCTGTGAGAAGTAGTAAAAAGGAAGTCTTAATGTTCATAGTATGCACAAAAGTTTTTTCAGGTTATGCAAAATTAGCCAAAATATTCTATCCCTGCAAATCGTAATAAATTACGAAACCATCGTTATATGTCGTTTGGCTGATACGGATAAAAGTGCTATCTTTGGAGCAATTTATTTAACAGATAGATTCCATTAATAGTCTAAAGTCATGAAACAAAAACTTTTGAGTGCAATTATTCCATGCCTTCTGTTTATGGGGTGTGGAGAAAGCGAAAATTCAACGCCTCAAGATCAGCCGAAGGAAGAATTCGGAGAGATAGAGGTGCTGACAACAACAGCTAATCGCAACCGTGATTTATCCCGTTCGACCGTAGCTTTCAGCGAAACGGTAAAAGACGGATCTAACGTGATAAAACTTCAGCCTGAGACTAAATATCAGACGATAGATGGCTTCGGCGCTGCGATAACCGGTGCGACTGCATACAATCTGATGAAGATGACGCCGGAAAACCGGGCCAAGTTTCTCAAGGAAACATTCTCGCCGACTGAAGGTTATGGCATGAGCTATATCCGCGTGTGCATTGGTTGCTCCGACTTCTCTCTGAGCGATTATACTTGCTGCGATACACCCGGAATTGAAAATTTTGCGCTTACAAGCGAAGAGAACGATTATGTAATACCCGTTCTTAAAGAGATTCTTGCGATCAATCCCGATATCAAGATTATCGCATCGCCCTGGACTCCTCCGAAGTGGATGAAAGTTGAAAATTTGGAGAATAAAAAGCCTTGGGATAAATGGACTTCTGGGCAGCTTAACCCCGATCATTATCAGGATTATGCCACATATTTCGTGAAATGGATAGAGGCTTTTAAAAATAATGGCATTGACATATATTCCATGACAGTGCAGAACGAGCCTCTCAATCGTGGTAATTCGGCATCTATGTTTATGGGCTGGGACGAGCAGCGTGATTTTATAAAGACCGCTCTCGGTCCGGCATTCGAAAAAGCCGGCATTGATACGAAGATCTATGCATTTGACCATAATTATAATTATGACAACATGGATGATCAGAACGGTTATCCTGCCAAAATTTATGAAGATGCCGAGGCTGCGAAATATATTGCCGGCGCTGCATACCATAATTATGGCGGCAACAAGGAAGAACTCAATAAGATACAGGCGAAGTTCCCCGATAAAGAGCTTGTATTTACCGAGTCTACCGCCGGCGACTGGAATGATGGCTCTAATCTTGAGAAACGTCTAGTCAACGACATGGAAGAGATAACACTCGGAACAGTCAATCGTTGGTGCCGTGGCTCTATTATCTGGAATCTGATGCTTGATTCGAAACGCGGCCCTAACCGCCCCGGCGGCTGTACGACAGGTTTCGGTGCTGTTGATATCGACGATGATTATTCGACTATTCGTCGCAATTCGTTCTATTACATTATGGCGCACATGTCGAGCGTTGTAAAACCGGGAGCAAAACGTATCGCGGCTGAAGGCGATGCTAACGGTATTACCTATTCTGCTTTTGTCAATCCCGATGGTAGCAAGGCATTTGTGGCTTGTAATTCGTCTAAAATGGGCTCGAATGTGACTGTGGTCGACGGAAAACGTAAGTTTACACTTTCTATTCCCGGCAATGGTATAGTATCGGCAAAATGGCCTGAGAAATAAATATTTAAAATAAACAAAACTGCACCTCATAGTCGACAAAAACGACATTCTGAGGTGCAGTTTTTATATGTAAAGCCTTTAAGGCTCTGTGATGAATATCGAGGTAATACCTACGGGAATTGCACCGTCGGAGAGCAATTCTACATTACCGTTTTTCCAAATGGCGGCAGAGTTGCCCAGGAAGCCTGATACATATACATTACCGTTCTTGACAGCGACACAACGGGCCTGAGAGCTTTTACGTTCGTCGGTAAGGTGTTGAGCGACGCCGTCTACCCAAACAGTGGCAACAGCACAGGGGCCGTTCTCATATTCAAGGTATTCCCAGCCGGCTACATAAACATGGCCATTCTCAACACAGATCGAAGTAGCGTACGATTCTTTCTTGGTCAGATATTCCATTTCTCCGTTTTTCCACATCACGGCATACTGAATTCTGTTGTTGCCCGGTAGCTTGCTCAAACCTGCTACATATACATCATTACCATCAACGCATAGAGATTCTGCATAAGTATCCACAGTTCCGTCGGAGAGATTGATTTTGGTAACGTTGCTCCAGTCCTCGGTAGTGTTGTCGTTGACCCAAAGAGTTGCGATTGCCATACCTTCTTTATCGGTGGATTCACCGACAGCGTAAACTTTGCCGCCGCTTACTTTTACATCGTATAATTTCGCATAGTTTTCGCCTTTGGTAAGCTTGATTATGTTGCCGTTTTTCCAAAGTACGGCGGCATCGCGCTGGAACGACCAGTTTTCATTGCGCTGGTAGCGATAGAAGCCGGCGCACCACACATCGTTGCCGTCAACATCGATACCATAAACCGCAGCTGTAGTGGGACGAGTCTTATCGCTGAGAGTCTGGAGTTCTCCATTTACCCATAGTGCGGCTGCGAAATAGTTGTCGAAATCTTGTGCGTTTGTGTACTCGCCGCCGATATATACGGTGCCGTTGTCAGCAACAAATATTGAATTGGCTCTTGCATTTTCAGCAGAAAGCTCTGCCAGTTTTGTTTCGCCCGATTTCCACCAGTATGCAATTTCAAGAGCGTCGGAATAACCGACTGCGTAAATAGTCTGAGGTACGTCCTTGTTGTTGACAGTTACTTTGCAGACCGCAGATTTGCCTCCGGCCAATGCTATGATGTCGGTTTTTCCGGCTGCAATAGCAGTGATGTTGCCCTCTGCGTCGACAGTCGCAACATCGGTAGCAGTACTTGTGAAAGTGATGCCGTCGTATTGTGCGTTGTCGGGTGTAACAGTGGCTATGATTTGAGCTGTTTCGCCGACAATAAGTGTCAGCTCTGTCTTGTCGAGAGAAACTTCGCTGACCGGAACAGGAGGAATTTCTTCTTCTTTATCGTCGCTGCAGGCTGTGCTCAGACCAAGCATCATGGCGATTAAAGCGCTGAATAATAAAACTTGATGTTTCATGTTTTAATTGGTTTTGGAAATGATTATATATTTATGATTAGCCTATTTAGGATTAGTCTATGCTGACTAAAAAAGAGAAGTCGGAGCCGGGTTGGGCAAGGTCGATCGTGCCTTTTGTGATTCGGGTATTGTGTATTTCGCAGTCGATAATGCCGGTATTGGCTGACTGACCGACAGTAAAGCGTCCTCGCTTGCCGCTTTCCACATAGTCGCGGTAAAAACGATGACATACATGTCCCATTGTCATACGAAGATTAAGCTCTACCGCCGGAACTAATGTGTACCCCTCTCCATTTACTGCCATCATGTCGATACCGATAGCTCCGTTATAGTCCTTACCTATTAAATCTTCAAGGATTGGAGGGAGGGCGCTGAGCAGCGCGTCGAGTTGGTTGTTATTGCCGAGGGCTATGTCTATCATCCTGTGGAGCTCGTCGGTGGATGCGAGGATGTTGCCGGAATACGAACCGAAGCCGGTGGTCTCAAATACTGAAAGCCCCTGAAATGTGCATTTGCCTTCGTTCATTTCGAACAATGAAGCGAAGTCAAGGGTTTTGTCGTACAATGGCTCGACCAAAACAGATCCTTGTTTATTCAATATCCCTTCAATTGCCCGGCTTTGTTTTTCCAAGTCTTTGGCTTCGATCGGAATAACCCCTCTGCCGGAAGAAGACCACGGTAGTTTTATTACTGCCGATCCAAGCTCTTCGATATATTTTTTTATATCGTCGACCGACAAAAATTCTTTTGCAGTGGGGGCAATCCGGAATTGCAGTGCTTTTTCAAGCCGTGTACCTATTTCTATCGAAATGTGACGGTGCGATAGGTTGCGGATCCGTGCCAATTCGGCATCTGTCGGCAACATGCAATCCGGTGTGTTTTTATGTTCGAAATAATGTCGCGATGCCAGCGACCAACCCCACGGCGCAGGCGAGGTATCGGCACAATATTGAGCAGTCGGTTTTGTGCCGATGTTAAATAAATTTGTTATTCTGTTGTACCACTGCGAGTTTACGCCATCGATAAGGACGAAATCTCCAGGTGCTCCATACCAAAGCGGTAGAGTGGCACCGGCACGACGCAATTTTACAACTGTAGGAGGAGCTGTATATCTTGCAGTATTTTTCGCCAGTGCAAGATCGTTTTCCGGGAAAAACAGATGTAATTTCGGCATCAGAACGAAATTCCGATTTTTACCGTGGCGTAATGTAAATTCTTGAAATTATGGGTTATTGCGCCGTCTTCCGACTGTATTTTTCGGCGTTCACGGAATGTGTAACCTACAATCATATAAGAGCAATAATTTTTACCTCTTGCTAAATTAATGCCGACACCGGTTGAACCATAAAAACCTGTCTGCTCATGGTTGTGCTCCAGATAATTGAGAGATGTGCCGAGCCTTACCGGCCAGAACAGCAGAGTAGGGCGGTTTACAAAATTAGTCCTGAAATCTGCAAAAACATCGTAAGAGCGGCATGAATTGGCTGTTGTAAGGTCTGCTCCGAGTCCTATGCCAAGAAAGTTGATCCAGCCTCGCTTGAAACCAAACTGAGCGCTGAAATTAATATCGCTCATATCGCTGCCGGTCATATCGATCGAGGCTCCGGCGTCGGCGCCCCAGGTAAATGATGTTTTGACCTCGGCCGGCTGTTCGGTTTTGGCAAAAGCACAAGTAGTACCGATTATACAAAGGATGAATATAAATATCTTTCTCATGTGTTTCAGCGTTTAATAAAAACCATTGAGGACCAACGATCCATTTCATCAGCGCTAAGGAAGTCAAGGCCGACCTTGGCCGCAGCTTCCTTTATAATAGGCCGATCTTCGACATAGAAACCGCTCACAACCAGCAAAGCCCCCTGACGCATGGCGTTTACGTAGCGATCGATGTCGGATGTGATGATATTACGATTGATATTGGCGAGAAAATAATCGGCGTTGAAGTCGGAGGGCAGTAGCGAGGCGTCGCCGAGTTTTACATCTACAGCCGAACCTGAATCATGGAGATTGATAGCCACATTATCTATCGCATTTTCGGCTGCGGCCGGATCTATCTCAATGGCGAGAATTTTGTCGGCTCCGCACATACGGGATAAAATGGCAAGAATACCTGTGCCGGTGCCCATGTCGATGACTCGCTTGCCCTTCATGTCGTTAGCAAGTATAAACTTCATCATCAGAGTGGTTGTGGCATGGTGTCCGGTGCCAAATGCCATTCGCGGATCTATCACTATATCGTATTCAGCCTCGGGCACATCGGTATGAAAACTGCTGTGCACGGCAACTTTGCCGCCGATAACGATAGGCTTGAAATAATGGCGTTCCCATTCTGCATTCCAGTCCTGTCCGGGGACAAATTCGGTGGTATAATCTACTTTAACATCAATCGGCAGATCGGCGACAGCCATGTCGGTTGTGTCGCGGTCGAATAGAGGAGCCGCTACATATGCTTTCATTGTAGCTCCGGGACAGTTTTCGTCCTGTTCGAAACTCTCATATCCGGCATCAGCGAGAAAGGAAGCGAGCAGATCACAAGCGTCGGCACAAGCCGGGGTCACTGTGAAAGCGACCAGATAATAATCATTCATATTGGGCGTCTTTGCGCCATTGTCAGTACTCATAATAATAGAAGAATGCACAAAGGTACGAAATTTTAGCGTTTCAATAAAAAATTATTCGTACTTTTGCAAAAGTAACACAAACGTAGAAGTGTGTCCTGAAAATGACGACAGATAAACATAAAGCATCTACCGCCGAGCAGATATTCGACCAATATCTGCAATCGACTCATCGCAGGCGCACACAGGAACGTATGATGGTACTGAGCTGCGCCGAGAGCATGAAAGGCCATTTCACTACCGACGATGTGGTGAAGCAGTTGGCTGAAGGGCATAATAAAGTGGCGCTGGCGACAGTATACAGCACCCTCGATCTCCTTTCGCGTTGTGGTATACTGATAGCACGCTACTTCGATAGCGGAATTACCTACTACGAAAAAGTATCGACACCGCACATGCACCTTGTGTGTACTTCGTGCGGAAAGATCAGAGATCTGCGCGATACGAATATAGATGCTATCGTGGCAAACCGGCGCTTCTCGTCATTTACACCGACACGTTATGCCATGACAGTCTACGGTTTGTGTGGCGCATGCACTAAAGCTGATAAAAACAAGAATAAACCCAAAACAACCATATCAAAATCTCAAAAGAGAAAATGAAAGCAGATATTCTGTTAGGCCTCCAGTGGGGCGATGAGGGCAAAGGCAAGATTGTGGATGTCCTTGCACCGAAATACGATATAGTAGCTCGTTTCCAGGGCGGTCCCAATGCCGGTCATACACTCGAATTTGATGGCCGCAAACATGTGTTGCGTTCTATTCCCTCCGGCGTTTTTGCGAGCGGTAGCGGAGCAAATATAATCGGCAACGGTGTAGTGCTTGATCCGGTTCTTTTCCGTGAAGAAGCCGCAGCACTCGAAGCCGAAGGCCTTGATCTTCACTCGATATTGCGCATTTCGAAAAAAGCTCATCTGATATTGCCGACCCATCGTTTGCTCGATGCTGCCGGCGAGCGTGCAAAAGGATCGTCGAAGATCGGCACAACCGGTAAAGGTATCGGCCCGACATATACCGATAAGGTTTCGCGTCATGGTTTGCGAGTAGGCGACACCATAGAGTCTGATTTCATCGACCGCTACAATGCACTTCGCAACCGTCATATTGCTATCCTCGAATCGGTAGGAGCTGAGCTTCCTGCAAATTTCGAAGAAGTTGAAACAACATGGCTCGATGCTGTAAAATATCTTAGCGGCTATCGTCTTACCGACACAGAGCACTATGTGAACAAAGCCCTTGATGATAACAAGAGTCTTCTCTGCGAAGGTGCACAGGGTACTATGCTCGATATTGATTTCGGCTCATATCCTTTTGTTACTTCAAGCAATACTGTAGCTGCCGGCGCATGCACAGGCCTTGGTCTCGCACCCCGTCGCATCGGTAAAGTATATGGTATTTTCAAAGCATATTGCACACGAGTAGGCAGCGGCCCCTTCCCCACCGAGCTCTTTGATGAAACCGGTGCCGAAATACGTCGTATAGGTCATGAATTCGGCGCCGTTACAGGCCGTGAGCGTCGTTGCGGCTGGCTTGATCTCGTGGCACTTCGTTATGCTGTGATGATCAACGGTGCTACTGATCTGATCATGATGAAGAGCGACGTGCTCGACGGCTTCGATACCATCAAGGTGGCCACTTCATATCGTTTGCCCGACGGTACTGAGACTCGCGACTTCCCATACAGTATAGGCGACAACGCTGAAGGCGCAGGCACTATGACACCCGTTTATCAGGAGTTCAAAGGCTGGAAAACTTCTCTTGCAGATAAACGTACATTCGAGGAACTCCCTGAAACATTTAAGGACTATGTTGCGTTTATAGAAAGTGAAGTCGGTGTGCCGGTAACTATTATTTCAGTTGGCCCGGATCGCACCGAGACTATCTTTAAATAGTTATAAGTCATATCTTGATTCTATGGCCAAAGTAAAACCATTCTGCGGTATCCGTCCGCCGCGCGAGCTTGTGACTGAAGTCGCCTCGCGCCCTTATGATGTGCTGAATAGCGAAGAGGCACGACAGGAAGCTGCCGGTAATCCCAAATCGCTCTACCACATTATCAAACCTGAGATAGATTTTGCTCCCGGAACCGACGAACATGATCCTGAAGTTTATGCCCGTGCGGTCGAGAATTTCAAAACATTCCGCGAAAAAGGCTGGCTTGTACAGGATAGCAAGGAGCATTATTATATATATGCCCAGACAATGGACGGCCGTACTCAATACGGTATAGTTGTGGCTGCGAATGTAGCCGACTATATGGAAGGCCGCATCAAAAAACACGAGCTCACGCGTCGCGACAAGGAAGAGGACCGCATGAAACATGTGCGTATCAACAACGCCAATATCGAACCGGTGTTTTTCGCTTTCCCCGACAATGATGATCTGGCCGATGTGATCAATACGGTAATCGCTACCGAGCCTGAATATGATTTTGTCGCTCCCGACGGCTTCGGGCATAAGTTCTGGGTTGTTGACGATTCGCTCAACGACCGCATAACCAAAGCCTTTGCCGGAATTCCCTACTTTTACATTGCCGACGGACACCATCGCAGTGCTGCCGCCGCTCTTGTAGGAGACGAGAAAGCAAAGCAGAATCCTAATCATCGCGGCGATGAGGAGTATAATTATTTCCTTGCCGTAGCCTTCCCAGCTTCACATCTCAAAATTATCGACTACAACCGGGTTGTTCGTGATCTCAACGGCTTGTCCCCGGCGGAATTCCTTGAGCGCATTGAGAAGAATTTTGTGATAATCGATAAGGGAGAAGAGGTTTATCATCCGGCAGCGCTTCACAATTTTGCATTGTATCTCGAAGGTCGCTGGTATTCGCTTACCGCTCGCCCAGGCACATATAATGATAACGATCCTATCGGAGTCCTTGACGTGACTATCTCGTCGGATCTGATCCTTCGCGATATTATCGGCATAACAGATCTTCGCAGTGACAAACGAATAGATTTCGTTGGTGGTATACGTGGTCTTGAAGAGCTCAAGCGACGTGTCGATTCCGGCGAAATGGCATTCGCTCTTGCCCTTTATCCCGTGAGCATGGATCAGCTTATAGCTATTGCCGACACCGGTAATATAATGCCACCCAAGACAACCTGGTTCGAGCCGAAACTCCGCTCGGGTCTTGTGATCCATTCCCTCGAGGGTTAATTGCCATAAGCCTTATTCTCAATATTTTCTCCCGACAGCCGTGATATCCGGCTGTCGAGAGAATCATTCTCTTCGAGGCATCTAAAAGATATTCCATACTTACTTAAATTATATCATGAAAAATCAAAGAGATCTAAACTTCTGGAAATTATGGAACCTTAGTTTCGGGTTCTTTGGCGTGCAAATAGCATATGCTTTGCAGAGTTCGCAGGTAAGTCGTATTTTCTCGACTATCGGTGCGGATCCTCATGACTTAAGTTACTTCTGGATTCTACCGCCCCTGATGGGCCTTATCGTACAGCCCATCGTCGGCAGTGCCAGCGACCGTACATGGACACGACTCGGCCGTCGACTTCCTTATCTTCTTATCGGTGCGACTGTTGCTATTATTGTAATGTGTCTGTTGCCTAATGCCGGTTCGCTGGGCCTTACGATTTCGAGTGCAATTATGTTTGGCCTTGTGATGCTCATGCTTCTTGACACTTCGATCAACATGGCCATGCAGCCGTTCAAAATGCTCGTGGGCGATATGGTTAACGAGCGACAGAAAGGCCTTGCATATTCTATCCAGTCATTCCTATGCAACGCCGGTTCGGTAGTAGGTTACATCGCCCCCTTCGTACTTGCATGGTTTCTGAGCAATACAGCTCCGGCCGGAGAGGTGCCTCCTACAGTAACCTGGGCATTCTATCTTGGCGCATTGATACTTGCTCTGTGTGTGGTATATACATTTGCAAAAGTAAAAGAAATGCCGCCTCACGAGTATGCTCAGTTCCATGGAATCGACGACACCAATACAGATAAGGCACCGTCGGATAATATGTTCAAACTCCTTGTGAAAGCTCCCAAAGTATTCTGGACAGTTGGTCTTGTACAGTTCTTCTGCTGGGCGGCATTCCTGTATATGTGGACGTATTCTACCGATGCTGTAGCACATCAGGCATTCGGAGCTCCTTCGATGCAGACTGTTACAGGCGTTACTATCGACGGTAAGAAATATGATGATAAATTTATCTTCAATAACGAGCGTCCTGTTATAAGCAATGGCCGTCTTGCCATTGCAGGAATCGAGGTCGACGGAGAAATGACAAAGCCGGGAACTGTTGTTCTTGACGGCGATACATTAGTTAAAGGCGGAGTACCTGTGCTTGCCGACGGTGTGGAAAAAATCGCGGCGGATAAGGTGTTTGCTGAGGCCGGCAAGACTATTAATATCGATAGTCGCGATATAGTTCTGACCAAAGGTGCTAACGCAATATCAGAATTCTCGCTTATTGCCCCCGGAACAAATCTCACACTTGCACACATAGCTAACCTCGATCAAGGCACCGGCAAGTATATTCTTGATCAGACAAGTGAACTGCCTGCTGTAAATTCTCCCTCGGAGATAGAGCTGAACTATAACACAATCCTCAATCCGTCGACTTCGCAATATCAGAATGCCGGCGACTGGAATGGTATTTTGCTTGCAATCCAGGGTATTGCCGCAGTGTTGTGGGCGATCTTCCTCGGTGGTGTAAAACGTCGCAAACCGGCATACTCGCTTAGCCTTCTGATCGGTGCTGTTGGCTTTATTTCAGTATTCTTTATCCACAATCAATATGTACTCTGGATCAGCTATGCTCTGATGGGCTGTGCATGGGCGGCAATGCTTTCGATGCCGTTTACTATTCTGACAAATGCTCTGTCGGGTGGTAATATTGGTACTTATCTCGGCCTGTTCAACTGCACCATTACCGTGCCTCAGATCGTAGCGGCATTGTGCGGTGGTCTGATTCTGCATTGTTTCCCTGCTGCTGCAAACGGCGCACCCATGACCGCCGGTATGTTGCTTGTATCAGGTATATTACTTGTGCTTGGCGCTGCTTCTGTATGGATTATTAAAGAAACTTATGGTTCTCAGGCCAAATAGTTTATCTTAAATATCATGCTAAACCTCCCCGATGTCCGATATATTTGCGGATGTCGGGGAGTTTTTCATTATGAAAATTTGGCAAAAATGCGAAGCAAAAAATTTGTGTCATTGCGGAATAATCCTTAAATTTGTAGATTGAAAGAAGAGTGTGCGCAAGCGATCTCTTTGTAATAATTGAATATAATAAACATACATACCGCGACATGAAATTCAACGTATCGAGCAAAGCTCTCTACAACGCCACTTCAGCAGTGAGCAAGGTAATCAACTCGAAGAATGCCCTTGCGATCCTCGACAATTTTCTAATTAATCTTAGCGGCAATACGCTTACTATTACCGGCAGTGATCAGGAAAATGCCCTGACAGCTCATCTGGAGGTTGAAAATGCTAAGGGCGAGGGTAGTGTGTGCCTCGGTGCCCGTCGTCTGGTTGAACTTCTCAAGGAAATTCCCGATCAGGGCGTGACTGTAGATCTCAATCTCGAGACACTTGAAATGCAGCTGACCTATCAGAGCGGTCACTATACCTTTGTCGGACTTCCTGCCGACCAATATCCCCAGTTCACACCCGAAAGCGCCGGCGAGCCTGTAAGTTTCAGCATAGCTACAGAGCAGATGATCGCAGGTCTCGACAACACAATGTTTGCCGTGAGCAACGATGAATACCGCATTATCATGCAGGGTGTACTTTTCGACATCGCTCCCGACAGTGTGACATTTGTCGCTACAGATACCCGTAAACTCGTCCGCTATATCGATCGTCGCACGGCTCCCGGTGTTACAGGCAGTTGTGTAATCCCTTCGAAACCTGCAAACATCATCAAGAATGTATTTGCAAAAGACGAAACACTTTCAATTACCATGAACAGCCGTAGTGCTGTGATCGACAGCGGCAACTACACATTCCAGTGTACTTTCCTCAACGGTAATTACCCCGACTACAACCGTGTGATCCCTCGCAACAATACAAACGTGCTTACTGTCGACCGTCTCGCTCTGTCGAATGCAGTCCGTCGCGTAGGTATCTTCGTGGAGGTTGACGGTGGCCTTGAGAAATTCCGTATTACCCCGGAGAATATCCTGATAAAGAGCAACGACCCGAGCCTCTGCACCAGCGCACGCGAGCAGGTGCCCTGTTCTTATACAGGCAATGAGCTTACAATCGGTTTCAATGCTTCGTATCTCAACGAGATCCTCGGAACAATCAAGAGCAAAGAGGTAATTGTAAACCTTGGCGATGCCGGCCGTCCCGGTGTATTCCGCCCCAGCGAAGAGCCCGAAAATACCGAGCTCGTTATGCTCCTTATGCCTATGACTGTCGGCGAATTCTGATATGAAGCTGCAGTTGACTCGTCCCTTGGTCTTCTTTGATCTTGAGACCACGGGTACCAATATTACGACAGACCGTATTGTAGAGATTTCGCTTGTGAAGCTGATGCCGGACGGACGGATAATTGAAAAGACCCGTCGAATCAATCCGGAAATGCACATTCCCGAGGAGGCTACAGCGGTGCACCATATCACAGACGCGGATGTGGCCGGAGAGCCTACATTCCGTCAGATAGCTTCTTCTCTTGCCCAGCAGCTCAGCAATTGCGATATCGCCGGATATAACAGCAACCGCTTTGATGTGCCTCTGCTCGATCAGGAATTCGAACGTGTAGGTGTGGACTTTGATATATCGCGAGCTCGCATGATCGATGTTCAGACGATTTATCACAAGAAAGAACCTCGCACGCTCGTAGCTGCATATAAATATTATTGCGGCAAAAATCTTGAGGAAGCACATAGTGCTCTCGCGGATACTCGTGCCACTATGGAGGTGCTCCTTGCTCAGCTCGAGCGATATGAAGATGTTCCGACTGAAGTCGGCGCTTTGTCGGAATATGCTTCGGCCAATCGCAATGTCGACATTATGGGTCGCATGATTTATGATGACAAAGGGCGTGAACTTATCAATTTCGGTAAATACAAAGGTCGTCTTGCCGAAGAGGTTCTTGCCTCGGATTGCGGATATTATAGCTGGATAATGGGTGGCGATTTCCCTCGCAACACCAAAAAAGCCTTTACGCGCGTGTTTATGCGCATCAAGAAAAATGCAAAATCTTAAAGGTAAGCATATAATACTTGGTATAAGCGGCGGCATTGCTGCATATAAGAGTGTTGTGCTGCTGCGCTTGCTTGTAAAAGCAGGTGCTGAAGTACAGGTTATCATCACACCTAATGGCAAAGAGTTTATAACACCTGTCACTCTTTCGTCGCTTTCGGGTAAACCCGTGATAAGTGAGTTCTTTACCGCAAATACCGGCGAATGGCACTCACACGTAGATCTGGGTTTGTGGGCGGATGCTATGGTAATAGCTCCGGCTACGGCATCGACTATCGCTAAAATGGCCAACGGCGTTGCGGACAATATGCTGATCACATCGTATTTGTCGGCTCGCAGTCAAGTGTTTGTAGCGCCAGCTATGGATCTTGACATGATGTCACATCCGAGCACTGAGCGCAACATCAATACCCTCCGTAGTGACGGCGTGATAATAATAGAGCCTGAGGTCGGAGAACTGGCAAGCCATCTTGTCGGCCGCGGTCGAATGGAAGAGCCTGAAAAGATAGCGGAAGTTCTTGACCGTTTCTTTGCTCCAAAAGATTTGTCGTTAAGTGGTAAATACGTAATGATAACAGCCGGGCCAACGGTAGAGCGTATTGATCCGGTAAGATATATAAGCAATTTCTCAAGCGGAAAGATGGGCTTTGCCCTTGCCGAAGAGGCTTCGAAACGTGGAGCTGACGTAACTCTTATTTGTGGGCCGAGCGCTTGCTCAACCGATAATAAGCGGATAAAAAGAGTGGATGTGGAGAGTGCCCGAGAGATGCTCGACGCAGCCCAAGAAGCATTTGCAGACACTGATATCGCCATTATGGCGGCTGCCGTGGCTGATTATGCTCCGGCAGAGTTTCACGATAAGAAAATCAAGCGTGAGCACGAGGATATCGACACTATCCGACTGGTAAAAAATCCGGATATAGCAGCAACGCTTGGCAAGGAAAAGAGAGCAGGGCAGATTCTTGTGGGCTTCGCTCTCGAGACTGACAATGGTGCAGCCAATGCAGCCGAAAAACTTGAACGCAAAAATCTTGACATGATTGTACTTAACAGTCTTGCAGATGCCGGAGCCGGGTTCGGTACGGATACAAACAAGATAAGTATATATTATGCCGACGGTCGTGAGGCCGATGACTTTGCGCTGAAAAGTAAGGCTGATGTGGCGGCCGATATTTTTGATTGTATAGAAAATCTATGATCCGACGCCTCAAAGGTATATTCGCAGCTTTTGTGCTTGTGATATTTGGCAGTGTACTCTCTGCTGATGCACAAGAACTTAATTGCGATGTTACTATAAATACAGATCAGATATCCGGAAACAAACAGGTATTTGAGACATTGCAGCAGGCGATAAGCGACTATCTTAACACCACGACATTTACAAATGCTCAGTTTGCGGCAAATGAAAAAATAGAATGTCGTCTGTTTCTCACGGTCAAGGAATATAATGACGATTCATTTAAAGGCGATCTGCAGATACAGTCGTTGAGGCCGGTATATAACAGTTCGTATACTACAACGCTTCTCAACTTCAAGGATACCAAGATTGAGTTTACTTATAGAGAAAATGAACCGCTTGTGTTTTCGGTAAATAATATGGAAAGCCAGCTGACTCAAATTCTCAATTTCTATGCATATCTGATTCTTGCGATCGATTTTGATTCGTTTGCGCCCCATGGCGGCGACCCGTATTTCGACAGGCTTGAGCTGATAGTGCAGCAAGCTCAATCATCGGGCGAGACCGGCTGGAAAGCATTCGAGGATAATAAGAACCGCAGTTCGGTTCTGTCGGCTTTTACAGATCCGTCAACATCTTCTTTGCGCGACATGATATATAAGTATCATCGCCAGGGGCTTGATCAGATGGCGGTAAGCCCCGATAAAGGACGGGCAACGATTACAGAAAGTCTTCAGACTATAAAGGACGTGTTCGATGTGGCTCCTATGTCGGTTGCTTTGTCGATGTTTAAAGATGCCAAACTCGATGAACTGGTCAATATTTATTCGAAAGCTCCGACAGAAGAACGAACCAAGGTATTCAAGCTACTGGAACCCATTTATCCTACTGAAAGCGAACGACTTGACCAAATAAGAAAAGGACAGGAAGACCAGCGATGATAAAGACTTTACATATAAGTAATTATGCATTGATCGATGCCATCGACATCGAATTTGATTCAGGTTTCAACATCATCACAGGCGAAACCGGTGCAGGTAAATCCATTATACTCGGGGCATTATCCTTGTTGCTTGGCGAACGTGCAGACATCAAGGCTGTGCGTCGCGGAGAGCGCAAATCTGTGATAGAAGGCGTATTCAGGCTTGGTGATGCACCCGATGTCGAGCGTATTCTTACTGAGAACGAGCTTGACAATCCGGTGGACGGAGAGTGTATTCTGCGACGCGAATTGTTACCCGGAGGGCGCAGTCGTGCGTTTGTAAATGATACTCCCGTAACCCTGCCTTTGCTTCGAGAACTTGCGTCTCATCTGGTTGATATCCATTCTCAACATGCCAATCTGCAATTGGCGTCGGAGGCGTATCAACTTAATGTACTGGATATACTTGCCGGCAATGGAGATCTCCTTGCTGAATACCATAAAGTATTTTCATCGTTTAGGGATGCACTTCAGAAATATACAAAAGCTCGCGATATGTTGCGTCGTAATCGCGACGATGCCGACTTCCTCGTATATCAGTACGATCAGTTGGCTGCGATGAATCTGCAGCCGGGAGAGCATGAATTGCTTGAGCGAGAACGAGAGGTGCTGGCCAACGTGGGAGAGATCAACGAAAACCTTTCGGCTGCTCTCGATCCGCTGAATAATGGCAATCCTAATGCACTCGACTTGATAAATAATGCGGTTGATGCGCTGACACGTCTTGCCGATACATTGGGCGAAGGCGAGCAGTCGATCGATTTCAGAGTCCTGGCAGAGCGCCTGGAGTCAGCCCGAATAGAGATCGCAGATATTACTGATACTCTTGTTGATGCCGGCGAAAATATAGCGGCTGATCCTGAGAGGTTACAGGAGATAGAGGACAGGCTCAGTAAAATTTATTCGCTTGAGCTCAAACATCATGTCGACAACACTGATGCCCTTATAGAGCTCAGAGATAATATAAAGGCTCAGATCGATACCCTTGAAAATGGCGATATTATTCTTCGCGAACTTGAAACGGCTGCCAAGCGTGCAAAAAAAGCTGCAATAACCATAGCTCAGCAATTATCGGAGCGCAGAAGCAATATGGCCAATGATTTAGCGTCGGAACTTATAAAACGTGCAGCTCCTCTCGGTATGCCCAACTTGCGTTGTAATATAGAGATTAGCAAAGGCAAGCTCGGTCACGACGGTTTTGATACGGTAAGGTTTCTGTTCGCGTTCAATAAAAATCAGGAGCCTATGCCACTCGGGTCTACGGCAAGCGGTGGCGAGATCTCGCGCCTGATGCTTACACTGAAGAGTATAGTTGCAGAGCGCACAAAGTTGCCGTCTATCATATTTGATGAGGTTGATACCGGCGTTTCCGGCGATATAGCAGGGCGAATGGGCGCTACAATGGCTCTTGTAAGCCGTTATTTGCAAGTGGTTGCCATAACACATTTACCGGGTATAGCTGCGCTCGGCGACAAGCATTTCAAGGTATATAAAGAAGATGATGATCAGACAACCAATACCAGGATCAGAATTCTTGATAATGAAGGCCGACGACATGAACTGGCGTTGATGATCAGTGGTAATCCTGATGATCCGGCAGCTCTGGCGAGTGCTGACGCTCTTCTTAATACTACCATTTAATAGACTAATTTTTAATAAGATGGATTATATTTACGGCATACATCCCGTGCTTGAGGCTATAGAAGCCGGTCGCACGATAGATAAGATATACGTTAAAAATGCACGTTGTGAAGTTGCAGCTCGGGCAAGGGCTGCAGGAATACCCCTGCAGGTCGTTCCGGAAGAACGCCTCGCTCGTATAACCCGTAAAAATCATCAGGGTGTCATCGCCCAGGTGTCGGCGATAGAGTATTCGAGTCTGAGCAACTTGTTGCCGATGTTGTTTGAAGAAGGAGTGTTGCCTTTCATTCTTGTCCTCGATGGTATTACAGACGTAAGAAACTTCGGTGCTATTGCACGTACGGCAGAATGTTGCGGTGTGAATGCAATTGTAATTGCTTCGAAAGGCAGTGTGAGTGTAGGTGCTGATGCGATAAAGACTTCGGCCGGAGCTCTATGCCGTATTCCTGTATGCCGTGAAGACTCATTGAGTAAGGCGGTTTCATTCCTTCACGATAGTGGTTGCCAGATTGTGGCTGCAACGGAAAAATCGAGCCAAAACTATACTACAGCCGATTATACGACTCCGTTGGCTATAGTAATGGGTGCTGAGGGTTGTGGTATAAGCGCTGAGATTTTACGCTTGGCCGACACCCGCGCTGCAATACCTATGTTTGGTCACATCGGATCGCTTAACGTGGGTGTCGCTGCCGGCGTAATGATGTACGAGGTTGTGCGTCAGCGCCTGGCCGAGAACCTCGAAATTATCTGATCTGAAATCAGCAGGCTTTAAAGCTAAGATCGAGACCTTTGACAGAGTGGGTTAGTGCACCGACCGAAATAAAATCGACACCGGCCTCGCCATAATCTCTGAGTGTTTCGAATGTGATACCTCCGCTTGATTCAATCTCGACATCGGGATTGATTGAGCGGATTAATTTTACTGCTTCGGCAGTACGTTCGGGTGTGAAGTTGTCGAGCATGATCCTGTCTACACCGGCTTCGAGAGCTTGACGGATCTCGTCGGTATTGCGTACTTCCTGTTCGATCTTTAGGTTTTTGTTATTTGCCTTGCAATAATCTTTTGCCGATTTCACGGCTTGAGGTATGCCGCCGGCAAAATCGACATGATTGTCTTTGATCAGAATCATATCGAAAAGACCGATACGGTGGTTCATGCCGCCGCCGATCGCTACAGCCTGCTTCTCGAGGATGCGCATACCGGGAGTGGTCTTGCGGGTGTCGAGTACATGGCAGTTGAGTCCTTTGAGTTTATCCTGATACTTTGCTGTCATGGTGGCAACGCCGCTCATTCGTTGCATGATATTAAGCATCAGTCGCTCGGTCTGCAACAATGAGCGCACAGGCCCTTCAACGACAAAAGCTATGTCGCCGGGTTTGACGTGTGCGCCGTCGTTGATAAAGACAGTCATCTTGAGTGACGGATCGAATTTATTGAATACGCGACGTGCAATGTCTACACCGGCAAGGATGCCTTCTTCTTTTACAAGTAAGTGCTGGCGCCCCATGGCGTCGGGACCTATGGTCGAGAGAGTGGTGTGGTCGCCGTCGCCGATATCTTCGGCGAAAGAGAGGTCAATAAGGGCGTCGATGAGTTCTTCTGTCGTTTTCATATTATATTGATAAGCGGCGAAGTGTATTGAGGAGTTCGCGGTTGATGGGTTTGTCGTTTTTGATAGCCTTTGAGAATGGAACGTACACGATTTCGTCGTTCTTGATGCCGATCATCACGTTGCGCTGGTCCTCCATGAGTGCGTCGATGGCGGCGGCGCCCATGCGCGAGGCCAGGATGCGGTCGTGGGCTGTGGGCGAGCCGCCACGCTGCAGGTGACCGAGGATCGACACACGCACATCGTAGCCGGGATACTCGTTCTTGACACGCTCGGCCAGACCCATGGCGCCGCCGGTGACGGGGCTTTCGGCCACCAAGCACGATCGACGAGTTCTTGCTCTTGCGGAAGCCGTTCTGGATAAGTTCGGCCAACTGGTCGACCTCGGTCGAGATCTCGGGAATGATGGCAGCCTCGGCGCCCGATGCTATGGCGCCGTTGAGGGCGAGGAAGCCGGCGTCGCGGCCCATCACCTCGATGAAGAACAGGCGTTCGTGGCTGGTGGCAGTGTCGCGGATTTTGTCGACACACTCCATGATGGTGTTGAGGGCGGTGTCGTAGCCGATGGTTGTGTCGGTGCCGAAGAGGTCGTTGTCGATAGTGCCGGGGAGGCCGATGATCGGGAAGTTGAATTCGTTGGCAAATATACGTGCGCCTGTCAGCGAACCGTCGCCACCGATCACCACAAGGGCGTCGATTTCGTGACGTCGTATCATATCGTAAGCCAGCTGACGGCCTTCGGGAGTCTGGAATTCCTTGCAGCGGGCGGTCTTCAATATAGTACCGCCTTGTTGAATGATATTGGAAACATTCTGTGTGCGGAAGTCTACGATCTCGTCTGTAATAAGACCGCGATAGCCGCGATAAATACCTTTGACTTTTAATCCGCTGAAAATTGCTGCACGTGTGACGGCGCGAATAGCGGCATTCATGCCGGGCGCATCACCGCCGGAAGTAAGTATACCTATGCATTTGATATCTGACATATCTTCTGTGTATTTTGTTGTTCTGTATTTCAATGCAAAAATACATCTTTTTTGTCGAATAGCCGAATTATGCGGAGTAAAAATATTGTTCAAAAAGGAATTGTGTTGGTTGATAAGAACTTTTTATTTACCTTTGTGCAAAACCTTAAAACTATGAATCGCTACAGTAAATTAATTAAATGTATAGCACTTGTCGCTCCATTCTTGCTGTCGGCATATACACCATCGCCTCAGGTTATAGAATCTCAAAAGGAATTTGAGTCCGACCGATTCGGTATATTCCTACACTGGGGTATTTACAGCATGTTTGGCCAGGGCGAATGGTATCTCAACTATGGTCCCGACGCTAAAGAATATGCCAAAGCTGCCGGAGGTTTTTATCCGGCCGCCTTCGATGCCGATGCATGGGTAAAAGCGATAAAGGATTCGGGTGCGAAATATATATGTTTCACGTCTCGCCATCACGATGGTTTCTCGATGTGGCATACTCGTCAGAGCGATTACAATATAGTAGATGCAACTCCGTTTGGCCGTGATATTATTAAGGAACTTTCCGATGCCTGTGAGGCGAATGATATAAGCCTGCATCTTTATTATTCGCATCTTGACTGGACACGACCGGACTATCCTATCGGCCGGACAGGCCATTCGACCGGTCGCGATACGACTCTTACCGATTGGCCTGCGTATTATAATTTCATGAATGGCCAGTTGAAAGAGCTGCTTACCGATTATGGAAATATACGTGCAATATGGTTTGACGGTTGGTGGGATCATGATGCTGACTCTATACCATTTGACTGGCAGCTTGATCAGCAATATGAAATGATACATAACCTTCGTCCGGGCTGTATGGTCGGAAATAATCATCATCAAACACCATTTGCCGGAGAGGATATTCAGATTTTTGAACGCGATGTTCCCGGCGAAAACACAGCCGGTCTGTCGGGACAGACTGTAAGCCGTCTGCCACTCGAAACATGTCAGACAATGAATGGCATGTGGGGATATAAGATACAGGATCAGAATTACAAAAGCGCCGACGAGTTGATCAAACTTCTTGTGCGCACATCTGGTAAAGGAGCAAACCTGTTGTTGAATATCGGGCCGCAGCCTGATGGTAATTTGCCTCGGACTGCACTTGAGCGTTTGGCTGAAATGGGCGATTGGCTAAAGCAAAATGGCCGTGCGATATATGGTACGACCGGCAGTAAATTGCCGGAGGTAGAGTGGGGTACTTCTACTCATCGTGGAGATACCACATTCGTTCACGTTCTTGATCCGGCAGTAGAGCAGATTACGATCCCTGTAGATGCCAAGATTAAATATGTAAAGGATTATAATAGTCGTGACAACCTTAAATATAACATCCGGAATAATGAAATGACGATTATTCTGCCCGATGGTGTGGCAAAGGATCCGGATTATATAATAGAGATCGTCAATAAATAGACTTAAGAGTTTTGTGGGCGGAATGTTTCGAAACTTCCGTCGCTATACAATACTATAATAGAAGAAATCTGTCGGCCGTCGTCATTCGGGATATCCTGAAATGACGACGGTATATTTTGTAGCCTGTCGTTATTATCTTTCACGCCCGAATTTATGGTCTCTTGCGGCTGAATAGGCTCGGTTTTAAGCCCCGAGGTAGTATTTGTTCTATTTTGGATGGAAAATAAATTCGCATCTTCTGTAAATCCATACGATGCAGCGCTCTCATTCACAGAGCTTTGAGTTTGCGCATTGGCATTAATCTGCGTATTTTGAGGCTCTGAGGTTTCAATATTTGTACTTTGCAACATATCTCCACGGCCAAATAGGAGCCAGAGGATGTTGAGCTCAGGAAAAGTTGTATTGAGTTTTGCTAAAACCTGATTGTTGACAGATTTGTTTCTTCCGTGCAGCATCTGAGAGAGGCTGGGGCGGGGTATACCCGTTTTATCCGCAAACTGAGTGCTCGAAAGGCCTGTAGAATTTATAAATTTGATCAATCTGTCTAAAACAGGGTTTTTATCGTCATTTTCCATGTATTTAAGTTTTGAAATACGTGTTGCAAATTTAAAAATAAAAATTGAAACATGCAAATTTTAAAATCAAAACAAATTATTGCAGATATGCAATTTTGATTTCAAAATAATAATTGCAATATGTATACAGTCGACATGGAATAGGTAAGTTAATAGTAATTTATAATAAAGTTATAGATTAAGTAGATATATGTAATTGGTTGTATGTGAGTGTGTTGTGCGTGATTTATGTTTGATGGCTTGGTGTTTTGTGGCGATTAGTTAGTAATTGAAATAAATGCTTGAGCTTATTTATACAAAATACTAAGATATAGCCTATTGCGTGAATTGTGAAAAAGTATTTAGTGTGGGTTTTGGTGCTGCTGATTGGTTTGTAAACGATGTTCGTTCCTGAAACTGGTGCCAATTTAGGAATGATAATTTATTAATTGTAGAGCTTTGTTTCAGAATTTCAATTAATAAAATTGCAATATATAAATGGTTGTCTTGCTGTTTTGAGAGACAGAATAGTTTAAAATGTTAAACTCCAATTGGAGTTGTTGGACATTATTTGCTAAAATTACGCGAGACTTACATTTTTGTGTACGTCAGATCGAAACTTTGTAAATATAACAATTTCACGACGTCAAAAGTTGGCTGCTTATTATGAAAATCAGCAGATTAAATAGAAAATTTCGATAATTCTTTTCTTACAATCCGGAATTAATCGGCGTTATTGCCGTTCTTTTCCTACAATTCATACGATAAATGCTCGGATCTTATATTATCCGGTTGTCACTTATTCCTAACAGGCATTACAATAATTATCCTGATAAAATCCATTTCTTTGATTTTGATAATCGCTATTATGTTAAATAAGGAAAGTCGATGTGCTCTGCCGTGTGTATTTATATATATAATATGTGTGATTTGTCTTAATTGTGGTTTTGGCAATTTGTTGATGTTGTACTCTCATTATATCTACTCTCAGCTACATTTGTGACATTATGCTACTCAATATGCAGATTCTTGGCGATTATCTTGGATATATGATAATGTTGCGGAATATTCGAGGCAATTTTTTTAGCAAATTTTAATCGATATTTTTGATAAATACAGTTTTTTGTTATTATCTTTGCCATTGATAACAACATAAATCGTTACAGAAAAACACGCACAACACGCACAACACTTTAACAAACACGCTTATGGATATTAATAGTATCATGTCCGGTCTTGAAGCTAAGCATCCCGGTGAAAAAGAATACTTGCAGGCTGTCCGCGAAGTCCTTATGTCGGTCGAGGAGGTCTATAATCAGCATCCAGAGTTCGAGCGAAACAAAATTGTTGAACGCATGGTCGAGCCCGACCGCATTGTTACTTTCCGCGTAACATGGATCGATGACAAAGGAGAAGTCCAGAACAACATCGGTTACCGCGTACAGTTTAACAACGCTATCGGCCCGTACAAAGGCGGTATCCGCTTCCACGCATCGGTCAACCTCTCTATCTTGAAATTCCTGGGCTTCGAGCAGACTTTCAAAAATGCCCTCACCACCCTGCCTATGGGCGGAGCCAAGGGCGGTTCTGATTTCTCTCCCCGCGGCAAGAGCGACCGTGAAATCATGCGTTTCTGCCAGGCTTTCATGCTCGGATTGTGGAAAAATCTCGGTCCTGACCGCGATGTTCCTGCCGGCGATATCGGCGTAGGCGGTCGCGAAGTTGGTTATATGTATGGCATGTACAAACGCCTTGTCAACCAGCACGACGGCACATTCACCGGTAAAGCCCTTGAGTTCGGCGGCAGCCGTATCCGTCCCGAAGCAACCGGTTTCGGCGCATTCTATTTCGTTCAGAACATGCTCAAGCAGCGCAATGATGACATTGCCGGAAAGACAATTGCAATATCAGGTTTCGGCAACGTTGCCTGGGGCGCAGCTCTCAAAGCTACTGAACTCGGTGCTAAGGTTGTGACACTCTCCGGCCCCGACGGATATATCTACGATCCCAATGGCCTTGATGCAGAGAAGATTGACTATATGCTTGAGCTTCGTGCTTCAGGCAACGACATCGTCGCTCCCTATGCCGAGAAATTCCCCGGCTCAACATTCTATCCCGGCCGCAAACCCTGGGAGCAGAAGGTTGACATCGCTCTTCCCTGCGCTACTCAGAACGAGCTCAATGGCGACGATGCCAAAGCTCTTATTGCCAACGGCGTAGGTATGGTTGCCGAAGTTTCGAACATGGGTTGTACCCCCGAGGCTATCGACGCTTTCATCGAAGCTCGCACAGTTTATGCTCCCGGCAAGGCTGTAAACGCCGGCGGTGTTGCAACTTCAGGCCTCGAAATGAGCCAGAATGCAATGCACCTGCAGTGGTCGGCCGAAGAAGTTGACGAGAAACTCCACACAATCATGACCGATATACACGAGCAGTGCCTCCGCTATGGCGTTGAGCCCGACGGTTACATCAACTACATGAAGGGCGCCAACATTGCCGGCTTCATGAAAGTTGCCCATGCTATGATGGGTCTCGGCGTTTGCTGATACTGACACAACACAATTTCTCCCCGGTATCAAAAGATGCCGGGGAGGATTAGATTTATTTGTTTAACCTGTTATTTTAGTATGAACGTAGATTTCCTTACGGCAATTAAACTCTTCTTTGCCAACTACGCCAACTTTAACGGCCGTTCAACGCGAGCCGAGTTTTGGTGGGTAGCTCTATTTACCTTCGGCGTTTCAACGATTTTATCTATTCTCGGATTAGATTTTATTTCGATTCTTTTCTCATTAGCTGTTATAATACCGAACCTGGCTATCAGTTTCCGTGGTTTCCACGACACAGGTCGTAGCGGCTGGTGGGTAATTGGCTTATGTCTTGCTTCTTTAATAGGAGCTATTATTATGTATGGCCCTATTGTCTCTGCGATGATTGACAATTTCTCTGCAGTTATTGCTGATGACTCAAATTCCAAAGCTATTGTAGGTAATGTTTTTTCTTGTATAAACCAAAACATAGGTACAATATTTACCGGTGGACTTATTGCAACCGTTGCGACAATCTGGAATGTTGTAATACTTATCCAACCGAGCGCACCCGACAATAAGTATGGACCTAACCCCTATGGTGGCGAAAACGCATGACTAAACGCTTAATATACTGGGCGGTGCTTCTTGGCATCGCCCTTTGTTCTTGTAAATCAGGTGTCGATAATACTGATTATACCGACATCGAAACGGCTGACACACTTACTCGTCATGCCCGTTATCTTACCATAGCGGATTGTGGCGGTGGATTGGTGCGAGTAGATATATCCGATCCCTGGCGAGAGGATGCGTTGTTGGCTCAGTATGCACTTGTCGACCGTGATTCGATCGTGCCAGATAGTCTTATCGGTGGAGCTAAAGTAATTCGGACACCGATCGACAGAGCTGCCGTCTTTTCGTCTGTACATACCGAGGCTCTTCTCGAATTGGGTGCTATAGATATTGTAAAAGCAATAGCCGACCGACAGTATTTTGCGCCTACAGATACTATAAGTGCTCTTATTAAGCAAGAGCGTATAGTAGATCTTGGCAACGTGTCGTCTCCCTCGACCGAACTGATGGCAGCATCGGGTGTTACTACAGTGCTTCGGTCTCCGATGCAGGATGCTGTCGCAGCAAAATACCCGTCAAATGTAATTGCCGTTGAATGTGCGGACTACATGGAGCCGACTCCTATAGGTCGAGCCGAATGGATATTGCTGTTGGGCGAACTGACGGGCAAACGGGACGAAGCAAGAAAGATTTTCGACGAGGTTATTGATAATTATTCATCACTTGTATTCAAGGCACAGGGAGCCAATTCGGCGAAACCGAAGGTACTCGCGGAAACCGAATATTCAGGAGCTTGGTATGTTGCCGAAGGTGGCAGCTATATGGCTCGTATGCTGGCCGATGCCGGTGCCGTTTGGCCTTGGGCTGACACTACCGGGACGGGATCGTTAACCCTGTCGCTCGAAGAGGTTGCGACAAAAGCCCTTGATGCTGATCTGTGGCTTGTGCGCTCGTATGGCTACGATACCACAACCGCTACGTTAAAGGCTCTAAACCCTCGTTATACTGCTTTTAAAGCATGGAAAAACGGTAATATATACAGTTGTAACACTAAGGAAAAGAATATATTCAACGATGCCGCTTTTCATCCGGATCGTGTGCTGGCAGAATATATTGCAATATTCCATCCCGAAGTGTTGCCTGATTATGAATTAAAATATTTCACGCATAGCAAATAATGACATCAGCCCGACGTTTGCATATTGTAGTCATACCATTATTGATAATGTTGGTGTGTGGCTCTCTGTTGGCTCTGTTGCTTGGCAGTGCCGATATAGCCGTGGCCGACGTTTTCGGATCTCTCTTTGGTTCAAATAACGATGATATGACCCGATTTGTGGTTGTGGAGACCCGATTGCCGGCTATGCTTACAGCCTTGCTTGCCGGGGCCTCTCTTGCAGTCGCCGGGCTTTTGATGCAGACATGTTTTGATAATCCACTTGCCGGCCCATCGATTATGGGCATATCTTCGGGCGCAAGTCTTGGTGTTGCACTCGTTATCATGCTTGGAGCATCCTATGTAGGAGCATGGGGGATATTTGCTATTGTTTTTGGCGCATTTGTCGGTGCGTTGATAGTTCTTGTCATATTATTGCTGTTTTCCTATATCGTGCGTTCTTCAGAAATGCTGTTGATAATAGGAATATTGGTCGGATATCTTACCTCGTCGGTAATATCATTGCTCAATTATTTTGCTCCGGAACGTGCTGTGCACAGTTTTGTGCTCTGGGGACTTGGTAATTTCAATAGCGTAGATCTGTCAAACCTTGTATGTTTTGCATCTCTTTGCCTCTTGTTTATATTATTGACGCTACCATATATTCGTAGCCTTAATACCCTGCTGTTTGGCTCTGAGTATGCCCGTAGCGCCGGTGTCGATGTATCTCGTGTGCGAGGCGGCCTTCTGTTGATTTCAGGTGCGCTTACAGCGATTGTCACAGCCTGGTGTGGCCCGATAGGATTTATTGGTCTTGTGGTGCCTCATATAGCCCGTATGGCTCTTGCTTCGTCTAACCACCGCAAAGTATTGCCCGTAACCATCCTTGCCGGGGCTACGATCGGTGTATGGTGTCAGGTATTATCGGTTCTTCCATCTGTGTGGTCGCCGGGCAATCTGCCTATCAATGCAATTACTCCAATTATTGGTGTACCGGTAATTATATATGTGTTGTTGAACAGGCGTAAACTATTGTATTTTAATTAAAATGGAGACGCTCTGCTGTAAAAAACTTAAAGTCGGATATGGCGACAAGGTTGTGCTTGATGATGTTGGTCTTGCAATACCTTCGGGTAGTCTTACCGTATTGATCGGAGCCAATGGTAGTGGAAAATCCACGCTCATGCGTACACTTGCCGGTTTTCAGCCGGCCTTGTCCGGCGAGGTATTTATCGAAGGCAAAGCACTGTCACGATACAATTCAAAAGAACTTTCGCGCTTGCGTGCCGTAGTCGATACACACCGTCATGGCGGAGGAGCATTGACTGTAGAGGAAGCAGTATCGATAGGACGCACCACATCGATATCCCTTTTGGGGCATCTGTCATCGGCGTATAAAGCGGCGGTAAAAGAAGCCATGAAGGCTGTAGGCATAGAATCTTTCGCCCACCGTTACCTTGCCACACTTAGCGACGGCGAGCGCCAGAAAGTGATGATCGCGAGGGCCATTGTGCAGGATTCTCCTGTTATATTTCTTGACGAGCCAACGGCTTTCCTTGATGTTGCTGCTCGAATAGAAGTGATGGATCTACTCTATAAACTCAAGGGTAATGGAAAGACAATCATCCTTTCTACACATGATATTGCACCGGCAATAGCTCGAGCCGATGCTTTAATTGTAGTGGATAAAGCAGCAAAAAGAGTAATGGCCGGCAGTCGGGACGAACTTATCGAGCTGGGTGCGCTTGATGTCGCATTTGCCGGTACCGGAGTGCATTTCGAGCCGTCAATCCTCGACTACAGATAGTTTTCCTTCCTCATTTATTGAAAACTTGCCGCACAAACCGAGGTTTATACTATGAGGCAAGGTGAGATACATTAACGCTAACGCAACAGTTTTGGGTGTGCAGCCGTTTGCTGCAGTTATTTGGCTTTTAAGGCCGCAGATATCTGCGAATATTATACCGTCGGACTCACGTAGTATTACATCAATATTTCCGAAAACTTCAGTCGCATGAGTTAATGCACCATCAATAGCAGATGCTTCGCAATCCGCTACCGGGTAATATTGTAGCCCGAATTTTTGTGCTGATTTATTGCCGAAAACCTTGTCCGAGCAGCAGACAGCCACTCTGCATGAAGCATCGCGAAGAGCGCATGCACATGCCAATAAAGTTTCGCTCAATTCCTTATCGCCAATAACAAATGCCCCACGGATTTCGCAAGGCATGGCAAATGTGTGAGGCTTGTTGCCCGATGGAGAACGACGGAAAACCGGGCGCACTCCCTGTCGGTGTTCCTCCATCTTTTTTTCAAGATAATTGTCGGCCATTATTCGTCAAGAATACAATGTACTTTGCCTACCGGCAACTTACCCTCAAGTCGTAAAGGTATACGATCATCGTCGGCCGATATCCATGCTTCCATATCATCCGAAGTTTTCTTGCCGCCGCCCGATGTGAATTTGAAAGTAATTTTGTAAGCGTTACGTTCTACTCCGTTGACCTCGAGCTTCACTTTGCCGGCATATACAATCGATAGTAATTCTTTACGTTTGCCCGAAAAGATGTCAATATCCTCAATATGTCCTGCCGTCCAGTCTTCATACGGGAGTGTACGCATGAAGTAGAAAGAGGTCAGCATGTCGACGGCCCTGTTTTCGGCCGACATTTCTTTGTCCTCGTCTATTTTTAGTACTCCTTTTTTATATACTTTACGAGAGCAAAGAGCATTGATTTGCGGAGATTTACTATAGTCGTATTTTACTATATCGTGCTTGTGCTCGTTGCCTTCGTTAGCTATCTTTTCGTAGAAAAGAGGTTTGAATCCGTCGTAGGACATGCGACCGTTGAGGGTGTCGCGAACACAAAAGATCTTATCAGCCCACGGCTCTGATTTAGCCGCAAGTTGCGAAGTATAAATATTCTTGTCGTGGGTCAGGCTCAGCGTAGCCGAACCGGCCTTCTTGTTCAGAAGTCCCCACTTGAACATTACTCTGTACTTCAGCGTTTCCGGCTCAAGTTTTTTATGTGTAAGACTATGATCCTGGCCTTGAGCCAAGGAGAAAAAGAAACAGGAAACAAGAAGTATAAATATCTTTTTAAGATCAATCATTTATGGCTGGCACTTTAATTATTAACTTTCTGTGATTGCCAAGTCCGATATTCGGTGCATGAGCGTCATTGGGAAAGAAAATCGCCAATTGCCCTACTCTTACGTGGAGCATACTGTGTGCCGAATCTCCGAAAAAAACAATGTCGTTAGACTCGTCGTAAGCCTGGCGCGGATGTTTTAAAACATCTACCGGAGCCCAACCCATTATTTCCGTGCCTTTTAAGGGCACTTGTATGTCGATAAATCGGCGGTGGGCTTCGAGTGTAGCCTTCTCGCGAGGTAAAAGAGCCGGTTCTTCACATTTTGCTGTCATTTCAGAGCCGTCAGGACATGGAATCGTATATATCCCTTTAACAAATTTATCGCCGGAATGTTCGATCAGCCAGTCAATTGCTACGGCTATTTTAGATGACAACGCACTATAACGCGAAGCATCTGCAATATCGGTAAGGATCATATCTCTGTTCGATTTTGTAGTTCGCAATTATCGTCATCGTCGTCGAATTCAAGAGGCAGGGCCGAGCGTTGCGCTTGCTCTATGCGTTTGTTGCGCCAGCATTTGCGGCATACAGCCACATAACGGTCGTCGCCGCCAATCTCTACCTGTTCGCCTTCTACAACGATACTGCCGTCGGAGTCGATACGGGCGTTGACGATGGTTTTGTGGCCGCAGTTGCAGGTCGATTTGATCTCGTCGATGGTATCGGCAATCTCGAACAGGCGCCGCGAGCCTTCAAACAGATGTGTCTGGAAGTCGGTGCGCAGTCCGTAGCAAATTACATTGCATCCCATGTCGTCGACCACACGGGCAAGCTGATCGACCTGAGCGGCGGTAAGGAACTGAGCTTCGTCTATCAGATACCAATCAATCAGTCGTCCTTCTTTCTTATATAGATCACGGGCAAACTGATACAGGTTGGTGTTATTGTATATCCAGCTACATTCGCGCTCTATTCCTATGCGGCTGCGGATCACATTGTTTTGTTCGCGAGTATCGACTACAGGTTTCAGGCACATATAGTCCATGCCTCGCTCTTCGAAGTTATAAGCGGTTGTTAGTAATAAGGCCGTTTTTGCCGACCCCATTGTTCCATAGCGAAAATATAGTTTCCCTTTACGGTACATTGCTTTATTGTTTGGTAATTCGAAAGCAAATGTACGCATTTTTTTGGATATGCGGCAGGCTGCGTAATCTTTTTTTTATCTTTCTCCTTTTATTGGCAGATAGATTTTGCCGTTACAAAAAAAACGAGTAATTTTGCGGTCAGAAAGGGCGCGTCCGGCGCCACGATGGAAAAAGAAGAACATACTTTAAATAACAATACAATGGTAAGTTATAAAGAACTCGGTCTTGTAAACACCCGCGAGATGTTTGCCAAGGCTATCAAAGGTGGCTATGCTATCCCCGCTTTCAACTTCA
>JAAGKN010000492.1_pt1 | contig 51182 bp, 57 predicted proteins | sample 6206371 | NCBI WGS metagenome assembly JAAGKN01 (sample SAMN11533720, study PRJNA540317) | gut metagenome | isolation source: fecal pellets from male and female animal of same cohort | host: Peromyscus leucopus | place: USA:CA | collected 2017
GACGTAACTCAAGAGCACCAAAGACAAATAAAATGCGTATTTGGTGCATGATAAGCCGATACGTATCGGATTATTTTGGGTCCCCTGGATTTAAGGAAATCTGCTATACTTAAGACTCAATTGAAAAGTTCTACACTCAACATAAGATGCACAATTTTAGTGTAGATAAACTCAGTAGAAAGTGTATGAGCATGCCTTCCAATTTCCATAATAATTAACATACTAAAAATACGGCATTCAAAACAAGAGATTGATTCTTAAGTATGATGGGTTTTCACAGTATCGTAGTCTGAAGATAATGTTTGGAGGTTATTTAAATGGGTATCTTTGAAAAGTTAAATTGGAATTTGAAAAATAAACACGAGAGTAATCACAAGGACGATTTAGACTTGGACAAGAATAATCCATATTCCGTTTATGATGATGCTTCAGCAATTCCTGAAAGTGAAAAGAAATATTATCAGCCTGACGATTATTATGTTTCTGAACTTCACCCTGGCACGCCATTTGCATTTACTGTAATTCCGTTTGTAGACAGAATTAAATCTTCTTTTCCTTCTAAGAATGGGCTATACGTACCAGAGATATTAATGCTAACATTCTGCAAGGATTTTCTAAATCCAAAGCGTGGCTATCCTGCGTACTGGTGGTTTCAATATGGAATTAGAAATGTTGGCGCAATGCTTTTATCCCTGAAAAAAAGGGGCTTTATAGAGATAAACCCAAAGACTGGAAAATACGAGTTAACAGATTTAGGCAAACAAGAACAGAGAGAAAACGAATATGTTGCCTACACCCACCGTCATAGTCAGTTAGCGGGCTTTACACCATGGGAAATGAACCGGCTTATTCATGAAAATCCCCAAAAACCATGGATTGATATTTTTTGCGAAAAAACAGGAGAACCCCATCCGATAGATAAAAGCGCAATAATTAAAACCAATCTAAAAGAACCAATGAAACCTTTAAAACCACGCATTCCTGTGGATCAAATTAAAAATCTAGATAACTGGGATCAAGGATTTAAAGAAGGATATCCTCATTATCAAATCGGGGAACAGTATAGAAAAGGCGGTGATCTCTATGGAGCGATCAATGAATATGATACTGCTAGGGCTCTTGGCTATAATGCACCAGCGCTATATAACAGTTATGCAATGGTGTTCCGAAAATTTAAGGCTTATCAGGATGAAGTTGATATTTTAGAAGAAGGAATTGCTCGAAATAAACAAGAAGAGGGTTTTCCTCAAGATGGACTTTGTGCTCGCTTAACTAGGGCCAGAGAACTGTTGGAAAAAGAACGAGTAAAATAAAAATAGCCCATCAAGCAGACCGGATCATCACTCAAATGATCTAGTCTGCCTGATGGGCTTTTATGTTTATCTAAATGCTCCGTAAGGCTTTACGTTTCTTCCGTTCTTTTCTTCACCACAAGCCATCCAATGTCTCTCTCCAGTTCTTCCAATCCAGGAGATCCAGACATATCCTTCTCGAAGGACATAGCCATCATAATTGACGCTCATTCCTTTCTTGTAGACCATGTGAGTATCTTTGCCTTTAAGACTTGGCGCGTTGCGAATCTTGATGGCATCAACAGTCACTGTAAAAGTGGCTCTTTCATGATGAAAATCTGACGGAATGGCATTTAAGACCTGAGCGGCTGTCGCTGTTGAAGTTGCTGCTTCTTCACCTTTGATATGTTTTGGCCTGAACACTCCAATGATCCCATTTACCGGAATCTGGCTGATACTAACCACACCAGGGTTTGCTCCCTGATTCTGGCCAAGGAAGAATACTGCATTCTGACCATTATCGTGATCATAGATTGCAATGTGACTCAGTGGTGCAGCATTGCAATTTGTCCAAACGCAAATATCCCCGGGCTGAAGTGGAGCAGTCAACCCTACATCGGTGCAGAAATTTAGAATTCCATTTGTTTTTCTCTGATTTGCGATGTCTTTTGCATAGCCTGTGATCCCACAATGAATGGCATGGCCGCCATAGTAATTAGCCATAACATAAGCTGCCAAATCCCAACACTGGGGACCAAAGGCTCTATCAACATCGATGGTTTTACCGAGAATCTCATTTCTCATTTTCTGATAAGCACTAGTTCTGGACATTTTCTTCTTCTCCTCCTTCTTCAGCTTCCTCATGAAGCTTGGTTAATACATCTTTGAGCTTTTTGGGAATTGGCAATCCGATTAAAGATGCATTTTCAATAATGGATAGTCCCTCATTTGCTAGATAGAACAGAATTACGGCTGTTCGAAGAACCGATCCGGTTTTAATCACATAGGCATCAAGAATGTGTCCGATGCAGGTGAAGATCAAAATCAGGATCTTCTCACAGATTTCCTTGAATCCTTTTTCACTCGAGAGTGTTTTCTGGCTGATATCCGCCAGCAGATCACTGAATAGATCCAGGCAGATAAAAACCAGAAGTGTTACCACCATCCCATCTCCAGCACCCAACCAATCTCGTCCAATAGATTCTAAAAATTCAATCATGTTATTCCTCCTAACTAAAAAAGCCAGTCCACTTGGACTAGCTTGTACGTTTCCAAAAATTGACAACCACGTAAGGCTGCATCAATGACATTGCCTTACCGCCGCCTGTACCACTTGTGTTTGACCATTCACCCTGTTTAGCATTCATATTGTTACTTGATCCATTCCCAGCTTCCACGTTGGTTGGGATATGGACCGTCTTGTTTTTACCGCCCCATGCAAATGAATGGGCAGAATTATCGCTGGAAAGAGGATGAACGTGGTTTGGCATTTCATCGACCGTGATTTTATGGGTGGATGCACCACCGGTGAACCCAGATTTGTAGGTTTTACCATCCGCACCTATAAGAACCCTTCCAGCCGCAAACTTCTCCCATTTACCAAATCCCATCAGATCAGCTGGATCATCATCGGTTGTCGTTGTAAAGATTGAGCCGATTGGATATAGCTTTTGCATTCGCCGCTCAAGATAGACCACCTTTGCTTCCAACAGCTCTAAGATCTCTTTTCCATGAACGTAAAAATTCCAGTTTGGATCCAGCTCTATTGAATTGTCCTTTTCTGAAACTTTGCCAAATGCTATAGCTGTTCCACCTGCCTTAAAGTCCATCAACACAGAAGCGGTTGAAACAATCTGGATCATTGAGATGGTTCCAAAAATATCCGTTACAGACAACTGAACTTCATAAGAGTTTTCCGCGGAGATTTTGGCATCGCCAAAGACAACATTTTTTCCAGATGTAAAGCTTTGTTTGGTATCAATCCAGGATGTTTCTCCGGACTTTCGATATTGGATATCTGTTGTGGCTGAATTATGACCATCTAAGTCGGCCACAGTAAAGGTTGTGTTGGCCAGCACGCAGGATCCTTCATCAGACAAGGTTCCATTGGCAATACAGCGATTTAGCGAACACGTGCCAAACGTGGGCGGCTGGTAGGCTAATACGGTTATTGTTACTGTTGCTGGTTTTGAAGTTCTCCCTCTGGAATCGGTAACCGTTGCGCTAAAGGTAATTTTTCCTGATTTTGTCAGATAGTCGGTGGTAAATGGGGAAGCATTTCCAGTAATACCTCCGCCTTTAATGGAGTAACTCTTAATGGTAGAGCCATAGATTCCTTTGGCATCGTTTACAGAAAATACAGCCTTTGATTTGCTCTGGATAAAGACGTCCCACTCCTTAGGAACTTTTTCACTAAAAGGAACAGCCGTTAATGATCCAATGGTCGGAATGGCCTCGCTTGCAACTGTGAGTTTTACATTAATCGACTTGCTGCCTATGACAGTATTTCCTGAGTAAGTCGTACATGTTAAAACACAGGTTCCAGAAGTCGCATTTGGAATCTCATTTGCCAACTCTAAAGGAACCTCCCATGTAATCATCTCGTTTGTTGTTTTGGCAAAGCTTCCACTTTGGCTGCCGAATTTATAGCTGACCACATGACTAAAGCTTGTTGATTGTCTGGAGATTTTGATGGTTGCTGTTGAACCAATGGTTGCAGCAGCACATGAGATTGAGGAAACTCTGGCAAGTCTTTTTAAGGCAAGTGATGAAGATCCAGAAGCTCCACCATATGTCCATGGATCGCCTGCATAGTTACCTCCACCCGCTTCAATCGTTAATGAAGCCGAGATGGTTTTGGTACCATCGGAATTGTGAGCAATATCAATGCTGCCGCCTTGTGACCAGCTGGAAGGAGAATCAGTCAGCCCAATGGATCTTGAAAGAACCTGTTTGCCATTGATATAAACTTTAATCACAGCAGCACTTGATCGATTATGACCGACGAATGTGATGCCGCCTTGTTTAGCGGCCACTGACCATGATATGGTTGACGTATTTTTAGCCAGGTTGGTTGATTTCTCTGAATAGGAAAAGCTAACGTCCGCATAGAGTCGTCCGTCCGCTTTGCAGTTTATTCGTTTAGCAATCGTTGGCATCAGCTATCCCTCCATTTCAAAGAAAGATTTCCATTTTCACGCGGAATAAAATCAAACCAGCCTTTTTCAGACTGGCCAAGTGAAAGTTTACGGTTGATCTGTGCATCTGTGATTTTCATGGCATTATCAGAGATGTAGGCCACAGCGGCTCCATCCTGCAAGAAGGCCAGATCGGTATTGGACAGCTCTGCTTTAAAGGCGTTATCCATTTCACCAAGTTCAATGGTTCCATCGACAAAGCGGATATACTTTTCCAGGTTATTCTGGTTGGCTTCAATCTGGTTATTGAGCATTGTCACAGAATCTGAAAAGTCCATTCTGATATCGCTGCTGGATTGCGTGATGGATGTTTGCAGCTGTTCTTTAAGCTGCTCTGTATCCGTTTTACTGGTGTAGGTATCTGCAACTGTCGACATAATCTCATCTGACTTTTCAGTGATGGATTCGCTGGCTTGGCGAACTGTGTCTTTTAAGGAATCCAGATCAGAGTTGGTCCCTTGAAGGTTTTGAGCCAGCTGAATAATGGCATCGTTATTGGCTGACCGGCAAATTGGTGAATACGAAAAAGAACCATCCGAATAGATGGTCCGATCCGTATAGAAAAGTGCTTTACTTGTCCCATCAAATCCCGGCTCACTATCCATCCATGGTTCTGGAGGATCCGATGTAGTAGGAAGAGGTGGCGCCACATCATCAAGAGGTAAAACCTGATAAAAGCGAGTAAAGCTTTTGATGTCCTTGATCACAGCAAGATTGACCTGATCCTGACAATAGGTCTTCATCACTAGCCCTCCAGTTTACAGGTATAAGTAGCCCGATCCTTAACATCGCCAGCATCAATAACCAAAGTGGATCCGGTAGCAGTCGGCTTGGTTTCTGAATCCTTATACCAGTTCAGAGTACCCAGTGCCTTTAGATCATCGCCGGAAACTTCACTTGGGCCTTTATAGACATGAGCCGTCAAAGTAGTGGAGATTGCTGTGTTTTTAAAGATCAGACCATTAGAGCTCGTGATCACAAGGGATAGAGCATCCTGCCCATTTTTTCCATCTTTTCCATCATTGCCATTTCGGCTGACAGAAGTAGATACCGAAGTTTTGCCATCAGAATAAGTCACTGTTGTTTTGGTCCATAGATACTGACCAGGAACCAGCGTTGGCACCTTTTCAGACCAGGTTCCTGTTGGAGTTTTACTTCCATCACTAGATTGCTGATAGGTTGTGACAGAAGAAGAAACGGTGACTGGCTTGCCATCCTTTCCGTTAATCCCATCACGCGAGACGGAATATGAAACGGTAGTTGTTCCATCTGAGTAAGTAACGGCTGTTTTTGTCCACAAGAAGTTTCCGGCTGCTACATCTGGAATCTCATCTAGCCAATCTCCTGTTGGCGCTTTCTTACCGTTATCAGAAACCTGATAGGAAATCTTGGTGGTCATAATCTTCACGCTGGTTCCATCTACGCCTGCAAAAGCAATGGAATAAGAGAAATCTTTATTAATGGTGATATCGCCAATGTGAACCGGAATTCGAATCGTTCCTCCAGTTCTTATAGTTTCATCAACACTAATGGTCAGTGTCGGGGAAGTTGTATCTGAATCCGTTGAAACAACCACCCCTTCAGGCTTACTGATTTCAGAAACAGCTATCGAGCAGGCTGCCTGCTTTGCTCCTTGCATACAGATGATTTGTGTACTGCAAGATCCCGGTTTCGCTGCTTTTGAACTTCCGGGAAAGGTATGGGCTTCATTAGTTAAAATGACCGAGTAGGCATCGGTTACGTCGACAATAGAAATTTGATCACTGGATCGAACTGTCATAATGACTCCTTTCTAGGCAGTCTGAAGACTGCAGTTAATGGTGGCTTTTTCCTGAATATCACTTGCAGAAAGAGAAAAAGAAAAACCGCTTTTTCCAATACGTCCATCAGCAGCATCAATGATGGTTCTAGTCGTTCCATCTTCGCTGATGATCTCCCATTGCAAATAAGCGGATTGTCCAAAGCAGAGTTTGAGATTTTCTGCATCTTTGATTTCTCTTTTGCCATAAAACACAGTTGCATTCAGGATTGTAGATAAATCGTTGTTTTTGAAAACTAGACCGTTGCTGGAGGTGATTTTTAAAACCACACCATCTTCTCCATCTTTTCCAGGCTTTCCCTGTAATGCTTTATCCGGCAGCTGACTAATCGTTCTTGAAAGACTGATTCCATTTGCACCAATCGTAATCTTGTCCTGGCTGGGGTTAAGAAAGTCGATGGTTCTGCTTAAAACCAGATAGCGGCCATTGATTCCATGCTCGTCTGACTTGCAAAAGACATACTCTCTGGCATGAATATCGGAAATATCTGCTCCAGCTTCCGACTCATCAATAATCGAAAGTTCCATGGAGATGATTCCATCTTTTAATTCTGCAAGTCTTGCCTGGGCTTTCTTTAAAAGATTTTCCGGCAGTGTAACATCATCCCAAGTTTCCATAGCCCAGATCCATCCAATTTCATCGACCGTCTTTTGATCATAGATGTAATTGACATCTCCATTAACAGAAGTGATATCAAGTCTGTCTGATGCCTCTCCTACTTTTTCGCCCTCAGAAACGATGGCGCCAAAAGGAATAAGAGCGCTAACTCTGGCAGAAGCATCGCGGTCAATACTTACATCCAATAGGTTCTTTCCATATTCAACACTTTGCAGGCTGGCTTCATCAAAATCAGCTAGATAATCTAAAAGCAGCTTATCCTCTTCATAGCGACAGCGAAGATAACCGCTATGGGTTTCTATCAGCTTTTCTTTGATTGCATCAAGAGTTGTCAAATATTCGGTAGAAGAATAGTGGACGTAATCATTAGAGTCTTTGACAGTGATCGTGCCAAGAGTGAATTTTTTACGATCTTCAACATGATTGTTGTGCTCGTTCAGCAATAGCTCAAGCAATCCTTTGATATCGCCTTGATAGTCAAAAGGAGGCTGCCTGGTGTCTTTTAAAAAAGAAAGGCAGCTTTCCAAAGACCAAGTATGGGTATTGTAGAAGTCACTGCCATCATCTATGGCTCTTCCAACAAAGACGATCTTTTTATCCTGTTTCAAGGTAATCAAACTGGTGATCGGTTTGATGGAGTTGAGATAAGGATGATCCTTTGGAGCCGAAAGCTTAACCGAATCAATCGCTTGGGCATCCTCGGTCAAAACACATTGAGTAATGGCCAGTGGAGAAATCGAGGGATGATAGAAAAGCAGTCCATCCACATAAACGCGAAAGAGACTCATAAGCAGCCCTCCTGATATTCAAAAGTAACCTGTCCGCTCGTTGTTATGGAGATCGTATTTTCTCCTTGGTGAAGTTCTAATTCAGGAATTGTCCATGTGCCTTTATTAAGAGTTTTTGAAAAAGACTCCTGATCGATAAACCATTCCAGTTTAGTTTGCTCGGTGACAGTAATCTGGGGAACAGTCGACATGAAATCACAAGAAAGAACGGCTTGCTGATCACCAGAAAACGTTTTACTGGTTTTGTCGATGTGATAAAAATAGGCATCTGCATCAGAGCAGTTGATGGTTAAGCTGCCTTTATGAGTATCGACATCATAGTCTGATTCCAGCTGTAAGGTCCCTTGAACATAGAGATCGGGTTTTTCAGAAATGGTGACTTTGCAAAGCTGGCCAAGAAACTGTTGAAGAATAGCTGATTCCATTTCCATAAATTTTGTCCGATTTCCCAACATAACCAATACGATCTTGAAAGTTCTAGGCTGATAGTTGATCCGGTTGTTGACCACAGAAAAACGAATCGGTGAATTTCTACCTGGAATGACCACATTGTCTGTTTGACTAGCGACAGGCGGAAAAGAAATGGATTCTCGAAGCCATCCTAGAGAGTTCATTGAAACTCCATTGATTTTTACATCAGGTTTCATACCGCCAGTCTCCTTTGCAATTTGTTCTTTTTTCCAAGCTCGCTATCAATCGTGGGTAGAAGATAGCCAACAAGAGTTCCATTATCCAGATAGATTCCTTTAGTTGAGTTTTCGGCAATGATCGCCAGGTATTTTTCCATACCAGTCGTATTCATCTGCTTAGAGATGATGCTTCCTAGATTTCGATAGAAAGAATCCAGCGGCAGAACTGCTTCTTTTCCCGCTTCTCCACCAGCCAGCAAAGACGAAGAGCTCATTCCAAAAATCGTAGGTCCGGTTAAAATACCACCCTCCTTATACCAGCTGATTCCAAAGTGCGGAACCGAAGGAGGATTTAAAGAAAAGCTTCCAGATACACTAAGATGCGGTAAGGCAAAGTGGGGGATGGAAATACGGATTCCACTAAATGCATTTCTAATTCCATTGGCCACATTCCGGCATGTACTTAATGCTGAATTAATTGGACCAGTAATTGCGGATTTAATCCCATTCCAGATGCCGGAGACTGTACTTCTTAGTCCATTAAATATAGAAGAGACCGATGAAGAAACTCGACTAAAGGTTCCTGATACTGAGGAAAAGACATTATTTGCAGCCGATGAGATGGTTGATTTAATCCCATTCCAAATCGAAGAAGCCGTACCTCGAATTCCATTAAATATAGAAGAAGTCGTAGTGCTGATATTGTTCCAGGCCGATGAAATAGCAGTGGCTATTCCAGATACGATTCCAGAAATAAAGCTGGAGATCCCATTCCATATTCCAGTAATCACTGAGTTGATCGTATTCATTGAGGAGCTGGTTGCTCCTTCAATATTGGCTAAAATGCCAGAAAAGAAGGAAACAATGCTATTCCAGATTCCATCAAAGAATGAGGAAATCCCTGACCACAAAGAATTCCATCCTGATGAGATGCCTGAGGCAAAACCAGAAAATAAGCTTTCAATGGTTGTGATCACAGTGTTAAATACTACGCTGATCGTATTCCAAATGGCTGAAAAGATCTCTTGAACACCAGTCCAAAGCTGGGACCAGTTTCCAGAAAATAAGCCAATAAAGACATCAAGGATTCCTGTTAAAACATTTAACACGCCTTGGAAAATTTCTGCCAAAACGGAAAAGGCTCCTTGAAATACAGGTGCCAATGCATTGCAAAAGCTATTCCAAAGATTACCGAGCTGACTCATTAAGCCTGAAAAGGAAGAGCCAAATCCTGAAAATCTAGATTGAAGACCTGCAACGAAATCGCCCACAGAAGAAGTAATCTGATTCCATGTGTTGATGATTCCATTTCGAAACTGTTCATTGTTATTCCACAGGGTAATAAAAATGGCTGCCAAAGCAGCCAGAGCAGCAATCACAATCGTGATTGGATTTGAAAGAGCAGATAGAACCGTAGGCATTAGCTGGAAGCCTTTCATTGCCGTAGATATCTTGTCTTTAAGACCCATGAGGCTTTTTCCTAAAGATGAAATCGATTTGATTGCTGATCCGGCTTTATTAATGGTTGTTCCGACAGTAATCAATGCCGGTCCGGCACTTCCGGCTAAAACGCCAACTGCCGCAATTGTATCTTTGATTGGATCAGGAAGATTCAACAAAGTATTGGCGAGCAATTGGGCTCCTGAAGCACAAGCGCTAAAAACCGGAGCAAGAACGGTGTTGAGTGAATCTCCCATTGCTGCTCCGGCAAGTTTTAGATTGTTATAAGCCACAGTCATCTGATCGACTGGATCTAGAGTTGCATCAAATGTCTCGGATAATTGTCCAGTGGAATTTTTGATGGTGCTGGCTAAATCCTGAAAATCAAGCTTTCCTTCTTTAACATACTGATAGAGAATCGTACCGGCTCTAGAGCCAAAAGCATCCTGGGCATCTGCAGCAGAAGCGGATCCATCTTTGATGCCATCAAAAAGCTTTTTGATCTCCACTGAAGCATCCTGGTTGGCAGCGGCATAGGTCTTGGTTGCATATTTCAAGCCAGTAAGAACAGCAGAGACATTGACGCCATTCTTTTCCATGGTTGCAAGAAGCGCAATGTTGTCAGAGGTTGAAAGACCAAGCTGTCTCATGACTGTTCCGTTTTCAGAAAGTGAAGAAGCAAGCTTATCCACACTGATTCCAGAATTTTGGCTGGCTGACGTCAACTGATCCAGAACAGAATTGATTTCGCTTCCTGAGATTCCAGCATCGTTCATTGCTTTCGATACAGACTCAACGGCTGAAGAAACATCCACATTATTGACGGCTGAAAACTTAAGAAACTGTTCTGTCGCTGATTCAAGCGCATCTCCAGTAAGGCCCAGCTTTTGAGTGATTCCAGAAATTGCATCGGATACATCTTTCGATTCAACCGGCATTGAGCCAAAGACTTTATTGAAGGTATCATCCAGCTCATCTGTTTTATCGCCTAATGCACCAGTAGCCGAAGTCATGGAGTCGTAAGCATCATCCATTTGATGCCAGGCTGCCATTGAAGCTGTTCCGACAGCGGCAATCCCGGCTGAAAGAGGAAGCAGATTTTTTCCAGCATTTGATATCGAATCACCGATATCTTCCATTTTGGAGCCAACATCGCCAAGTTTATCCCATGCACTTTTCGTTTGCTCAACCTGGGATTCCAGTTTGGATAAAGACTCCTGGGTAGCCACAACTTCTCGCTGAAGCGCTTCGTATTTATCTGCACCTAGTGTCCCATTTTCCATTTGAGCTTTGGCTTGCTCTTGGGCATCTTTTAAGGCTTCCAGTTTTTGTTTTGTCTGCTCAATGGCAGTTTTCAGATAGCCTTGCTTCTGGGTAAGAAGGACAGTATTGGAGGGATCCAGCTTTAAAAGTCTGGTGACATCCTTAAGGTTAGACTGAGTGATTTTGATGGAGCTGTTGACATTCTTCAGCGATTTTTCTAACCCTGTTGTATCTCCACCGATCACGACTGTGATGCCTTTAATTCTTCCTGCCATCTAATCACCTCCAAAAAGAAAAACCTGGTTTCCCAGATTTGAACTAACTGTGTTTTGTAGGTCCACTCGGTTTTTGTGGCTTTGGTCCTCTTGGTTGATAACCGCCTCTTTTAATGAATGTATCGTGTTGATTACCTGATTTTTGCGTTGGACTATTTTTAGGTCCTGATTTTGCCTCTGCCATATAATTAATAATTTGATTTTTCCTTAAATTAACGACTTATACTTTCCTGAAAACAATTCTTGAAATTTCGTCAGCTGCAATCCAAACTCCATCTGTTTCGGGGAGAGGATCGAAATTTTCATCGCATATTTCACCAAGATAAAGATCTTGATTATCGATCTCACCTGAAGCAAAAGATTTTTCTTCAAAGCAACCGTAAATTGTTTGACCGGATTTCAATTTTACCTCAACATATTGTGGACCACAATGGTAGAATTTATAATCCCATGCTGATGGATATGGAGACTTTGAAGGGATCTTCAGTTTATTAAGCGCCTTGTAGATAATCTCATTCTTCATCAAACAAGCAAAAATACAACCAATTCCCACGGATACTAAGATCAAAAGTAAGAAGCTAAGGATATAGCCCCATGCTTTATCATCAGTCATACTATTTTGGATCATTGGGTAGGCCCAGCCAATCAAAACATAAACTAAAGAGCTATAAAACAACCAAATCATTTTTGATCGTCCGTCGCTAGTCTCTTTATTAGGAATTCCTTGTTCAACGAGATAATCGATTATAAATCCAGGTATTAAAAACATTGATGAGTCATAAAATAGCTGGAGTATATTTTGCATAGTCCTCCTTTCCTCTTAATAGTTAATAAGAGTCTCGCAAGAATGTAAACAATGGATTAGTACTAGTTATACAGTCAAAACGTTAAAACCTGTCAAAATCATCCTGGTCAGCCAGAATTTCATAATGTGCTTCATCATTGGCTTTCTCTGTCCAGATATCGAGTACTAAACCAATAGTCACGAATTCAAGATCTGAAATAGAAAGCCCCACTTCAAGACATCTAAGCAAGAAGAGGGGCGTACTCATTATTCTTTCCGATTGACGAGCTTTTTTTTAGCTTCTACATCCGTTTGCATATTAGCTCCCCAAAGTGAAAGAAGCTGGGGGAGAATCTCATAGATGCTAAACATATCAAACTGATCAAGCCATTCATTGATATCCTCACCAACAGAATGGTCAGCATGATAGGCCATTAGATAAGCAAGGTTTTCAAAGATCTCCAGATCATCGATCTCGAATTCGGTTGAGTTCCGTTTCTTGGCTGCAGATTCAAGCTTAGCTAGATCTTTGAAGATATCCCGCTTGAATCTGGCTCTATACATTCTTGGAATGGCAGCAGAAGCTTTAAACGGGATGTCCTTGCCGCCAATTGTAATCGTCTGTTCAATCATGCTTTACCTCCATCTGTGCTGACTGCTGGAGTGGTTGATGTTGAATCAGAAAGTGTAGGAATGTATACAGCTTTATACCAATCCTTGTAGGTAGCATCATCTGTTGAATCCCCAGTCCGGCTTTTTACAAGACCGTCTTCTCTTGGATCAGCTGTCAAGGAGAGCTTTTCAGTCGTCGGCTTAATAGAATCCTCTTTGGTCGAGGATTCAATGGAAGGTCTTGAAGCCGAACAGTTGTAAAGTACATGCCTGATTGATTTAACGTCACCATCAAATTCGAACAGCAGTGCGAATGGGTTCGTTTCAGCAATATCGCTGTTTTCTACCAGGACGCCTTTATCATCTTTGCTTTCCCGAAGAATATCCGTTCTAAACCATTCAGGAACCAGAGCAATTTCAAGATCGCCTGAATAGCCGTTATTGGCGTTGGATCTGTAATAGACAATACCATCTGCATAAAAGGGATCAGAGCTTCCTTCCGCATCAAGAGAGATCGAGACTGCTCCTGGAATCGGTTTAGGATCGTCATAGGTAATTGTTCCATCGTCTGCTGTTTTAAGCAAAGCAGCATGGACGTTTTTGATGTTGTACTTGATTTTGTTTGCCATCATTCATCCTCCATTTCAAAAGAAAACCAGACCTGATAGAGCTCCTCACTAGGAATCCATGTCTCAGTTCTGGTGTAGTAAATTTCATATTTAGTTAGTACATCCTGGACTTTTCTTTCCGCTTCCAGATCTTTGTGATCGGTATAGAGTTCAAGATCGACATCCAGGAAATCTTGGTAAACAATGCCATCAGCTGAAAATGGATCATTGTTTCCAATTTGAACACAAAGATAAGGAAAGTCTGGAACTTCTCCTTTGGCAAAATGGCTGTAGGCCCAAGGAAGCCCAATTTCATCCAGGATCTGAATAAGCTTATCCATCATTGATCGCCTTTTTCACCTCTTCTTCCAGTTTGGCAATTCCAGCTTGTTCAGCCGGTGCAATATGAGGAAATGCCGGAGAGCGGCCGCCTTGCCTTAGAGCATGACCATTTTCCAAAAGATGAGAGAGCTGATATTGGTCTTTGGAGTAGATGGTCATCTCCAGACAGTTTGGAGTCTCTCTAGTTTTCTTGGTTGTCCAACTTTCGGCATAAGCACCCGTTCTTCTTGGAGCTGTATCTTTAATCTGCTGGCAGGTTTCTTTGGCTACTTTTCGAACTGCAGCTTTCAGCTGTTTATCGGAAAGCTTGGAATATTCATCCAGATCCTTTTTAACGGCATCCGACAATTCTTCCACCCCAATTTTGATGCTCATAAGCGCTCCTTTTTACAGATCAGTTTGATCCACTCGCCTTTATAAGACTGGTGATCAACAGCTGTAATCTCATAGGCATTTCCTTTAAACAAAACTCGATGGCTTAAAGGCGCCACACAGGCCGCACGTTTGCAAGATCGAATCGTAAAGGAAATATCCGATGGAGCTAGAAACTGGCCGTCAGCTTGGCTTACTGAGCCAGATTCACCGGAAATCGTCGCAGCGCAGTTATAGAAATCAGACCACTCATTGTTATGGTTTCCCACATCGTCTGACTTTGAGGATTCCTGCTGAATGGTGATTCTCTGATTTAATAGTGCAATCTCCATTAAAACTCCGCCTTTCTGCTTCCACCAAGAAGAGAGCGAAGTGTGATCATTAAGGCATGATGATCTGCTTCCTGACGATGTTCATAGAGATAGGCAGTGGTATAAAATACAGCAGCCTTTCCGTTTTGATCATCTTCCAGCAAACTTTCATCATCACTTCGTAATATATCCAGGCACAGTCTTTTTGCCGAAGCCATCAGATATTCGATTAATGAATCATCATCCGGATAGTCGACTCTTAGATACTGTTTCATTTCTTCAAGAGAGATCATGAAAGCCTCCTAAAAAAGCCGACTATTTTGAGCTAGTCGGCTTAGTGGCCGCGGTGGTGGCTTTAGTAGAAGCAGCGAGTTTAAGAATCTGAACGGCTTCAGGCAGTACCAGCTTTCCATCGACTCTTTCTTTAGCAAGAAAACCTACCATATCATTTCCTGCAAACAGCTCCCGCAAATCGGAGAAGGTTCTCTGGCCACGATCGCCAATGTTGTAGTAAGAGAAATCGCCAAAAGCAATGGCATCGCTAGGAGCAAACTGAGATGTATAAACCGGATAGCCAAGCAACCGATCCGGTTCTCCAGCCTGATAGGAAGGCTGCCAAATATACTCTTTATCTCCTTCGGCTTTCAGCTTTCGAATGGCTGTGATGGTTGAATCGTTAAGCAGGAAAGCCGCATTCTTTCGATATGGACGTTTGAGAGCATAGATCAGATCAACTAGATCATCAGCACTAATATCTGCACTGAGTGTTTTAGCCACAGTTGCCCCTCCATCAGCAGCAAAAAGACCGAGCGGTTTTCCTTTGCCATCACCATTGAGGAAGGCATCTTCTTCAGCGTTTGCCAAAGCAGTACCAAATTCGTTCATCAGGTAGCTTTCCAGATCGAATGCAGAATCATTAAGCAGCTCAGAGGTTACTTTGACAGCCACATGGAGCTTATGGGCATCCAGCATAATCTGGGAGAAAGTGGCATCGCTAAACTGAATCGCACCACCTTCTTCAATCCAGGCAGCAGCTGGCTTGGTTGCTGCAATATTGATTTTGTGTTCTCCGGAAGTGGTGATATTGGTTCCAAGCTGACGCATCACGTTTTCTTCGTTAAGCACGTCAATCAATCTTGAATCATATTCTTCCGGAACCAGATAGCCGCCATCTTCTTTGACACCTTCCTGAAGAACATTGGAGATCACCCGAAAGTTAGAGCGAAAGGCAGCAAGCATCGCATTCTTGTAATCGTTAGAAGCTCGTCCACTTTTTACTTCTGCATCCATTTCTTTCATTGGAGCAGAAACAATGGGAGTATTAACCGGATTGGCCAACTGTTTTTCGATCGCTTCCATTTTCTGCATTCGTTCGATTTCATTAGAAAAGTGCTGAATCTTTTCTTCCATCTGCTCATAGGTTGCAGAATCTTCTGCTGAAAGAAGACCATCTTTATCGGCCTTGGTTTCTACAAATGCTTTTGCAGCATCCCAGGCTTTGGATCGTTTTTCGATCAGATCAAAAATTGTGTTCATGTTTTCTACCTCCAGTTTTTAATCAGTTCCAGGCGCTTATTGCAGTCAATAGCTTTAAGGCCTGGTTGCTTATCGATTTTGCATTTGGCTGCCAGCTTGTCTTTGAGGGAGTTGACCACAGCCAAAGATGAAAAAAGCATGGGAGCTTCCATGCTGTTGGTTTCTTCGCGTTTTAAAATGCCATCGGCAAATCCTAGCTCAATGGCTTTATTGGCATCCATCCATGTTTCAGCTTCCATCAGTTTTGAAATCTGTTTTCTGGGAAGTGAGGTTTTAATCTCATAGGCATTGATGATGGAATCTTTGACTGAATCTAGCATCTCAATGGTTTTAGCCATTTCGTTATGATCTCCAAAGGCCATGGTGGCTGGATTGTGAATCATCATCATGGATACAGGCGACATTAACACCTTGGTTCCGGCCATGGCAATGACACTAGCAGCTGAAGCAGCAATGCCATCAATCTTGATGGTGACATCGTTCTTGTAATCCATCAGCATGTTGTAGATCTGAGCTGCTGCAACGCAATCGCCCCCTGGGGAATTAATCCAGACGGTAATTGGTCCATCACCTGAATGCAGTTCCTGCTTAAAAAGTGCAGGAGTGACATCGTCATCAAACCAGGATTCACTGGCAATCTGGCCATTTAAAAACAGAGTCCTCATCGAACTCTGCTGGCCTGTTTCATCGATTGTATTGGAGACTTTCCATCTCCAGAATTTGTTACTCATCCACAGAATTCTCCTTTCCATAGGCTGCTCCTGCATCGGCTAGTGGCATCATATTACCGTTGACCAGATACAAATTTCCACCATCTTCTTCAGGAATTAAATCCAGACCTTCAAGTTCGCGGATATCGTTTGCGGACATCCATCCGTTTTGTCTGGCAGTAGCATAACCATTCATCCGGCTTTGATAATCACCACGAAGCAAACCATCTACATTGAAGCGGATGTAAAATTTCTTTTTATCTTCATCTGACAGCAAAACCCGAATCATTGCTTGCTCCCATCGCTTTACCCAGGGATCCAGGGTATATTTAACAAATTCCAGACTCTGTTGCTCGATATTGGAAAAGGAAGACTTCTCAAGATCACCAACCATATGGGGTGGAATTCGAAAGATCCTGGCTATCTCGTCTAATTGAAACTTTCGCGTTTCAAGAAACTGAGCAGCCTGGGGATCAATCGAGATTGGAGTGTATTTCATACCTTCTTCCAAAACAGCGACTTTGCCAGAGTTAGTCGATCCACCAAAGGTAGATTGCCATGATTCTCGAACACGAGACGGATCTTTTAGAGTGCCTGGATGTTCTAGCACCCCAGAAGGAGCAGCACCATTAGCGAAAAACTTTGCTCCATATTCTTCACAGGCAATCGCCATACCGATGGAGTTTTTAGCCATTGCGATTGGTGAATAGCCAACCAAGCCATCAAAGCCAAGGCCTGGAATATGAAGAACTTCATAAGGTGTAAGTCTGACAGCAGATTTCTTCTTTATCTTTGGATCATCCTGGTTAGCTAAATATTCATAGTAAAGCTGCCCATTTGAATCACGGTTTACGCTCATCCTATTTGGCATCAAAGGATATAATCCAATGACTTCGCCTTTTCCATTTCGAATAATCTGCGCGTAGGCATTCCCCCATAAAAGAAGATGTGTCATCAACGTTTCCCTAAAAACGAAAGATGTCATTTCCGGGTTAGGTTCATCATGAAGTAAATGATAAAGCGGATGATCAGGAGCTTTCTTTGAACCGTTGTCCGTTACTTCATAGACAGCTAGCGGTAATGAAGCGATGGCTTCGGATAGAATCCGGACACAAGAATATACAGCAGTCATTTGCATAGCCGATCGCTCTGTAACTGCTTTTCCTGATGTTGAACCACCCAGGAAAAAAGTATAAGCAGATCCCGCTGTCCGGTTTTGCGGGTTGTCTCTGGATCTGAATAAGCCTTTGAAAATACTCATGATGTTTCCTCCAATCTGGTAAAAGAAAACGCCCGATTTCTCGGACGTTGGTAGTTAAGCTGCTGTAACAATGACTTCTTTTGATTCAGATTCATCGGTCAGTGGAGCTCCAGCTATTGTGGCCAGAACGACTTGCTCCATAGCTCTTTCGAAGTTTTTATCGTCTTGAGACCACTTATCAAATTCGGCTTCATAGCCAAAGGTCTCAAAACAGTTGATGTAGGCTTGAGCAATTTCTGTTGAAATACGACCTTCAGCAATAACATGCTTTCTTGCTACATCAAATGGAAATCCATCTTGAAGCAATTGATTAAGCTGAACACAAGGCTGCCCATCCAGCATTTGTTCGGTATCGGAAGCAAGGCAGATGTGAAACAGCGCTTCCTGGAAAAGTTCTAGTTTTGTCATGCTGGTAGGATAGCAAACAAAAGTGACAAATTTGTGATTCAACGGAATTAGCTGTTGTTTCCGTCGAGATATTTAAGCCCAAACACTCCGGCGCAAACAACCATTGCTGTTCCGCCTAGCCATTTAAATGCCGAGATGCAATTGGCGAGCCACTTTTTGTTTTCAGTATCTTTTTCGTTCATCCTTAAACTGATTTCGTTAACTGTTTTTAATATCTCATGATACTGATCAGATGTTATATCAGTTCTATCAAGTTGCTTTAACAAGGAGTCGATTATTTTTTGATCAGTTTCCTGACATTTACTGTTTGACTTTTCATTGGCTTCAATTGATTTAGAAATCGTTTCTTTATAGTCAGAAACGATTGAGCTAATCGTTTTAGAAAGCTCCGGTATTTGCGCAATAACTGCTTTGGCTACCTCAGGATCCATCTGATCTAGCATGGAAGCCATAGCTATTACGTGATCTTTGGTAACGTTCCTAAAGTCCTTAATCTTTAATCTCTGTAGAACATCTTTTTCGGTTAATTTATACGACATAATCCCCTTAAAACACTAGCAATCCCCGATTATCATAAATACTCTCGGTACTGGTGTTTCCACAGCGAATTGCTCGATCAAGTCCCATAATTGCAGCAATAGCTCCATCGATCTTCTCTGTGGATTTCTCCTTATCTGCTTTGATATTACCAGCAGGATCCCTTCGAATAAAGATGTTATCTACCATCCAGTGCAGGACTGGATTGCCATTGTGCGCGATTTTCTTCTCAAGCACGAGTTTCATGAGCTCTTTGGTTGGAGGAGACATATCTTTAAATCCCTGACCGAAGGGAACAACGGTAAAGCCCATCCCCTCAAGGTTCTGAACCATTTGGACAGCTCCCCATCGGTCAAAGGCAATTTCTCGAATGTTGTATTTCTTTCCAAGCTCATCAATGAACTGTTCAATGAAGCCATAGTGAATCACATTTCCCTCAGTCGTCTGAATCAAACCCTGACGTTTCCAGATATCATAGGGAACATGGTCTCGCTTAACACGCAGATCAAGCGTATCTTCTGGAATCCAGAAATATGGGAGTAGGAAATATGGCTCATCTTCATCTTGCGGCGGAAAGACAAGAACCAGAGCGGTGATATCGGTCGTACTGGAAAGGTCCAGACCACCATAACAAACTCGTCCTTCAAGCTCTGTGGGATCAAAGCGGAATGCACATTGATCCCATTTATCCATAGGCATCCAACGGACAGATTGTTTAACCCATTGACAGAGCCTTAATTGTCGAAAGGCATTTTCTTCTGCTGGATTCTGTTTAGCCGATTCACACGCAAGTTGGACTTTCTCAATCGGAACAGTAATACCAAGTGACGGATTTACCTTTTTCCAAACCTTTGGATCAGTCCAATCATCATCGGGTTCAGCTCCATAGATCACAGGATAGAACGTCGAATCATGTTTACGACCGGTCAATATATCTTTGGCTTTTTGGTGAATCTCGTAGCAAATGGAATGCTGATCAGTTCCGGCAGTAGTGATCTGGAAGAATAATGGCTGCATCCTGGCGTCTCCAGATCCTTTAGTCATAACATCGTATAGTTTTCTGTCCGGCAAACTATGAACTTCATCTATGATTACTCCGTGTATATTAAAGCCATGCTTGGAATAAGCCTCGCTAGATAAAACTTGGTAAAAAGAATTTGTAGGTTTATATATGATCCTTTTTGTTGAAGCTAGGATCTTGCAACGTTTTGATAGGGCTGGACACATTCGAACCATATCTGCTGCAACATCAAAAACTATTGATGCTTGCTGCCTATCCGACGCACAACCATAAACTTCTGCTCTTTGTTCACCATCCCCACAAGTAAGCAGTAATGCAACCGCAGCAGCTAGCTCAGATTTTCCATTCTTTTTCCCGACCTCAATATAACTTTGTGTAAACTGTCGGTATCCACTTTCTTTTACCACCCCAAAAAGATCACGAATGATTCTTTCTTGCCAGGGTAGCAACTTAAACGGTTTACCTGCCCATGTTCCTTTTGTATGGCATAAACATTGGATAAAATTTACAGCATAATCTGCTTTTGCTTCATCATAATGAGAAGTCGAAAGCATGAATCGCGTTGGTTCATAATCATTCATAAAGCATGCTCCATTGGAAAATTGAGTCTACCGTATTCTCCAAACAACTCAATGCTGGCTTTATCTCTTGCGATCGCAGCCTCTTTTGCTGATAAAAAAAGCCCGAGACCCTTTTTTCTACCATTATGGTGGATGTAAGCCTCGAACTTCTTATCTTTTTTTCGGTACGAAACTCCAGTATAACCACTGGTGTTGGTCGATCGTTTCTTTTGGTTAAACATGTTTTGCTGGTGAGAACATAAGCGTAAATTTGATCTTCTGTTATCTAATTTGTTACCAGAGATATGGTCTACATCGATTCCTTTTTCAAAATATCCGAAAAGTAATTTATGCATTGTTGTGGTCGATTTCGATCCGTCGAACTTTCGAATATTCGCTGTTGGATAGCCTCTTTTGCCCAATGACCAAGTATATGATGAAACTTTTGGAAAATCATCATAATCAACAAAAACAATACCGCCATGCTTTAAGAAAATTTTATAGTAGGCACCGTCGGCTGAGATTTCAAATCTATTTAGCATCATCTCCATCACCCCCTATAACGACAAAAACCGCCAACTGGCGGTTGATTTTTTTTAGCAAGTGCAACGCTGAATGTATTCGATCAAGGTCATGATTTTCATATAGTCATCAAAATCAGTATCTGCATCAAATCCGGAGAATTCGATGCTGTCTTTGTTGAGCACCATTTTGAGATCATTGATCTCCAGATCCGCTTCAAGGTCTTCTTTGTAATAGTCGAAGTTTTCTTCAAGACGCCAGCGATCACTTTCGTCCATCCTCTTATTGAACACAACCTTTGCACCTTTTTTATCTTTAACAATGTTTACCATTTTGTTGTCCTCCTTTTTGTGTGAACATATATCACTCTGAAGGGAAGCAATAGCAAGCATTATCTGTACATCTTGTTAAAAGAAAAGACGCCTACTTGACGTCTTTGGTCTTGCTTTGAATGGTGCCGATGATCTGTTCTATTTCATTGGCTGGAACTCCGATTGCTTCGAGTGCTTCTCTGGTTCCACATTCCGGACAAATTTCAGTCACATTGTCCTTTCTGGAAATAGCCGGAATGGCTGTATATTCTTTGCCGCAAATTGGGCAGATTCTAAACTTTTTCATTGTTCATTCTCCTCTTGCTTTCATCGAGCGCTGTTTCTAAAAACTCTGGATCGAAGTGGCAGTTTCGATATCCTTCCAGGCAGGTCTCAAGATAACCCTGACTTGGAAGGCCAAAGGGTCTGTCTTTTTCCATCAGGTAGAAGAAGACTCGCTTATAGTTAGTCGTTTTGCCATCAAGAGAAATCACAGCAACATTCGCTGATTTCTTCTTATAAAACCTTGGATATCCTTCATAGACATCCAGGTTTTTCTCATCCTGATCACTGACCTTGAAGATTCCAACTGGAACCGTTGATCCTTTGTGGGGAAGAACCGTTAAGTACGATCCGCTCTTGCTGCCTTTAAAAAGCAGTTCATAGTCTTGCAGATATCCAGTACCGACCAATTTGGCATCAGGGCATCTTCTTGTCATCTGTTTAAGGTTTAAGTTGCTGCCGTAAGCAGCGTAGTATTTTATGCGCTTCATTGATAAGCTCCTTTCACCACCAAAAGGCCCTTAAAAGGGCTATTGGGTGTTTGACTAAGCCTGAACACCAGCTTGTCTAAAAGCAGTGTTTCCGGAAAGACGGTCGGTTAAAACCTTTCTAGCGGTTTTAAACTCGTCTCCAATAAAGCCAAGGCGAAGAAGCCAAGTACGCATGGCGTATTTCTTGTTTTCTTTTTGCTGTGGCTTGCAAGAGGCAGTCTTGACTTCCTTTGCCATTTGGCTAAGTGCCAGGCAAAGCTGGATGAAGCTTTTCAGCTGTCCGGCATGAAGTCCGCCTTTTCTTTCATCGGTTGGGTTGTCAAACTGGAACAGTCGAAATTCGATTGTCCCTTTGGTAAAAGTGGAGTGAAGATTAAGCATACGGTAGCGGGAACGGTTGTAATGAGCGCTCCTGCTTCCGTAGCTGCCTGCATACCAAAGGTCTGCAAGTTTTGCCATTGTCGCTGGCTTATAGCGGTTGATTGATTTCAAGAATGCCTTGTCGACCACATCGGCATAGGTACGAACTCTTGCCCGATCCAAAGTCAATGCATCGATCAGCAGATCTTCATGGCTTGCCATCATGTTGGCAAGATTGCGAAGTGTCTGTGGAGTATGGCCATCAGCTCCAATATGAATGTGAACACCGCATCCATGTTTTGGATTGGAAATGGCTCCAGCGTGTCTTAGCTGTCTGACAATTTCCTGCAGGTCTTCGATGTCTTCATATTTTAGAATTGGAGTAACTAGTTCAGCCTTTTCACTGTCCCTTCTGGCTTGAATGGAGCTGTCTCTCATTACTCTCCAGGTTCTGCCTTTAGGATCCTTATAAATGTAGGAATCATAGGAATCGTATTCACGCATATAAGTTGGGTTGGATTCAAAGAATTTGCCAACCGTCTTAATTGCTCTTTCTCTGGAAATATTCGCCATTTCGATTTCTACGCCAATGGTCTGCTTCTTCATATTTTCAATCTGTTTTACAGTTTTATCTTTCATTGTTGTTTCCTCCTGTGTTTCTTTTTGGTGACACATATATCACTCTAAGAAGGAAACATAGCAAGCTAATTAGTGTGGATTTCTGCTTTATTTTTAGGTCTTTCGCTCTTAAAAGCTGAGTTGCCAGAGAGGTTTTTAAGTAGCGATTTTCTAGCTGATTTGTATTCGTCACCAACAAAACCAAGACGAAGCAGGAAGCAGCGAAAAGCATATTTTTCGTTTTCCACAGGCTTTTCATTACCCACGATCCATTTTGCTTCTTTAGCTGCTTCTACTAGCTTGGTAATGAACAGTGCTTTTGGTGAATCATCGATGGATTCTTCAGAATCAAACCAGTTAAATGAAATCCATTCATCATCTTCAGCAATTTCAGTTTCTTCAATACCCAGTGCTTTTTCGATGAGGGTTTTCTTGCTGGCGATAAGTTTTTTAAGATTATCAATTTGCTGAGAGGTAAAGTTCAGCCTTGAAAAGGTAAGACCGGAATTCTCATCTGCTTCTTCATCAACCCAGTCATAGCTTGTTTCTTTAAGAGCCTCAATGACTTTTGCTTTGTATTTGTTGTTATCGGCTGAAATGACGCCAGCTCTAGAAATGGTCATATTTCCAAGCTGGTGATTGAATGTTGGCGTTCGTAAATAGACAGCCTTTAAGCCGATCTTGTTCTCCAATTTTCGAAGTAATGCGGATTTATCAATTCCTGTAAGATCTACTTTGATTTTCATGTTGTCCTCCTTTGAATGTGCAACATCAATCACTCAAAAAGAAGGAATTATCAAGTAGAACTTTCCTGATAAGCTAGATCATCTTCATCAGGAACATAGATTTTTTCACAGGGAATACTCTGGCCATTTCGAACACATGTGATTCCATTTGTTTCGCCAGTATTGGCCGCGTATCGTCGGACAATGGCAGAGGCATATTTTGGATCAAGCTCCATCATGCAGCAGATGCGGTTAAGCTGCTGGCAGGCTATAAGTGTTGAGCCAGATCCGCCAAAAAGATCTAACACGATTCCGTTTTCCTGGCTGCTCATCTTGATGGGATAGCCAATCAGATCTAATGGTTTCATGGTTGGATGCAGCTTGGATTTGGTTGGACGGTCAAATTCCCACACGGTGGTCTGCTTGCGATCACCATAGAATTTGTGTCTGGCTGTATCTTTAAAGGCATAAAGAACTGGTTCGTGTTTCATCTGATAATCCATCCGACCAATCACCAGGGAGTTCTTTACCCATACGCAAGTAGTGGAGTAATGAAAGCCGGCATCGACAGCTGCATTGAAGAAATTGCATTTCTCTGCATCCGAATGGAAGCAATAGAAAGCAGCACCATCGGCCAGATTGTCATAGGCGTTTTTAAAGGCATCAAGCAGGAAATGATAGAAGGCATCCGAATCGCTCCAAGAGTCGTTCATGATGCTCATTCCCGTACCACCTTTATAGCTGCAGTTATAAGGCGGGTCAGTGATGCAGGCATTGGCTTTTTGATTGTCCATCAAAAGAAGTACATCTTCTGATTTGGTTGAATCTCCACAAAGCAATCTGTGTTTTCCTAAAATCCACAGATCGCCAGGCAAAACAAAAGGCTCCTTTTCTAGAGCCTTATCAACATCGAATTTATCTTCTTTTGTATCTTTCTCGTCGGCAAACAGATCAGCAATCTCATCTTCATCAAAGCCAGTTAGGGAAAGATCAAATGCTTGCTCTTGCAAAGCTTCGATTTCAGCTTTGAGCATTTGCTCATCCCAACCAGCATCTTCAGCGTAGCGGTTGTCTGCAAGAATGTAAGCTTTGCGTTGAGCTGGGGTTAGATCAGAAGCAAACACACAGGGGACTTCAGTAAATCCTTCTTCTCTTGCAGCAGACAGTCTGCCATGACCGGCTAAAACACCGTAGTCATCATCAATGATCACTGGATTGATAAATCCAAATTCGCGAAGAGAACCACGCAGCTTTTGAATCTGTTCAGGTGAATGCGTTCTTGCATTATTGGCATAGGGAACGAGCCGGTCAATTGGCACCAGTTCCATTCTGGTTGTTGTACTTGGCATTTAGGCTCCTTTCCCGCCTTTGAGCAGGCGCTCCATCAGATCGTCTTGTGGATTTGGTCCTCTGTAGTCCACAGAGCAGGTTTCCTTGACGATTTGATAAATCTGAAACCAGCATTGCTGGACTTGCTTTTGATAGTTTTGAGACATTGAAACATAAGGTGATGCTATAGCGGCTTTAGTTGTTGGATGCTTTGCAAGAAAGCCAAATTCCGAGATGGCTTCTTCACATTGAATCCATCTGGCAACAGACATGGCATATTGCTCGATTAACTCAACATTGACCTGCTGCTCACAGCCCCTTGCTTGAAGCCATTTCCAGACTTCTTTAAACACAGCTTCAGCTTCCAGATCTTTGCCATCCCGCTGTTTGGCTTTCATGAATTCTTTGATCGGAGGCATATCATAGCCATCCATATCAGCCGGTTCAGGAAGAACGGTTGCTCCTTGAAGATCATTTGCTTCAATGCGGTCATAGAGCGCTTTTGGCTTTCTGCCAGCTCCAACTCTAGCACCACCGCGTCTGGTTCCATCTTTGGCCATGGGCCATCACCTCCTTTGAAAATGACCATCGGTCAATTTTGCCTCTGAAATCGGATTTTTGTACGCGAAACCCTGGCGCCGTTGGGATTGAGAGTTCGTTTTAGGATTTCGAGTCCCCCTGGGTCAGAAATTTTTCTTTCCAAATCTGTCACCAAGCTTTGCATGGATTCTTGAATGACAGCTTTTGCAGACGGCTTCCAGGTTTTCTTCTTGATTTGATCCACCAGCCGATAGCGGCAGCCTATGATGCACGTGCTCGGTTGGAGTGTATCTTCCAGCCTTTAAACACTCCTCGCACCAGGGATGGCTTGCAGCATAGGTTTTGCGGATCTTTTTCCAGCTGCCAGAGTAGCGTCTAGTTGTTTCCTTATTGCGCTCATACATTTCGTATCGCTTGTTCATCTCTTTGGTATGTTCTGGACAATATCTGGAGAAGGTAAGCTCTGGGCAGCCAGGATAACCACATGGGTGTTTTGGTCTACGCGGCATGGCAGAGTTCCTCGATTTGATCAGTCAGTTTAAAAAGGTTTGCTTCCACTTGCTTTAGAACCTTTTCTTCAGTGCGGCTGATTGCGTCCATTACCTTAAAGCCTGTATCTTCCAATGCTTCATATTGCGTGATAAGTTCGTCAACAAAGCAGATGGTTGAATCGATATAAGAAAGCAGCGAAAGATCGTATTCGATCTGATCAAGTAGATTCATAGTCATTTCTCCATAGAAAAAGCCCTCACCGGTTTCGATGAAGGCTTCCTTATCTTTTTTGCTGAGTCTACCATAACACGACGGGTTGAGTCCCGCTTGTCCAAGCTGTCCTTTTTTAAGAGAGCTCGTTGTTGGCTATTGTGACAGGATCAATGGGCATTGGAAATTTGCCGATGGCATCTTTCAATTTTCGATCAGCAGTTGATTTAGCCATATCCATTCGACGTCCAATAGATCGGATCGGAAGGTGTTGAATAAAGCGGTATCGTAAAAGCGCCTGATCGAAATGGTCATCCATACAATCAATGCCAGCATCAATTTGTTGATTGAGCTTTTGCAGCTCACATTTTCTCAAAGCTTGCTGTTCTTCCAGCTCCCAGATTCGATTGAGGGCTTTAACATGAGCGGCATCACCAGGAAGGGAGTGAAACAGCTTTTGCTCAAAACCGACACCCTTCAAATCCTGTATTTCATCTCTTAACTGGTTGATGCGATAGCCTAAACCAGCAATCTCCTTCTCCAGAAATTGCTTCTGATTTAAAAATTCTTCATTTGTCATTTCGCTACCCTCCTTTTGACGGCTTTGATTAACTCGTCTTGCGTTTTATCTTTCTTCTCCAAAGCTTTCATGACATCTTCGTCAATCGTTCCAGAACAAATCAAATGGTGGATAACCACAGTCTCCTTTTGCCCTTGGCGGAATAATCTTGCATTGGTTTGTTGATAGAGCTCCAGAGACCAGGTAAGCGAAAACCAGATCAAGGTTGATCCGCCAGTTTGAAGATTTAATCCATGACCGGCAGAGGCAGGATGTATGAGTCCAACAGCGATTCTTCCTGCATTCCAATCAGCAATGTCTTTGTCAGACTTGATCACTCTGCATCCAGAAAAGCGCTCTTTGATTCGTTCCAGATCGTGCTTGAACCAATAAGCAACAAGGACTGGATTGCCATTGGCTGCCTCGATTAAATCTTCTAAAGCGTCAAGCTTTTGATCGTGAATGCGATGAGAGAGCTCTTGCTCATCATAGATACAGCCGTTGGCCATTTGGATGAGTTTTCCAGAAAGCACCGCAGCATTGGCTGCATCAATTTCTGTATCCTTGAGTTCAAGAACCATTTCTTTTTTGAAATCGTCATAGATTTGCTTTTCATATTGATCCATAAAAACCGGGATCTTATTGGTCACAAGCTCTGGCATTTCAAGATAGTCTGCCGTTTCCATGGAAAGGGTGATGTCTTTAATGGCTTCAAAGATTCGATCCTTGGATCCGACCACCGGCTTCCAGGAATAAACCTGCATGCCATTTCGCTTGTCTGGAACAAAGTATTCATTGCGATAGCGCGTGATGTATCTGCCAAGCCTTGCTCCCATATCCAGCAATTTAAATTCTGCCCACAGATCAATCAGGCTGTTGGCAGCAGGCGTTCCAGTTAAACCCACGATTCGTTTTACTTTAGGCCGAACCGCCATCATGGCTTTAAATCGGTTTGACTGATGATTCTTAAAACTGGAAAGCTCATCGAGAATGACCATATCGAAGTTAAACGGCATTCCGGACTTTGAAACCAGCCAATCGAGATTTTCACGGTTGATGATATAGATATGGGCTTTGACCAACAATGCTTGTCTGCGCTCTTTCTCGCTGCCAATTACAACGCTGTAAGAAAGATCAGAGAGATGATCCCATTTCTTGATCTCATCAGGCCAGGTCGTTCTTGCCACGCGAAGTGGAGCTACGACTAGAACTTTGCTGATGCTAAATTCATCTAGGCATAGATCGTTGATGGCACTAAGGGTGATGATCGTTTTGCCAAGACCCATGGAAAGCAGCAAGGCAGAAGCTGGATGGGCCTTGATGAAATTAATCGCTGTCTTTTGATAGCTGTGAGGAATTAGCTGCAATGTTGATCACCTCCTTGATCTGTTTTTGATCGTCGATCACAAAGACTGGAAAGCCTAGATTTCTTAATTTTTGAATCATGACTTTCTGTATGGCTATTGGCTTTTTTCCTGGAGCCTTTAATTCCACAAAGGCAGCCACGCCATTAGGGAATAGCAGCAAACGGTCAGGCACTCCGGATTGTCCAGGAGAGACAAACTTGAGAGCGAGACCTCCTGCTGCTTTTATTTCTTTTACGAGCTTTTGCTCGATTTGCTTTTCTTTCATAAACACATCCTGGTGAGAGCATGAAGGTGAAGAGTACCTTCTTACTCTTATATATCTTTCTATTACCCTTTACCTATATTCTTCTTTTTCTTATTTACTATTATTTTTTCTTTTTAGAAAAAGGTTTCACAATATTCACAAAGGGTAAATCATGCTTTATCTAAAGCGAAATTTAAGTGAAGGAAAGCCTTCATCAACTTTCAAAAATGACCGGCTTTCCCTTCACAAACAAGGGTTTTTGGCCCCTTGTGTTTAATCAATGTCTAGGAAAAGTTCAACTTTTCCTCCGCCTGGAAGTTCAAATCGAATTGTGGATGATAGATCTCCAAAGCCACTGTGTTCAACTTCAGGCAGGTATAGAAATTACCAATCCTGGTGTGTTCAATTAAATCCTGATAGGGTCTTTTAAATTCGGCAGCGATTTGTCTGCGAAATTCAACCGACGATTTAAAACGTCTTCCGTTGTCCTTACACCATTGGCAATAGATGTGGTAGAGCGTACCCGTCGTACACCAGCCTTTCATACATTCAACGTCCACTGATTTCTCACAGCATTCAGCCAGAAAAGACAAAACGCTGTTATTCTCTTCACGGTATTCCTTTCTGGTTTCAATCTGTGATTTAGGTTCGACAAAATGATAGTTATTGGATACAACTTCCTTTGCTGCCAAAACGGCTTTATAGACCACACCATCTCGTTCGGCATAGAGTTTTTCTTGAAGAAGTGGATCCTGTTTTTCTTTAGGGATCACATTATGGCAAGCCAAAATGATCATGCGATCATAAACCCATGCGCCATCATCTCCGCCAAACTTAGGCAGCCTGTTTCCGCAATACCAAAGAACGCCTTGGTATATGAACTCGAAGGCCGATTCTCCTTTAAACTCCGCATTGATAGGATCTCCTCCAGTGGCTCTTTTAAAAATGCTAAGTTCCGGAACAGCTGAGAAGCGCATGTCCGATGAACCACAAATTCGCTTGCCGTACATCTGGGATGTAGCAAAGCGCTTTTCAAGATCATCCAGTTCCAGAGATGTATAAGCAGAAGAGCCTACCAGGCTTTCAGCAAACTTCTTGATTTGCGATTTTCCTGTATCTCCTTCTCCATATATAAAGAGAGCTTTCTTCATACGATGGCCGGGAATGTTGGAAAGACAAATACCGATAAATTGCATCAATAGATGCTGGCTTTCAGGATCATTAGGGAATAGATCATTCAGATATCGATCAAAAGCTGGTGTGGGCAAGTCCATGCCGGACCAATCACATGGAATTTGAATGGTGGAGTAGACATCCGGCGTATGCTTTTGAAGCCCCATAGTCGGTAGAAACAGCAGCCCATTTTGGAAATTGATGAAATTCTCATCCGCATTTAAAGCAGAATGTGGGATGAACTGTGTTTCCATCATGAGCTGCTTAAAGGACTCGTTAATTACCGATGAATTCACGAGCATCGGATCTACGGTTTCTATGAGGTTTTTCAACAGAGCTTTAAACATGTTGTCGTCATAGAGTTTGTAGACGCCATTTTCATAGACGTATTTCTGAGCGGATTCTTTTCCAGAGTTCTTCACCTGGATAAAGCGAATAGTCTGCTGCAGGGCTTTTGCCAATAGTACCGGACTGACTTTAACCTGATCGTTTTTATCCAAGTAAATGAATGATGCTGACCTACCATGATAGGGATCATAGAAATTACCATCCAAAGATTCGATGGCTTTTGTGATCGTGGTATTTCGGTAATCATCCCTCTCCCACTTTGAGCGATATAAAGCTGAATTCCGAAAGGCCTGGTCGATCAAGTCTGGATTATTTCCAGCACGAAAAGCAATCAAGGAACATAAGGCCATATCCGCTTCTGAATGGCTGCCATAATCGCTCCAGTCGCCTAAGTCATAAAGCTTAATAAATTTCTCCTTGTTTTTAAACCTGCGGCAATCACAGATAACATCAAAGAGTTCTTGATCAACAGAGATCGGCTTGCTGGCTCCATCTTTGCGAAGCATTTCATGCTGCAGTGTGACCAGTATCGCCTGGGTCGCATCAATAAGAGGTTTATCGTTGATAGCTTTTCCGGTAAAACAGGCGATGCGGTTGGTCAGCCCTCCGATATAGAGCTCAAGCTGGTTATTGGGATTTTTGACGTAATATCTTGGATCCACTTTTCCATCTTTGGAAGGAATCTTTGATAAGTCGCACTTTCCATAAATATGGAAGCCATTATCGCTTTGAGACTTTTCGGCATAGCAGCCAAAGCGGTCCAGTAGCAGTCTGGTTAAGGAATCATCAAGGTTTCGCTTGTCGATATCCAAAAAGAAGTAGCCTTTGGGAATTACAAAGGCCACTCCTGCATAACCGTTTTTATCGGCTGCATCCAAAGCTTCTTGATAAGTCACATATGTACAGCCATGTTTTTCAACATTGGCGCTGGTGGGGATGCCGGAGGCGGCAATGGGTTTCTTTTTCCCACTGACCCTCCGCCAGCAAATCCAGATCTTTTGCTTTTTAAGCTCATCCACTTACTTCAATCTCCCCTCTAAGGCATCCTTAGCGAATGCCAGGGCGGTAATCAAAGCAGAGAGTTGAAACTCACCCTGGCATTCCAGCTGGATGCCATGATTGCCTTTTTCGTCGACAATCTTTCTTGCCGTAAAATCTTCCAGTGAAGAGTTGAGGATTCTTACAACCCCCCTGCTTTTGTCTCCATGGAAGCCGGTTGATCCAGCTTCTACACGAACGGCATCGTCTCGATATAGATCGAGCTTGTGGGTATCGACTCCGATGGCCCCAAGCAGTCTTCTATTTGCTTCCATGGGCTGCTCCTTCCAGAACATCGAGAATGTATCTTAGTTGGGTGATGGCGGAGAGTCTGGCATCAGCTCCTTCAATGAAAACCTCAGTACCGATATGACCGTCATGCTCGATTGGACTCCAGCGAAATAGATCAGAGAGTCCCAGAACGCGGATATAGCTAAGATCCTGATCGGCACCAACCTCAGTGATCAGGCCGGTATCGGGATCTTTAATGATGGTGGTTTCCAGATTATTTCTGGTATTCAAATCAACGTACATAAACGTACCTCCTTCACTTAATAGCCGCGGTAAGCCTGAAAACGTGACAGGCTGCCGTAGACTTTTGCAACTTTCTTGATGGAGCGGTTATAGATTTGACGCACTGTGGCTTCCTTTAGATTGAGGCGATTGCCAATAGCAGCAAAGCGCTCATCATAAACCGCATGAGAGATCACGATTTCGACTTGCTGGTCTGATAGATGTGCTCTAAGAATCTGCTTCCACTCTTTGATTTGGGTATCAAAGTCATCAGTCTTTACAGCAGCAATGGATTCAAAGAAATCCTGGCCATTGTCTTCATAGATTTTTTGACCGAAGGCATCCAGGTGGCGATGCTCACGACGATAGGTGTTAAACTCCGGCTTGTTGAGAAGCTCATCCACCGATCGCTGAGCAGCTTCTTGGAAGCTTTCGCCTTCCTGCTGATCAATGCTGAGCCAGTCAAGTTCATCGTCTTCAAACTCATAAACCTGGGTGCTCCAGCGGTTATCCTGGTAGCAGTTGATTCCATCAATTGTGTGTTTCTGGTTTTCGTAATAGCGAATTTTCAGTTTGGTCATTTTGTCCTCCGTCGTGAAACGGAGAACAGGACGCACTGAAAAAAGGGATTCCACCGCGAAGCTGTAAAGCTCCGTTTCAAAGTGGCATCCCGCTATCCAATTGCGGTTTGCGTTATTCAGTTGTCCTCATGGCAGCCTTGGATATGGCTGCAGACCGACTGCCATGGGGTAAAGCAAAAAAAGGACCAGTAATGGCATCCTCTTCAACAAAAAATGTTGAAAAGCATGTCATTACTGGTCCCTTAACGGTTCAAGCCGAGTTCGATTCCTTCAGTAATGGTTACAGGAAATGGGCGATTCTAGTGGTTCAAGCCAAATCTATCGCTGCGCATTTGCTGCCTTTTTGGTTGTGCTAATAATCTTTGGTGCAGTTAGATGAAGAATGTTTTTGCATTTTGGACACTTCATCTCCACCTCTGAGCCAGGAGTAAATCTCCCAATTTTACGTCCACATGTTGGACAAATCATTTCTGAGGATTTATTTGTCATTAATTCACCTTCCTGTAATTCTCTATTCATCTTCAGATAAAATACGATTCTCAGTATAAGATTTATCTAAATTATCGTTTTCTAGGTAAAGCTTCATAACTTGGGCATAATCTCCGTTAGAGATAAAATCTTGCAGGGATTCCTCAATTTCATTTACTAATTGTTTAAACATCAAAGAAAGTGGAGCGTCACTATCTGATGAAACGGTAAATAATTTATAAAGAAAGCCGCCACGATTAACGCACAGGCTAAATACCCGATCTTTTTTCTTAGAATCGCGATGAATTCTGAGCATTTGCAAAATCATAAAGGTTATCTTACTTGGAAATAGTGCCCGAAAAATAGGACCGTCCAAATAGTAAGCATAAGGAGTGATATCTTTGTGGTCTTCTTCAGAATAATCCTCTACTAAAACATCACCCCCAAATGGTTTAGCTAGATTTTGATTGATATATCTAAAATTATCGATGAAGTGTTCATCGAACAGTTTATCCTTATTCACCAAAGCTTCTTTAACATCTGTTAACGTAATTTGATCCCAGTTCACTTTTCCTGTTTCAGTATCAGATATGAGTTTTTCCAATACAGCAGTAGGCTGCTTCATGGATGGTTTTACTTTGGTAATATCACTTTTGATCAATCTATCTATACTCACATTCAATTGTGTTGATGCAGAAATCATGAATTGAACTGATGGTAAAGAACCGGAACCGATTTTGAACCTTGATAAATATCCTGGGCTAAAGCCGGCATTGACCTCCAGATCACTTTTTTTTAGTTTCTTCTCGGCCAATAAAAATGTAATATTTCGGTTTATTCTTTCTAAGATAAGATCAGTATTTGTTATCTCGTTCATAAGACCCTCCCGATTTCAAACTGATAATACCATAATTGATGTATCGGTCAATCTTAAAATACACAACTTTACAATTAGAGCAATTAAGAAACATACTCAATTAATGGGTACAAAACTACCAAAAATAAAGCAGCAGCCTGAAAAGGTTGCTAGCCTATTAAATCCAAATCCTTCAGCCGATATTCAGCTGCTTGTCGAGAGACATTGAATGTCTCCTGAATGCAGTAGACAATCTCATCATCCTCATAGCCATACCGCCACATCCGCTTCGACATATCAATCACAGCATCTCTTGGCATCAATAACCCTGCAGCAAATCGATCGGCTTGTCGCTCAATGACTTTAAGATCATCGGCAATAATGGCTGATTCACATTTTGAATAAAGACATATGCTGGATCCTTGGAAGAAATCCTTGTGCATGATGAAATGGCCACATTCATGAGCTTTAGTAAATCTGGTTCTTGGCTCATAGCCTCGATCTTGTAACTCATCTATAATGACGGTTCCGCCTTTAACGGATATGAACTCCGCCTGATTCTTAAAAAGGTTATAGATAGGGAAGAAATCAGTGTCTTCAAACACAGTAACTCCAAGATACATTCCATTGTGAGAAAGAAAGTGCACTTCTACTTCGAGTCCCAAATAAAACTCCATAAAATCATCAATATCTATAGGTCTGGGTTTTTCTAAAATACTAGAGCAGTAACCAACAGCATAATTCTGAGCAAGTTCATCGATTTGTTCATTGGTCAGATTTGGGACTTGCGTTTCTTTAAATCCTCGATAAACTTCAGCCATTCTTCCTCACCTGCATCCACTTCTTTTGCTGTTCTTAAAGCCATACTTACGTAATCTCTTGAATTGATATATTCTGGCAGATCATAGGCAACAGTATCCTTTGCCTGTCCGGCCAGATTCATTAAGTGATTACGTTCTTCTTCGTCTAAATGGAGAATATCCATCATTCTGTTCAGGGATTCTCCTTTTGGCGGTATTCGCCTTCCTTTTTCAATATCACATAACCGGGAAGGACTTAGATTCATTAAGCTTGCTGCCTTGCGAATCGTTAACCTCTCTCTTTTTCTATAGGATTCGAGACAGCTTCCAAATGTTTCTGTCATATAGTTACCTCGTACCCTTTATTTGGGTACATCTAGAATAACATAAAACGCGTCATTAAAATAGATTATTGCGTAAATGGTGCATTTATTTTCTGGATGACTCAATTATACGTGTTCAGCTACAGCATTCAATAACGAATTGCGTAAATAGTGCATCTAGGTAGATAAATAAAATCGTCTTTCTGAGATGATCATGGACATGCTAAAATTGATTCATAATTGCTTGAGGTTTCCACTGTTTTAAAGGATCGAACAAAAATGGAATACTTTATTTCTAATGGGTTAGTGGATAATTTTTAGGTCAGAAAAGAGGTTTTGGAAAATGGGATCTAACTTTGGTTTCTTAAATAAGTATTGGCCAGTCCTTGCCAGGCTAGGTGAAACTGCTGAATTGTATTTAGATTCAGATCCAAATGTAAGCCTTTTTAAATCTGGTGCTTTTGCAGAACAGCTCGTCCAGGAAATACTAAAACAAGAAGACTATGATCTGAAAAAAATACCGGATACTCAATCAAAGAGAATTGGAATTCTGAAACGAGATGGATTAATTCCGTATAATGCTGCAAACCTTCTTCATACAATTCGTCTAGATCGAAACGACAGTGTTCATAATAATTTTAATGACAGAAATAGAGCGTTGGTAGTATTGAAAATGATTTTCAATCTTGCTAACTGGTTTATGGAAGTTTATGGGGATTGGGATTATAAACCCCAACCCTTTATAACACCTGTAAACGATAAAGATAAAGACTTAGAAGCTAAAGAAGCTGAAATCGCTCGGTTGCAAGAAGAGCTTAAGAACGTTAAAGCTATCACTACGACATCAAACAAAACTTCAGAAGAACGTAAGCAGCAGGCTGAATTTGCTTCTGAAGCTATGAACATTTCCGAAGCTGAAACCCGTATGATCATCGATAATCAGCTCAGACAGGTTGGTTGGGAAGCTGACACTAATACGATTCGCTATTCAAACGGTGTCAGGCCGCAAATAGGGAAAAATCTTGCAATCGCTGAATGGCCAACAGATTCAACTGTTTATAAAAATGGATTTGCAGATTACGCGCTATTTAAAGGATTGGAATTCGTGGGCATTGTTGAAGCGAAAAAAGCCAGTGTTGATATTCCAGCTGTCATCGACGATCAATGTAAAGAGTACGCATCTCTTATTAAGCCTGAGCACATGAAGTATGTCCCAAAAGTTTACGGAAAATATAAAGTCCCATTTGTATTTGCTACCAATGGGAGACCTTATATCAAACAGCTTGAAACTAAATCCGGGATCTGGTTTCAAGATCTTCGAAGAAATGACATTCCAAAAGCTCTCAGAGGCTGGATATCTCCAATGGGTATTGCAGAGCTTTTGAAACGGGATCAAAAATCCGCTAACAGTAGGCTTGAAAATACTCCACTTGATATTCTACGTGATCCTAATGGACTCAATCTTCGTTACTACCAAATTGATGCTATTGAAGCTGCGGAGAGGGCTATCGTGTCGGGAAAACAGCAAGTCCTTTTATCTATGGCAACAGGAACTGGAAAAACCAGAACTGTTCTTGGGCTCATTTATCGTTTGCTTGAGTCAAAACGCTTCAATAGAATTCTATTCCTTGTCGATCGAACTGCTCTGGGAGATCAGGCGATCGAAACATTTGAATCCGTCAAGATAGCCGATCTGTTACCTTTAACGGATATCTATAACGTTCAGGATATGAAGGATAAAATCCTTGATTCAGAAACAAGTCTTCAAATTGCTACCGTTCAAGGTATGGTTCAACGTGTTTTATATCCAGATGATAAAGATAAGGTGCCCAGCGTCACTGACTACGACTTGATCATTGCGGATGAAGCACACAGAGGATATGTCCTTGACAAAGAGCTCTCTGAGACCGACCTGTTTTATCGCTCGGAAAAGGATTTTGTCAGTAAATATAAAGCCGCTATGGACTATTTCGACGCTGTAAAAATTGGTTTGACTGCTACACCTGCTCTCCATACTACAGATATCTTTGGCGAGCCTGTTTTCGAATACAGTTATAGAGACGCTGTAGTTGACGGCTATCTTGTAGATCATGACGCTCCGCATGAGCTTCGGACGAAGTTGAACACTGATGGAATCGAATATAAAAAGGGCGAAAGTATTCCAGTATTGGACCCGAACACCAACACGATTACAAATAGCGGCAGTCTGCCTGACGATGTACTTTTTGATGTTGGGGATTTCAACAAAAAGATCATCACCAAAACCTTCAACCACGTTGTCCTGGAGGAAATCTCAAACTATCTCAATCCTGAAGGTGATGAGAAGACCTTAATTTATGCAGTAAATGATGCCCATGCTGATTTAATCGTCAAGATCTTGAAAGAGATTTACTCTCAACAAGGAATTGATACGGAAGCCATCCGGAAAATCACTGGTAAATCTGAAGGTGGAGATAAGAAGAAGATTGAGCAACTGATCAAGAAATACAAAAATGAACGTTACCCCAATATTGCGGTGACGGTTGATTTACTAACTACTGGTATTGACGTCCCAAAAATCTGCAATCTAGTCTTTATGCGTCGGGTTAAGTCTAGAATTCTATTTGAACAGATGCTTGGACGTGCTACCAGGCTATGTCCGGAAATTAACAAAAGCACGTTCCAGATTTTTGATCCGGTTCGTGAATACGAGATTCTTGAAGACTTCTCTGCTATGAAACCAGTAGTAGCAAATGTAAGTAGGACCTTTGTTGAGCGAATTGATGCGTTTCCATTCATCTCAGATGAAAAAGAAAAGAAAGCACAGTACCAGCAATTCATTGCCAAATTAGAAAGAAAAGCGAAGAATCTAAGGCCTGAAGATAATAAAAAATTCAGCTTGTTTGCTGAAAAAGATGTAGAACAAACAGCTGTTTTCCTTCGGGAAGTCGATATTGAGATTGGCTTGAAGTTTCTTTATGATCACAAAGATGCGTTTGCTTTCCTGGATAAAACCCATGGAATAAAAAAAGGAACATTTATCTCTGATAGAGAAGATATGTTGACTGACCATTTTCGAGGTTATGGAGATGGCCAAAAACCGGAAGATTATATTCAGGGATTTAAAACGTTCCTTCGGGAAAACGAGGATAAGATCGAAGCGTTAAAAATCATCTGCACCAGACCTAAGGATCTTACAAGGGAATCCCTAAAGCAGCTGAAACGTGAGCTCGATAAGAACAATTATTCCGAACAGCAGCTAAACAGTGCGCTAAATGAAATAAAAAACGAGGATATATTGGTCGATATCATTGGTCTCATTCGAAATCAGGTTCTAGGATCAGTCTTGATTACGCATGAGCAGCGTGTTCGAGATGCGTTTAAAAAACTGCGAGAGAATAACAAGTTCAACAAGATTCAATCTGACTGGATGAACAGACTTGAAAAGACCATGATCCATGAAACAGCAGAGCCTATACTTGATCGCCAGACCTTTAATACAGGAGCATTTCAGTCCAGGGGAGGTTTTGACGTTATCAATAAACAGTTCAAAGGAACACTTGAAGATATGATCTCCCAGATTAATGAATATATGTACTTAGATGGAGGGATTCATTAGTGAATAATCGAGAAATCGTTCAAAAGCTCTGGAACCTTTGCAATGTTCTCAGAGATGATGGCATTACATATCAAGACTATATTAATGAGCTGACCTATCTGCTCTTTTTAAAAATGGCTAAAGAAACTGGTGCTGAGAAATCAATACCTGAAAAATACCGTTGGGATAGACTTACTGAGTTAAACGGACTTGAACTGAAGGATTTCTATCAGAAACTTCTTCAGGATCTTGGCGTAAATACTACTGGACGAGTACAGGAGATTTTCAAAGGTGCGATTAGTAAAATTGACGAACCTGCCAATCTCAAGAAGATCATCACCTCAATAGATGAGCTGGACTGGTTCTCTGCTAAAGAAGAAGGCCTAGGTGATCTCTATGAAGGATTGCTGGAAAAGAATGCAAGTGAGAAAAAATCTGGTGCTGGTCAGTATTTTACTCCGCGGGTATTGATTGACGTTATGACAGAGTTGGTAGATCCAAAACCAGGCGAACGTTGCAACGATCCAGCATGTGGTACCTTTGGCTTTATGATCGCAGCAGACAAGCATATTAAAGATAAAACGGATGATTTATTTGATCTGAGCCAGGATCAACAGGAATTCCAGAAGAATGATGCCTTCAGTGGCTGTGAACTGGTTTTGGATACACACCGACTGGCTTTGATGAATGCTATGCTTCATGACATTGAAGGTCCTATTTATCTTGGAGATACCCTCTCTGCATTTGGCCAGAATATGAAGAACTATGATGTAGTTCTTACCAATCCACCTTTTGGCACAAAAAAAGGAGGCGAGCGGTCTGCTCGAGAAGACTTTACATTTCCCACCAGCAACAAGCAGCTGAACTTCCTGCAGCATATTTACAGAAGCTTAAAAGCTGATGGTAAAGCACGAGCGGCTGTTGTTCTTCCCGATAACGTTTTATTCGCAGATGGCGATGGAACCAGAATCCGAGAAGACTTAATGGACAAGTGCAATCTGCATACGATTCTCCGTCTTCCTACTGGAATCTTTTATGCACAAGGCGTGAAAACAAATGTCCTGTTCTTTACTCGTGGTGAGGAAGATAAAGATAATACAAAAGAAGTCTGGTTCTATGATTTAAGAACCAATATGCCTTCTTTTGGAAAGCGTAATCCTCTGCAAAAATCTCATTTTGATGGGTTTGTAAAAGCGTTTAACGCTGAAGACCGCAATCAGGTTGATGATGAGCGCTGGTCCAAATTTACCAGGGAGGAGATTCGTCAGAAGGGTGATTCATTGGACCTTGGTTTGATCAAAGACGACTCAATCATCGACTATGAAAACTTGCCTGATCCGGTCGACACTGCAAAAGATATAATGGCTGGATTGGAAAAAGCCATGCAGCTGATTCAGGAAGTTATTCGGGAGCTTGAGAATGAAAACTAAACACTGTGATACGTCAGTTAGATCTTTAGGAGAAGTCTGTCAATTTATTGGTGGAGGAACACCCGCCAAATCGAAACCTCAGTATTGGAATGGTGATATTCCTTGGTTAAGTGTTAAGGATATTAAGGGTAGCGTAGTTAAAAAATCTATTGATAAGATTACTAGTTTAGGCCTAGAAAACTCTTCCTCTAATTTGGGAAAGAAAGGAGAACTTGTCCTTGTAACACGTATCAACCCTGGTGAATCTACAATTCTTGGATTTGACGCGGCAATTAATCAAGACTTAAAAATTGTAAAAACATCACTGAATCCCGCATATCTTCACTATTATTTTCAGGCAAATAAAAATAAGATCATTGGTTTAAGTAGCGGAACCACAGTTAAAGGTATCTCAATTCCAAAGTTGAATTCTTTGCTAATATCGGTCCCCTCTTTAGATGAACAGCAGCGGATCGTGGACCGGATTGAGAGCCTGTTTGCTAAATTGGATGAAGCTGAAATAATCCTCACAGGCTTTACGGAGGGGTTTAATACAACTGCTAATTTCGGAACCATCGGATTAATACGCGGATTAAAAAGAAAGATACTTTCAGAGTCGTTTTCGTTTAATTAAAAATCTGTTGAGAGGAGCTATATGATTGAAATCCATACAATCGAAACGATGAATGACTATATATCGTTTGTTGAATCTTTACCTCCTGAATTTGAGTTATCTAGGGGTCAAGAACGTGATTATCCATTACTTCCTTCTGCATGTAGATTAGGCGAGGATGGAAAAAGGCTATACTCAAATAAAACTACCGCAGGCTTTTTGGAAGAGTTTTACAGTAATTCGAGCATATATCTAACTGAGAGTGGAATTGTTTTAACAAGTCCAAGTGATTCATATGAAACAATGATTTGGGCCCAGCATTATGGAGTACCTACTAGACTGCTGGACTTCACCTATTCTCATCTTATATCTCTGATGTTCGCGGTCGAAAATTCATTAATCTCTGATTCGCCAAACGATGCAGTCATTTGGTTTCTTGCACCACAAATGCTGAACGAAATTTCGATAAAACAAATGAATATTATTAACATTTCAGACCCGTCTTTAAAGACAAATTTTTTTGCCAATAATGATTTGCCATCAGTTGTTAGCTGTACGAAAACGAATAAAAGGATAAATGCTCAAAATGGGGTTTTCGTTTTGTTTAATATGGAACATGGAGCCTTAGAAACACAAAAGCAAGCTGATAAATACCTAAAAAAGGTAGTGATTCCTGCCGATAAGACCAAAGATATGCTTGTGTCCTTATTTAAAATGGGAATGAGATTTTCTCATCTATACCCAGAAATTCAGTCGATTTCTAAGGATATTTTACTTAAACACAGGGTAAAGGAGTATCTGAATGACGGAAACTAAAGTTAATTCTTCTAAAACACCATTTGAACGTCCCGATTTAATTCAGCAAGAAAGACAAGATTCTTCAATTCTCGACCTTAAAACTGCAGTTGAGAAGGGAGATATTCTACAGGCTTTATCTTCAAAAGAGTGTGAAGACTCTGAACGCGCTAATGCTGTTAAGCAAGGGATAATTCTAAAGCCTTTTTATCAAAGAGATTATAGATTTAGTTTAACCGACGAAAGTTCTTTAATAGAATCTATCCTTCTATGCATTCCTATTCCACCTATATTTTTAGTATCAACAAGGGTCAATGGTATTTATGCCTTTAATGTCGTCGATGGGCAACATCGGCTTAGAGCTATATATCGATTCTTGAATGATGATTTTAAATTGAAAGATCTTCCTATACTTCATCGACTAAATGGAAAAAAATTTTCTGAATTAAATATTGAAGATCGAGAAACCATAGAGACCTCAACTATTCCAACTTATAGGTTTAAAAGAGTTCCTGGAATAGAATTGGAGCTTGAATTATTCAACCGATATAACAAAGGAACTAAGCCATTAACTCCGCAAGAGATTAGAAATGCTGTTTATAGTTCTCCCTATAATGATTATGTTAACGACTTTGTTTCTACATTAAACTCTAACGAATCTAACGCATTGTTTAAGGCTTATAATATAACAAAGGACCGAGTTTTGAAGAAAAAGGTCCATGAGAATATTATGACCATTCTTTATATATTAGAGTTTGGTGTTGACAGAACATTTAAAGATTCGACTGTATATGCTAATAAATACATGGAAATGAAAGCAAGGCAATATGATACAACGAATTATAATTCCGATCGAGAAATAGATTTGAATGAAACAAAAGCAAGGTTTGAAAGCTTTAATGAGTGGATTTTAAAATTATCTAAGCTTCTAAAAATTGAAAATCCATTTTCTAAAGAGGTTTATGGGATTTCTAGGCAACAGAATAAATTTCAAACATCAATCGCTATGATATTATCTGGTCTCTATCACTCTTGGTTTGTTTCTGAAAAATACGATATTAGCATCGAAGACTCAGCTAAAATAATTAATGATAAATTATCCAATTCATTTCTCGAAGATCCCCAATATCGAGCATCTTCGACCAGTTCAACGGAGATTGATGATTTGATAAACGATATTCTTGGACAAATAATACTGAATTGATTCCCTTGAATCTAATAAATATATCTTTACATGTTTTTTTACGATAGATATATTTTCTAGATTCCAAAATAGAAACATGTTTAGTAATACATAAATAAGCTATCTGGAATATTCTCTTCTACCTGATACTTTTGAAATAACCCATATAGCATTTTATAAAACTGGTTCTCGGAGTTTCTTCCATAATAGTTCCAATAGGTGCAAGGCTCTATGGTGATTTTCTCTTGTCGGATATAATCTCCATATTCCACTGGAATTGGAATTTTCTTAACTGAAAGATATTTTCTTCCAGATGAGCGCTTTCGAATTCTTTCATGGATCTCTGGCCCAATAAAGCAATCCTTATCAATGGTTACATAGCCAGGTTCAATATTCTTGCAGACTGAATGACCTGATATGTAGTGAATATCAATATCGGCTATTTTATACTCGTAGATAACCTGATATTGGTCTTCATCAATCTTTTTCATATATCCTTCAATACCTATAGACATAATCAATCCTTTCCGAGTCACTCAAAAAAGAGTGGCTCTTTTTTCGTTCTCCTGTCACGAATCATCCCCTCCCAAGGCTAATAGGTGAAGGGAGGGATGCTCCATGGGGGTTATCAACACCAACACCAACCAAACAACAAAGGAGAACAACATGAATATTGCAGAAGAAATCGGAAATCACGTTCTTGCCATCTTGAAACTTGCTACCGAACAGCCAGAAAAGTCAACAAAACCGGAATACAGCTTTGAGCAGGTTCGTAAATACCTGGCAGGACTTAGCAAGGATGGCTATACAAAACAAATCAAAGAAATCATCAGCAGCTATGGAAAGGACAAGCTTTCAGAAATTGATCCCAAAGACTATGGATCCTTGATGGAAGCTGCAGGAAAGCTTCATGGGTAAGCATTGTCTTCTTTCTCCCAGCTCATCCCATAGATGGCTTGAATGTCCGCCATCGGCAAGGCTGGAAGAAACACTCGAAAGCAAAGGTTCTATGGCTGCTCAAGAAGGAACCGCTGCTCATGCCCTTTGTGAGCATAAGCTCAAGCGGGCATTGAAGATGCGTTCCAAGCGTCCAACCTCAGAGTTTGATTCCGATGAAATGGAAGAGTGCTCTGATGACTATGTCGCTTTCATTATGGAACAGCTCGAAGAAGCAAAAGAGGTCTGCAGCGAACCTGTCGTATTGATTGAACAGCCATTGGATCTTACCAGCTATGTACCTGAAGGATTTGGAACGGCTGACTGCATCATCGTTGCTGATAACACACTTTCAATCATCGACTTCAAATATGGACTGGGCGTTCTTGTCAATGCTGATCACAATCCACAAATGATGCTTTATGCCCTGGGCGCTTTGGAGCTCTTTGATGGAATCTACGACATCAACACAGTCGCAATGACCATCTTTCAACCCCGAAAGCAGAACATCAGCACTTTTGAAATGGATGTGACTGAGCTCAAGTCTTGGGCCAATGATGCCCTGATTCCAAAAGCTGAGCAGGCGTTTAAAGGTGAGGGTGAATTTACCTGTGGAGACTGGTGCGGTTTCTGTAGGGCAGCCAATCGTTGCCGTAAACGCAGTGAAGAAAAACTGGAGCTTGCTAAACAGGAATTTAAGCTGCCTCCCCTGCTCTCTGATGAGGAAATAGAAGAAATTTTACCTAAGCTTGAAGATTTAACCAAATGGGCAGACAACCTGAAAGCTTATGCCGCTGATGCAGCTATTCATCATGGTCATCACTGGAACGGTTATAAGATCGTCAATTCCAGGACCAATCGCAAATACAAGGATGAAAAGGCTGTATCAGAGATTGCCATCAGCAACGGCTATGAGGATATCTATCGAAAATCATTAATCCCTCTTACCGAGATGGAAAAGCTGATGGGAAAAGAAACGTTTAAAAAGCTGCTGTCTGGTCAGATTTACAAACCTGAAGGAAAACCAATCTTGGTTCCCGAATCTGATAAGCGGCCAGCAATCGAAACCGTCAATGACGAATTTAAGGAGATCAATCATGAATAACACAAAAGTAGTAACCGGAACTGTCCGACTGAGCTATTTCCACGGGTTTGAACCTGTGTCTATCAATGGTGGAGCTGAAAAATACTCCACAGCTATCCTGATTCCAAAATCAGACAAGCAAACACTGAAAGCTATCAATGAGGCAGTCGATGCTGCTGTTGATGCCGGAATCGGTAAGTTCAATGGCAAGCGTCCCAACAAGCAGGCTATTAAGCTGCCGCTGCGAGATGGTGACATTGAAAAAGGTGATGACGAGAATTATGCCGGTCATTACTTCCTGAATGCATCCAGTAAATCAGCTCCAAAAATCGTAGACCGCAAGGTTCATCCGATCTTGGATCCTGAAGAAGTCTATTCTGGCTGCTATGCCAGAGTGGCTTTGAACTTCTATGCCTTCAACACCAATGGAAACAAAGGCATTGCCGTAGGCCTTGGCAACATTCAGAAAGTCAAAGATGGAGAACCTCTGGGTGGACGTTCTAAGCCAGAAGATGACTTCAAGTCTCTTGATGACGAGGATGAATATGACTATGACGACCTGCCATTCTAATCAGGCTGGAGGGTGGAGCAATCCACCTTCCATTTCTTCTATTCATATCGACCTGGAGACATACAGTGAAACCGATCTAGCAAAATGTGGTGTTTACAAATATGCCGAAGATCCAGCATTCGAAATCTTGCTGTTTGCCTATTCGGTTAATGAAGGATCTGTCCAGGTTGTTGATTTAGCAAATGGAGAAACGATCCCCCAACCAATCATTGATGCATTGACAAATCCAAAAGTCCAGAAGTGGGCATTCAACGCTCAATTTGAACGCATCTGTTTAAGTAGGTTCCTTGGAATCCAATATCTAAGTCCTGAAGGCTGGTATTGCTCACGAATCTGGTGTGCCACTTTGGCTCTTCCTTTGTCCTTGAAAGGAGCTGGAGCAGTACTTGGAATCGAAAAGCAAAAAATGGAAGAAGGTAAAAACCTCATCCGCAAATTCTGTATTCCAAAAAACCGGAAACTTCCAAAAGATCATCCAGAAGACTGGAGTGTTTTCAAGAAATACAACATCCGGGATGTTGAAACAGAAATGGAAATCCAGCAGCGTCTTCAAAACTATCCTGTCTCTCCCTCCCTTTGGAAGGAATATTGGCTTGATCAGCAAATAAACGATCGAGGAATCCAGGTTGATCTGCAGCTTGCCAATTCAGCTATCAGCATAGATTCCATTATCCATAATCAACTGATGCAGCAGATCCAAAATTATACACAGCTCGAAAACCCTAACTCTGTGATCCAGCTTAAAAGCTGGCTAGCCGACAACGATACGCCGATGGATTCGCTTGGTAAAAAAGAGGTTACTGCTGCCATTGAATCAGCCCCAGAGACTGTAGCGCAGGTTCTTAAACTCCGTCTCCAGCTGGCAAAGTCATCTGTAAAAAAGTATCACGCAATGGTCAACAGTGCCTGTAGAGACGGTCGTGTTCGAGGGATGTTTAAGTTTTATGGCGCTTCTCGAACAGGAAGGTTTGCAAGCACGATTGTTCAAATGCAAAACCTTAAACAAAACCATCTGCCGGACTTAGCAGAGGCAAGAAGTCTTGTAAAGGATCAAAACCAGGAAGCGTTGAGGGTTCTTTACGATGATATTCCAGATACTCTCTCCCAGCTGATTCGAACAGCCTTTATTCCAGCTCCGGGAAAAAAGTTCATTGTGGCAGACTTTTCCGCCATTGAAGCAAGAGTTCTTTCCTGGCTGGCAAAAGAAAAATGGCGTCAGAAAGTCTTTGCTGATGGTGGGGATATCTATTGTGCTTCCGCCTCCTCTATGTTTCATGTTCCAGTGGAAAAACATGGCATTAATGGCCATCTTAGGCAAAAAGGTAAACAGGCCGAACTTGCCTGCATTGCCAAAGGCCAGATGGTACCGACGTCTTTTGGAGCCAAACCGATTGAATGCATTACTTGCAATGATCAAGTCTGGGATGGAAGAAAGTGGGTTTGGCATGATGGACAAATTCATCGTGGATTGAAACCAGTTATTGAATATGGTGGTCTTGTGGCCACCCCAGATCATGAAGTATTTCCACATGGATTTGATTCCAGCATTCCATTTGCAATGGCTGCTCTTCTTCGAATTCCTCTGACTGAGCTGCAAAATGACTTCACTGTCAGCTTCTCCATGGCTGATACCTATGACCTTCTCAACTGTGGAGAGGATCATCGCTTTCAGGTTGGAGAAGTATTGGTCCATAACTGCGGTTATGGCGGCTCCGTAAGAGCAATGAAAGCAATGGGAGCATTGGATTTTGGCCTTGAAGAAAACGAACTCCAGCCAATCGTTACGGCCTGGAGAAAGGCTAATCCAAATATCGTAAAGTTCTGGTGGGATGTTGATCGCTGCGTTAAAAAGACAATCACAGATCATCTTCCAACATCCACACATGGCATTCGCTTTTTTTATCAGGACCATTTTCTCTTTATTGAGCTGCCTTCCAAAAGACGTCTGGCTTATGCCAATCCAAGAATCGGTAAAAACAAATTCGGTGGCGAATCCATCACTTATATGGGAGTAGGAACAACCAAAAAGTGGGAGCGAATTGAAAGCTATGGCCCAAAATTTGTCGAAAACATCACACAAGCAATCGCAAGAGACCTGTTGGTCTATTCAATGCAGAATCTTTCCAATGAGCGAATTGTTGCTCACGTTCATGACGAAATAATCCTTGAATGTGAGCAAGATCAGAGCGTAGATGTCATCTGCCAACGAATGGCTCAAACGCCTGATTGGGCCAAGGGATTATTGCTAAGAGCGGATGGATATGAATGCCTGTTCTACCAAAAGGACTAAGGTGGCTGTTATGACGATCAAATTGTATAGCAGCCATGGATCCTTAGGATCAAGAAAAGCCAAAGCTTGGCTGGAAGAAAGAGGCATTCGGTACCAGGAACGAAATATTGACAAAGTGAAATTGTCCACTGAGGAAATCAAAGAACTATTCCGGCTTTCCAATGATATTTATGAAGTTTTATCCAAGCGGTCAACTACCCTGAAAAACTATCCAGGTAAGATTGAAGATCTAACCTTCAATGAATTGATTTCCTTCATTCAGCAAAATCCCGATGTCCTAAAAAGGCCATTGATCCATAACGGCAAAGTACTCGTCACTGGATTTGATGATGACGAGATGAGCGTATTTAGGAGAAGACGAAGATGACAAAAACGGAACAAATGCAAGCAACGATCATGCGGGAAAACGGATATTCCTATGGGCAGATTGCCAATGAGTTAGAGATTTCCATCAACACAATCCGCTCCTTCTGCCAAAGAAAACACCTGGAGATCAAAGATCACAAAGATGTCCATTTTTGCAAAAGCTGTGGAGTACAACTCGACAAAACCAGAAGAAAGTTTTGCTCCCGTAAGTGCAAAACAGACTGGTGGAACCATCACAAGCCAGAAACGAAAGGTCAAACAGAAAAAGTGTGTCCAACCTGTGGAAAAACCTTCAGATTCTTCCCATCTCAAAAGAGAATCTTCTGCAGCCATCCTTGCTACATAAAGCAAAAATTCAGTGGACTTAATTCCGCTTCAGAGTGATGAATGGTAGCAGAAAGGAGACAATCAATGAAGAAAATTTCTCAAGTGAGAAAGCCGGTGGCCTCCTTGCCAGAACCAAAGAAAGTAGCAGCCTATTGTCGTGTTTCATCAAATGCTGACAGGCCACAGCATTCTTTGGCAACACAGATCAATTACTTTACAAAACGAATCGAGAGTAATCCTGACTGGGAACTGGTCGGGATTTACTCCGATTTTGGTATTAGCGGTACCGGTACAGCAAAACGTGCTCAGTTTCAACAAATGATCCAAGACTGCAAAGACGGAAAGATTGAGATGATCCTCACCAAATCCATCCAGCGTTTTGCAAGAAACACAATCGATCTACTAGATACGGTTCGCTCATTAAAGGCCCTAGGCATCGAGGTCTATTTTGAAAAAGAAAATATCTCAACTTTTTCAGGAGATGGTGAGTTTATGCTTTCCATTCTGGCATCCATTGCTCAAGAAGAATCCATCAGCACGTCTCAGAATATCAACTGGTCGATCACCAAGCAATACGAAATGGGCCGGCCACACGCTGGTGTTCCTTTTCTTGGATACCGATGGAATGGCAAAAAATATGAAATTCAAAAAGATGAAGCCAGAACGGTGCGTTATATCTTCAAAGAAATTTTAGCCGGTAAGACACGTAAACAGATCGCTGATTCTCTTAACAAAAAAGGATGGCTTGGCATCACCAAGGTTGCCTGGTCTGCTGAAACAGTCGGTAAGACTGCTAAGAATGTTCACTATACCGGAGTTTTGCTATTAGGACAGAATTACCGAACGGATCCTATAAGCCATAAGCTAATCAAGAATAATGGCGATAGGCCAATGTATCTGGTTGAAAAAGCCCACGAACCAATTATCAGCAAAGAACAATTTGATGCAGTCCAGGAAGAACTCAACCGCAGAAACAATCTCGGTCCAAGATGGAATAAAACGAAATACCCTTTTTCTGGAATGCTTTATTGCAAACATTGTGGACAGGCTTTTACCAGAGGACGGACAGGAGCTCATGCCTTCTGGGATTGTTCTACAGCTTCAAGGTTAAGAAGATCCAGCTGCCCGGATTCTGAATACTTAGATGAAGAATCGTTGCTAAACACAACAGCTGACGTTCTAGGCCTTTCAGCCTTTAATGAAGATATTTTCAAAGAATGTGTGGAGAAGATCGAGGTCCAAAACCGTGATCATCTTTTCTTCTATATGAAAGATGGATCCATCAAAGAAACCAAGCTGAAAAACATCTATCGCAAATCATATTCTGCCAGTCGAAAACGGAAAGCATCAGCCCATTTGAGCGATAAGAGAAATGTTAAGCGCAGCTCTAGAGAATCGATCTTCACCAGAACCATTAAATGTGGGCGCTGTGGCGATAACTACAGTTCCTATCTACGTAAATACAAAGATGGAACGACCGAAAGAATATGGTGCTGCCGGAAGCGAGATGGTATCAGCCTTAAAAACTCAAAGCTTCAAGAGCTCAGCCAGAGCGTATTAAATCAATCATCTTTTGATGAAGATGAATTCGACAGACGTGTCAATGCTATTCATGTTGATGGAAATAGGCTGCGATTTGAATTAAGCAATGGTGTCAGTATCTTGAAGGATTATCATAAGGAGGTGAAAAGACCATGCCGCAAATAACAAGAATCCCAGCTAAACGAAAACAAGTCGGTTCATCAGATCCTGGATTTCGAAAACGAAGAGTGGCTGCTTATGCTAGGGTAAGTACAGATTCTGATGAACAGGCAACCAGCTATGAAAACCAGATTGACTATTACCAGAAATACATTAATTCAAGAGATGACTGGACGCTGGTGAAGATTTACACAGACGATGGCATTTCGGGAACATCGACTAAAAGACGTGAAGGATTTAACTCCATGGTAAATGATGCGCTGGATGGGAAAATCGATCTAATCGTTACAAAGAGTGTTAGCCGATTTGCCAGAAACACCGTCGATTCCATCTCCACAATCCGCCAACTTAAAGAAAACAAGGTAGAAGTCTTCTTCGAAAAGGAAAATATATGGACTTTTGATGGCAAAGGCGAATTGCTGCTTACCATTATGTCATCTTTGGCTCAAGAGGAATCCAGATCCATTTCCGAAAACTGTACCTGGGCTAGAAGAAAGCAAGCAGCCGATGGAAAAGTAACATTGCCCTATTCCAGATTACTGGGATATGACAAAGGACCGGATGGGCAGCTAGTCATAAATGAGGAACAGGCCAAAGTCGTAAGAAAGATTTTTGAAATGTACCTTAAAGGGCATAATCCATCCCAAATTGCCAGGGCACTTACTCACGAGGGAATACCAACTGTTACAGGTAATAAAGTCTGGAAACCGGGTCCAGTACAAAAGATTCTCCAAAACGAAAAATATCGAGGAGATGCCCTGCTTCAAAAGACCTATACCGTTGACTTTTTGACAAAGAAGAAAGCTGTGAATCATGGTGAGGTTCCCCAATATTATGTCGAGAAGAATCACGAGCCAATCATTGATCCCGAGGATTTCGATAATGTTCAAAATCTAATTCAAAGAAGAGCGGGTCACAGTTCCAAAAGCGATCATTGCTTTGCCAATACAGTCTGCTGTGGAGAATGCGGATGTTTCTTTACGCCGAAAGTTATCCACAGCACATCTCCGAAATATCGAAAACGAATCTGGGAGTGTAATAACCGATATTTTGGAACCCACGATTGCACAAACAAGTATATTCACGAAACGAAGATAGAAGATATCTTCATCAAAGAAATGAACAAACTGATCCATCGACGGAAAACGACGATCAAGGAATCAAAGCAACGCAACGGCATCAAAAAGGTCCTTGAAGAGCTTGATGCCAAGCTGAATGAGATCAACGAAGAATTAAACACACGCTCCGATGCCCTTGATAAAATGCTGAATCGATCTTCCAGACGGACAAAAGAAGAAGCTCTAGAGTATGTTCGGCTGTGTGAAGAATATGAGCAGCTCCAGCTTGATTACAACAAGATCAAAGATAAGCGAACGGATATTTCTTTACAGCGATATGCTGGCAGACGATTTCGAAATTGGCTTGAAAACGCAGAACCCATGAAGGCTTTCGATGAAGATGTCTGGCGTTCCTTCGTTAAAAATTTCAGGATCTTTGAAGACGGAAAAATCATCATCGAGCTAGCCGATGGAGGAATTATAGAAACTACAAAGTAGCCGAAAGGCTGCTTTTTTTTAGCCGCAATGTGTAGATATTTGTCTTCAGTGATGCAATAAGTCCTATCTAACAAGGTAATGGTGGGACAAATGGGACAATGGGTAATTGCACATATTTTGACTGGTCAGTCGAGATCAGAGGATTGATAATTTGCCGATACCTAAGGGAGGATTTCGAATTTGGGCCAGGACTTTGAATTTAATATGTAGCTAATAGTCTTAACGTTCTTACAAATGGGA